>Ga0222719_10000118_pt1 | contig 79123 bp, 81 predicted proteins | sample C33_34DmetaG_FD_165039 | JGI IMG/M metagenome (GOLD analysis project Ga0222719, IMG submission 165039) | Estuarine water microbial communities from San Francisco Bay, California, United States - C33_34D | ecosystem: Environmental > Aquatic > Marine > Unclassified | place: USA: California...
CGGAGTACAAGGAGAAGGCGAACATAACAGTGTTGTCCGGTGAGAGAAACGGCGCAACGGTTCCGACGGGAATCCATTTCGAGAATGAAAAGGGTGACTTCAAGAACGACTACAGGTTCATGAACGCTGAGATCATCAACGAGAAACTTAAGACCGTTAAGTTCAAGGGTGTTAAGTGGGACGTCGAGATCGAGCCTACAGTGGCAAGTGTGCAGAGATTCAACTTCCAGGCCACAGCAAACACAGAACACAATTCATTCGTCGTGAGGACGGAAGATGGAAATCTGGTATTCACCTTCGGTGACCAAGCGTCACACGGTGGTGAGTTCGTTTTCGCAACCGACGTTAAGGGCACACTTAACAAGGGTTGGAGTTGGCCAGTGGGGCAGGTGTTACAGATACTTAAACTTTCTGACTCAGCCAAGGTCACATTACACTTCTCTAACGAGGGTGCCATGATGGTCTCTGTTGATTCGGGACTGGGCAAGTACCAGTACATTATACCAGCACAGGCGCAATAATGACGACTAACGCAAAGCAAGAGCATCTAGGGGAACTCAGCAGAGACTTCGCGGTGTTCTTGCCTGCGATATCAAATTTCTACAACACGTTCATTTCCAAACAGAGGGTATCAGAGGGCAAACACATCGCGGAGGACAGGATCCCCGAAGGATTCGAGAACGGTGTGGAGGGATTGAACTTCCTGAACCCAGAACAGGGCATGTTCACATACCCAACGGCACTGTACTCGGCGGGACACGCCTGCCTGGACATGGACAAAGTGGGCGACAGAGACCACATGTTCGTGAACAGAGATCGTAAGTTCAGCACCATAGTGGGCGACTCCGGAGGATACCAGATAGGCAAGGGTGTGATAAAATTCGACTGGAAAGATTTTGAGGGAAACAAAGCAAACAAAGTTAGATCAGACATATTGAATTGGTTAGAATTAACAAGCGATTGGGCAATGACGCTGGACGTACCAACTTGGGCGGCGGATGATCTCAATTCTCCAAAGACAGGGTTAAACAGTTTCCAGGACACACTGGAAGGAACAATATACAACAACAAGTTCTTCCAGAAAAACAGACTTGGACAAACCAAACTATTGAACGTGCTACAGGGTGATGACTGGAACACGGCACAGATATGGTATGACGCTGTCAAAGACTTCGAATTTGAAGGATGGGCAATGGGAGGCATCAACATGTGTGACATGGAGGTCATGCTCAAACGTTTGATCATCATGAGGGACGAGAAGAAATTGGATGGCAAGGACTGGATGCACGTACTAGGCACATCACAAATGGACTGGGGGTGTTATCTAACACAGGTGCAAAGACAGGTCAGGAAACACATCAATGCCAACTTCACTATAAGTTTTGATTCGGCATCGGCGTTCTTATCAACTGCCAACGGATTGGTCTATACACACAACTCATTCACACCAGACAGATGGTCGTTCGTCATGGACAAGGCACCGGATGACAAGAGATTGAAAGGATCAAAAATACAGTTTCCGTTTGACAGTGGGATTGGTAGAAGATTGACAATGGGAGATGTCTGCTATTACGGTGAGAATGATCTCAACAAGAATGGCAAGGTCGGCGCAACAAGTTGGGATAGTTTCAGTTATGTGTTGATGATGGCACACAACGTATACAACCAAATACGGGCTATACAGATCGCAAATGATCTCAATGACATAGAATCTTTAAAACACAGACCAGAGGTCAAACATTGGCGTAAAACCAAAGCCAGTGACAAGACCGATGAACCTAGCATATACGTTCCAAGGAACATACTGTATTTCAACACATTCGTAGAGGAAGTTTTCACCAGTGAGACCCCCATGGAGGTTATCTCAAACGCATCTAGTTACCTAGCAGATATCAGGGGCAACAGATGGGCTAGGGCAACAGGTGGTGGTAAAGGCACCAACAATTTTAGTTCTTTATTTGAATAGGAGGAGATATGAAACTAACAAAGAGAAGAAGTAAAAAAATCAAGAAACTTGAGAAAGAACACGCATACCTCGACATGAAAGTGGCACAACTTACCAAGGACCGGCTCAAGGACAGGAGTTCTGAGAGCAAGGAAGTGCTTACCAGATTGAAGCGTACCAAGTTGATGATAAAAGATGCTATTGCGAAAGCAAAAGCCACATTGACAAGATAATAAACACATCGTATAATAAGGATATGGACAGAGATTACAAAACAGGCAAGAGCGAGAGTGTAGGTGTTTTTTCAGGCTTGGAGATAGAGCACACTCCGGCATACGGCAAACAGACCCTATTCCTGGCACGAAATGACCTGTTCTTTGACGACATTGTAAGACTGGCAGAAAAGGTAAATGCCAAAGCCATATATTTTGGTGCAAACAGAACGTTCATGTACAACATCGCCAACCAACCGCAGTTGATCAAGCGTCTGATGAGGCGAGGGTACTGGTGCACCATAGACTACCCGCACAAGGATCACACGGAAGTCAAGGAGAGGTTCAAGGAAATATGGAACGAGGAGAAGTTCATACCTTTCTGTTCCATCATATTCCCAGACTCAGAGGGCGACGACAACCTGTGCATCAAGGTGGACGATGTGGACTTCAACAAGACTAACCCGGGCGTATGGACCATGACCATGGATCACTTCAAGCAGTCAGCGGGATTCACTAGTTGGTCTGAATACAAGAAAGATGAACCCATAGAGGAGGCAGATGTCAAGAAAGCAATCTAAAACGGACATGGGAATGTCTATGTATAATGAGTGGACGAGATGGAACAAGAAACTGGAGAAGATGGGATTCCATGGCACCGACTACTACGTCAAGAGGGTGGAGGAACTGGAAGACAAAGTTAAAAAATTAGAAGAGAAACTGAAAAGGAAGGTTAAACAATGAACACAGAAGAAGCGAGAGATCAGGCACTGAAAGAACAGGCGGGCAAGGCAAGTAAAATGATATGGGTCACGTTCCGCAAGGAAGGTATCCACAAGTACCCAGCGGCACTGGATGACCCAAAACTGGCCACAGGCGACGAGTATGATGTGAGTTTCCTTGGACACCCACACAGACACATATTCCACTTCAAAGTGGCCATAGAGGTGTTCCACGACGACAGAGACATAGAATTCATACAGTTCAAGAGATGGATAGAGAACATGTACGCGGACGGCACGATGAAGTTAGACTACAAGAGCTGTGAAATGATATCAGATGATCTTTATGTGGCGATAGCGAAAAGATATCCAGGCAGGAAAATTGAAATAGATGTAAGTGAGGATGGCGAGAACGGATCACACGCGGTATATGAAAGAGAATAAACACACGAAGGTACTGATAATAGGTTCTGGACCTGCAGGTTACACAGCGGCCATCTACGCCGCAAGGGCTATGCTGAAGCCCATGTTGGTACAGGGCATTCAGCCCGGTGGACAACTGACCATAACCACAGATGTCGAGAATTACCCAGGATTTGGAGATGTGATACAGGGTCCATGGTTAATGGAACAGATGGAGAAGCAGGCACGTGCTGTTGGTACGGAAATAATCAGTGACATGATCAGTCGTGTTGACTTCAGCAAACGACCATTCGAGGCGTTAGGAGATAGTGGAACAGTATACACAGCAGACACAGTGATAATATCAACGGGTGCCCAAGCAAGATGGTTGGGACTTGACAATGAAAAGAAGTTCTCAGGATTTGGTGTCAGTGCGTGTGCGACCTGTGATGGGTTCTTCTTCAAGGACAAGGAAGTAGCAGTAGTGGGCGGCGGTAACAGTGCTGTTGAAGAAGCGTTGTATCTGTCACACATAGCCAGCCGGGTACATCTCATACACAGGAGAGACAGCCTTAAGGCGGAGAAAATAGCACAGGACAGATTGTTCGCAAACGAAAAGATAAACGTGATATGGAACAGCAGGGTGAAAGACATCGTGGGCACAGAGGATCCGATCAGTGTCACAGGTGTAACACTGGAGAACACATCAGACGGAACGGAATCAACACTGAACATAGATGGACTGTTCGTGGCGATAGGACATGATCCAGCAACCAAACTGTTCAAGGACCAAGTGGTGATGGATAATGAAGGTTACATAGTAACAGCACCAGACTCCACGGCGACCAACATACCAGGTGTGTACGCGGCAGGTGATGTCAAGGACAAGACATACAGACAGGCGGTCACAGCGGCAGGCATGGGGTGCATGGCGGCCTTAGAGGCAGAGAAATTCATACAAGGACAATAGACATGAAAGAGATCAACATAAAAGAGAAGAGAGCAACCACCAGACAAGGATACCTGCCCATTGAAGGTGGTGGACTTAACGCTTCGTACTCTACGGTGGACGCGGTGGCCAACATATGTGCCACAGCCGGCAACCTGGGCATGAAGTACGGAAAGGATTTCATCTGGTCACACACGGACTACGATGACAACATGGACGAGTGCGTCACTCTGTTGGTGAAGGAAGACAAGTATGAATCATTCCTGCACCTGGCCCTACAGAATGAACACAGGATCAAACACACAACAACGGGCAAAATCAAACTAGTCAAGGAGAGAAGATAAATGAAGGTACCATACACAAACTTTAAAACAAGGATAGGCGACGACCAAGCGGTTGGTGGTTGTGCGCTCATAGGTGGCGAATGGAAGGACGTCGACACCACTGAGATATTTGACAACAAGAAAGTGGTCGTTTTCGCACTGCCAGGAGCATTCACACCCACATGCAGTTCACAACAACTGCCGGGATACGAGGAGAAGTATGACGAGTTGAAAGCACAGGGCGTTGACGAGGTGTACTGCCTGTCAGTGAACGATGCTTTCGTCATGAACGCATGGGCAAGGGATCAGAAGATCGAGAAAGTAAAAGTTCTACCAGACGGTTCGGGCGTGTTCACACAGGGAATGGGCATGTTGATCAACAAGGACCACCTGGGATTTGGAATGAGATCGTGGAGATACTCGATGTTAGTGGACAACGGAGAGGTTGTTAAAATTTTCGAAGAGCCAGGTAAGAACAACGCTGGCGATGACCAGGATCCGTTCGAAGTATCAGATGCTGACACAATGATCAACTACCTTAAAAATAATGGCTAATTGGGACGGTAAATCCAGACCCAGCACCGACAAGTATCGCGATAACTGGGATGACATCTTCATTAAGAAGAGTTGTCCCTGCGGTAGATCACCAACAGGTAAGTGTATAGGCTGGCACGGGTTGACGGAAAGCGAATATCAAGTTAAACTACAAGAGTGGAATGAAAAACATGCTGATTAGATTGATCTTCGAACCCGAACCCAACGTCAATGTCAACCATGACAGGATGTTCGAGTTCTACTCCGAGAACTACCTCAGCGATTTTAACACCACATGGGGTGGCACTATAGTAATGGATAACTTTACAAAAAAACATTACAGGCTTGAGCCTTGCTACCAGAGGTACATAGAAAGTTCACGTGGCGATCAATTAACTCTAAATAAGATCATGGAATACGTCAAACAGAATCCAATGGCTGGATACACAACACACATATACGCAAACCCAGACGGGGGAAATGAGGTCAAACAACTATGAAGATATTTTACATGGGTCTAGAGCCCTACGAAGGCAGATACACACTACAACTACAGGACTGGACTGAAAGAGCATACAAGAAGCGTGGCATAGACTACGTGGTTGTACCAGGTACCACCATAGACGACACCAAGGCCATCAGTGTTGGACAAGTGTTGGATGCACACGGTAGATCATACTTCAGCATGAGCCAGATGATGAATCTAGTACAGATGATGCGTAACGGTGAGGTCACCAATAAGGACGTCATATTCTTTGAGGACATGTTCCAACCGGGCATAGAATCACTGCCGTATATCTTGAACCAAGTAGACGACAAACACAGACCAACCATATACCTCAGATGTCTAGCACAGGCCATCGATCCCGACGACTTCGTACACGTTTGGGGCATGAGTAAATGGATGAGCATGTACGAACATATGTGTAACGAGATACCAAACGTGAACATACTGGCAACCAATGAGGAGATGGTAGCACACATGAGGATAGCCAACTGGTCAGCACCAATCTACAACATATCAGGATTATCGTTTGGCAAGGAAGAAGTACAGGGCAGGGTGGAAAACGTCAAACCATTCTTCGAACGAAAGATGAGGGTAATATTTGGTGCCAGATGGGATCAAGAGAAGCAACCACAGTTCTTCATGGACCTGGCAACGAAATATAAAGAGAAAAATCCAGACGTGGAATTCGCAATATGCCAAGGTGGTCCACTACGATCAAACAACGAGTTTTATGTACAAGAAGCCAAACACCTGGCGAAAGAAGGCATACTAACCATACATGAGAACCTGAAGAAGAACGAATATTATGAGATACTGGCTGACTCCAGGGTCATGTTCAACTGTGCTTTACAGGACTGGGTGTCAAATACAGTGAGTGAAGCGGACTCGCTTGGGTGTAATACACTATTCCCGGCATACAGATCATTCCCGGAGACTTTCGCAAATGATCATACGAGATTGTATGTGCCATGGTCACAACAGGATGCCATGGACAAACTAGAAGTACTATTAAGCAAACCATCCCCTAGTATAGGCAAGATATCTGACTGGACCAACGGTACCATAGACAGGATGATTGACATTATGACAGGCAAGGGTGAACAATGGAGAAGAGATGGACAACACTACAGAACCCCAGTATCAGAATCCAAGTATTAAAGGTGTAAACAAGGCAGTGCTAGTCACTGGTGGTGCGGGCTACGTAGGCTCACACACTTGTAAACTGTTGGCCAAGAATGGTTATCTACCTGTAACTGTGGATCGACACTACAGGGATGGATTGGTATCCTTTGGGCCGACACATAATTTAAATCTACCACAAGAGATGGACAGGTTGGACGAGATCATAAAGAGATACAACATAACCAGTTGCATACACTTCGCGGGTAGCACCAGTGTGCCCGAGAGCGTGGAGAATCCGTCCTTGTACTACAAAAACAATTTCATAACAACGGTGTCATTATTAGACAAGTTGATAGCATGTGATGTGAAGACTTTCGTCTATTCATCAAGCGCGGCCACATATGGTGATCCTGGAATGAAACTGTGTAAGGAATCAGATCCGGCGAAACCTATAAGTGCCTACGGTGCCAGCAAACTCATGATGGAGATGTTATGTAAAGACTACCTGAGGGCATACGGTCTATCAAGCGTGGGACTAAGATATTTCAACGCCGCGGGTGCTGACCCAGAATCGGAAGTGGGGGAACTAAGAGAAAAGGAAACACACATAATACCGTTGGCGATAGATGCCGCCAGACAAGGCAGAACATTCAAGATATTTGGAGACAAGTATCCAACCGATGACGGAACTTGTGTCAGAGACTACGTGCATGTAATGGATTTGGCGGATGCTCATATAAAAGCACTGAACTACGCCTCTAACAATCAAACATCGGAGGTGTTCAATCTAGGATCGGGAGCACCAGCATCAAATAAACAACTTTTAGATACAGTACAGAAATACACAGGAGAAATGAAAATAGAGATGCACGAGAACAGACCAGGTGATCCAGCATACCTTGTGGCGGACATCACAAAGGTAAAGGAAATATTAGGGTGGGAACCAACACAGAGTTCAATTGACAACGTGGTGGCGACTGCTGTACAATGGTATAACAAGACACACAAGAAGGAAATACAATAATGAGCGAAGATATATTGAAGGACAGTTGGATGCCAGACACACCAATCAGCACGAAAATAAAAGAGAGAATCAAGAAAGCGGGCAAGAGATTCCATGCCAATGACAATATAGCGGATTACATAGAAGATGGTGAGATAGATCTCCTACAATCAGAGGTACAAGAGAAACTACAAGGTGTTTTGGACAGTCTTGTGATTGACACGGAGAATGATCACAATACACAGGAAACAGCGAAACGTGTGGCCAAGATGTACATCAGAGAGACGTTCGGCGGCAGGTTCAAACCAATGCCTAGGGTGACCAGTTTCCCCAACATGGGTTACAAAAGTATGTACACAAGTGGTCCAATATCTATCAGATCAACCTGTGCCCATCATTTCCAGAACATCGTGGGCAGGGCATGGGTGGGTATAATCCCCAATGGTGAGGTTATCGGATTGAGTAAATTTAATAGGATTGTACATCACATAGTGGAGAGACCACAGATACAAGAGGAGATGACAACACAAATAGCAGAGGAACTGAAGAAATATGCCAAGACAGAAAACATAGCGGTGGTTGTAAAAGCAGAACATCACTGCATGACGCACAGGGGTGTCAGAGAACACGAGTCAGACATGACCACGGCGATCATGCTGGGCGCATTCAAAGACGATCCGGCCACAAGGGACGAGTTCTACAAAATCTGCATGAGCATGAAGGGCCATGGCTAAGAAAAAATTGACAAAGAAAGAAAAAAAGATAGCAAACGATCTCTGGGAATTTTCAACACAGAACACCATGGAAACAAGTTCAGATGGCATACAGAACACCGGAAACTTCACATATTCGTTCGCTGACCTAGATGACGACTTTGACTTGAACACCGGAACAGTGTCGTCAAGTTTCACAGTTGATCTACCTATTTTTGATGACGCAAGTTTAAGATCAAAATATCCTGCACTACAAGACGCGTGGGATCACTACAACAACGTGAAGAAGATGTGCGAGTCAAAGGAGCAAGAAGATGAGGATTAAGGAAGACATAAAATTGAATTTCGATGACGTGCTGATGGAACCCAAGCGTTCCACACTGAGTTCGAGGAGGGACGTGGACATGACACGCAAGTTCACTTTCCGTAACTCAGGCAAGGTCATGCAGTTCACTCCCATATTCGCTAGTAACATGGACGGTGTGGGCACGTTCTCGATGGCCAAAGTGCTACAGGAACACAAAATGATGACGGTTATCACCAAGAGCACCACCATAGAGGAATGGAGGGAAGCAGTGGGATCGGGACTTAGACTACAGAGTGTCTCCGTTTGCACGGGCACCAACAAGATATGGGATCCGGAGGCAGAGGACTACGCGAGAATGCAGGACGTGTTGAGAAGTTTCCCAGACGTAAAGATGATAACAATAGATGTTGCCAACGCATACCACCAGAACTTCGTGGACTTCATCAAGATGGTCAGAGACGAGTACCCAGAGAAGGTCATAGTGGCTGGCAATGTTGTCACACCAGAGATGGTAGAGGAACTGATCATAAACGGTGCTGACATGGTCAAGATAGGCATAGGACCGGGTTCGGTCTGCACCACGAGGACGATGACAGGCATAGGTGTTCCACAGTTTTCAGCGATAGTGGAATGTGCTGACGCGGCCAATGGAGTGGATGGACACATAATGGCTGACGGCGGTTGTGTGTGGCCAGGAGACATCGCTAAAGCGTTCGGTGGCGGGGCACACGCAGTCATGATTGGCGGTATGTTGGCAGGACACGACGAGTCAGAACAACCAGTGGTGGACGGAAAGGTAGAATTTTACGGCATGAGCTCAGACAGGGCTCGTGAGAAACACGGAAAACGTAAGGACGGATACAGGGGCAACGAGGGAAGATGGATAAGCCTACCCCACAGAGGACCTGTGAACCCAACAGTGGAAGACATACTGGGCGGGGTTAGATCGGCGGCAACCTATATCGGTGCGCGTAGATTGAAGGACATGCCCAAGTGCGCTACATTCGTCAGGGTAGAAAACAACATCAACAGGGTCTATGAGCGTTACACCAAATAGAGTAGATGACATCGAAGAAAAGATAGAGGCACTTGAGGACAACCTGAGCCACATCAGGAAGATCACACCACAGCACGACGCCACGTGGTATGTGAAATGGATATCAGTAGCATTCGTATGCATGGCGGTGCTGTGCAGGAGCGTGGAGGAGATACCAAAGATATATGATGTAACATTCAGCATCGTTGGTACCGCTGGTTGGTTATGGGTTGGTTTCAGATGGCACGACCGTGCCCTCATAGTTCTGAACACGATACTCTTATCTATGTTGGTGTCAGGTGCTTTCAGATTCTACATCACACACTGGGGATGGATACAATGACCGAAGACGTAAAGAAGAGTTATTTCACCACAGGTCAGATGCGTAACGCACTGATACAGATAGAGGACAAGATGGTACACAGCAACTGGATGCCAAGTGTGGTGTTGGGCATCAACAGAGGTGGTTGCATACCAGGGGTGTACCTCTCGCACAGATTGAATGTGCCCCACGAAGCGCTGGACATAAGATTACGAGATCACACCGCCAAACCTGATCTGCGTGTGTTGGAGAAAGCGTTTGCGTTCCAGAAGAAGATCTTGATCATTGACGACATCAATGACTCCGGAGACACTTTCCAGTACATACTGGACAACTTTGGCAAGCGGGAGGATCGCATAAGGTTCGCGGCCCTGATCAACAACAAGCCCAGTAAGGTCAAAGTCGACTACCATGGATACCAGATCAACAAGGACGAGGTGTCCGCTTGGATAGTTTTCCCGTGGGAGGAATGGGACAAGTAACACAAAAGTTACGTTGACACATCACTGGTAAATCTGCTAAAATCACACTACATTAAACAAAAAACCTTAAGGAGGATTAATGTTTAAATCACTACTAGCGGGTGTCGACAAGACACTTGTAAGAAATCTAGTTATCCTACACACGATAGTGATCGCTGTGTCGAATTATCTAGTCACGATCAGATTTGATCTGTTCCCAGGCGCGGACCTTCCATTGTTTGGATCGTTCCCACTTGCGGCGGCGGCATTCACATTCCCGATCGTGGTGGTCGCAACTGACCTGACGGTCAGGTTGGTCGGCAAACAAGCGGGAAGGGCCGTAGTTGCTATGGCTATCATTCCTGCCATCGTGGCATCAGTGCTTGTACTGTTGGCATTGGGTGACCCACACGCATACAGAGTTGGTTTTGCGAGTGGTACCGCTTATGCTATCGGCACAATGCTTGATGTGTACGTGTTCCAAGCAATCAGAGAAAGATCAGACAATTGGTGGGCGGCACCGGCGATTTCAACCATCGCGGCCAACATCATTGACACCTATTCATTCTTCTATGTTGCCTTCGCAGGATCATTAGATGCTGAAGGTAATCTAAGTTGGATTGGTGCTAACTGGCACGTGGTTGCGCAGAACAACACCCTGACCAAGATTGTTGTGGGACTGATAGTGTTCCTACCAGCATACGGTGTGCTTCTATCTCATCTGAGAAACAAAGTAAAAGGTAAAAAATAGTCGATCAGGGGGAGTTTTTTCGCTCCCCCCATTGACAACTCATCTAAATAACTTAAATGATTATACACACAATTGGTTGCAGTTTTACAAACTACATATACCCGACTTGGGCTGATTACATCGATAAACATTATGATGCAACAGTTAACAACCTAGGATATCCTGCGCAAGGCAATGACACAATTAAAAAACATCTATACACTATCGACAGGTCAGATCATGTTGTTATTATGTTTTCAGGATATGATAGAATCTCCGTAGGTGTCGATAAGGAGCATCTTTACCACAACAACAACGATCATCTAACAACTGAAAAAATTAAATCTAGAAAACAAAATTTTTTTAGGAACGACTTACCATTTTCGGCCTTCGTGCCCGTCACATCAACTATCCGGGATAAAATTTTTTCAAAGTTCCATATGATTTACAACACTTTGGAAATAATGTATGATTGCCAGAACTATCTTGAAAACAAAAATATAGACTACACATTTTGTCTATGGCAAGGTCTTTACAATAATATAAGAGTGCTGAGATCATTGAACATACCTAAGATAGATATTTCTGCTTTTATGTCGAACAAGATATACAAAAAAGTATTTGAAAGTTTAAAAACAAACAAATTTGCACAACCATTGGACGAAGGACTCTGGGAAAATATTTTCAAAGATAAGGAATTAGTATTATCACAAAGTACCGTAGACATACACCCCAGCAGTCTATGTCATTTTGTTTTTTTTAAAAAGTATCTGAAACCAATTTTAGATAAAAAATTTAAAAGTATCAACAATTTACAAACACTAGAAGATAAATCAAAAAAATTCAGCAAATGGTATGCTGACTTAAATGCTGGGCAGATATCAAAAATATACCCCATACACGAATATCCAGATCCTGTCATGGAGGTACTACATAAGGCTAAGGATTACTTTTTCAAAGTATGGAACGACGCATGATTACTGACCCACAGATTTTTGTAATATACGAACCCGGAATGTACGGAACCTTTATTTGTAGTCTTTTCACGGAACATGAACTTTACAAGGGTGTCCGATCGGATAGAAAGTTCCGAGGCAATGAATACCCTTTTAACGCACACAAGTCGGGGTACAAGGACAACTTACAAAATTTCCACAACCATTTTCATAGCATACCATTGTATCAAAAAAATCAGAACGAATTATTGGATTTTTTCCAGCCTTTGGACGGAGCAGGCCTTGGGGTGCATCGCTTGGCCAGTTATTATTTTACCAGGATAGATTTTGCAAGGTATTTTAAAAACTTCGTCAGAATAATAGTAAAAATAGATGCAACAAGAGTTAACTCGTATTTAGAAAGGTGGGATCAGACAGTACTCCATGAATACAAGGGACAATGGTGGATGAAAAACTTTTCAAAAAAGGATTTGAACAAAGTTCCCAAGTGGTTTTTACAAAAGATGAGCCAAAATGAAAAACGTAAGTGGCTCCAGGAACACACAGATTTCTTAAACAATGACTATGTAATCAATACAAAACATGATATCGAATTCAACCCTGATACCATTAGTAATGAAACATTGTTGAAAGGAATGACTGATGCCGTGTGTTCTTTATTGAGTATTGGAAATTTTGAATTACCTAGTAAAGAAATAAAAAATTTTATAGAAAAAAATAGAAAATTTCTATACTATTGACAACTTATCTAAATACCTTTATAATGTAACTTACAAGGAACAATAATGGGCAACAAAGCAGGAAAGATCTGGGGGGAGACGGAACTCATATTAGCGAACAATTCATGCGAATTCCATAGGATAGACTACAAGAAGGGCGGTGTGTGTAGTAAACACAAACACGAGTGGAAATGGAATGGATTCTATGTGGTATCTGGACAGATGAAGATCAGGGTATGGCAAAAGGACTACGACCTTGTTGATGAGACCGTACTAAATCCGGGTGATTTCACAGCAGTCAAACCCGGACTTTATCATACGTTCGAAGGACTAGAAGACGGTGTAGCGTTTGAACTCTACTGGGCCAACTTCTCACACAACGACATAGTGAGGGAATCTGTGGGACATCTGAAGGATCCCGACGGTAAGATCGTAAGGCTGGACAAGAACAAGAAAAAATAAATCCGGACACATGGAAACAGAGAAGAAATATTATTATTCAGAGATATTTCACAGCATACAAGGTGAAGGACACTACACAGGCATTCCAACAGCATGGATAAGATTCTTCCTTTGTAATTTACAGTGCAGTGGATTCGGACAAGTGGATCCAACCAATCCAGACACATATGAACTTCCTTTTGAGGACTTTGACGTTGACAGTGTGAAGAGGGTTGAGGACTTACCCGTATGGGAAAAAGGCTGTGACTCCAGTTACACTTGGGCAAAGAAATTTAAGAAGTTGATGGGACACGAGACTCCAACTGTTATGGCTGACAAGATTGTAGACATACTTAAGACTGACACAAATACAAACGGATTGTTCTTACATCCAAACTCAAAGCAACATCAACACTTATGTTTTACAGGTGGCGAACCACTAATGATAACAGGACAGGCCGCAAGTATGGGCATATACAAGTCATTAGAAAAGAGAGCAAACTTACCAAGTTCTATGACCTACGAAACAAATGGCACACAGAAACTTACTGATCCATTCAAACAATGGATAAAGGATATACCAGAAGAGATATTCTTCAGTGTGAGTCCTAAACTATTCACAGTATCAGGCGAGAAAACTGAGAAAGCAATTAAACCTGAGAACGTCAAAGAGTATGCAGAATGTTCAAACAAAGGACAACTTAAATTTGTTGTTGGGGCACAAAGACGGCAATGGGAGGAACTTGAAAACACAGTGAGAAAATTTAGAGAGGTAGGCATAGACTGGCCTGTGTGGATAATGCCAACAGGTGCAAGGGAAGAAGAGCAGACTGCGACCGCTGGCCGGGTGGCAGAAGAGGCATTCAAAAGAGGATACAATGTATCTGCGAGAGTACACGTCTATCTATTCGGCAATGCAATAGGTACATAGGAGTACTATTTCATATGAACAAATTACTTAAGGTAACTTATCAAGGTGGTTGTCACGGACATTTCCTAGTATACTTTTTAGATAGATTCAGTTCACTTACACCTCCAATCAATGAACTACCATTTACGGACAACGGAACCAGTCACGTCGATATACAATATTCAGGCATGATAGAACAAACATGGGTACCATTGGACAAATTTGAAGACAACATAGAGCCTGTAGTATTCATCACAATTGATCCGGAGGACATTATTTTCTTAGAGCGTTGGGTCAACATACGAGCCGATGATCACAAAATAGATGTTAACAAAGACTTCTTAAGTGATAGACAAATTGAAACACTACAATGGCGTGAACGATTGAAAAATATGTACAACATCACAGGCAATATAGTGCCACGTTGTGTTAAAAGAGACTTGTACAAAATGGGATATCTTGATCCCATGACTAGTGGATTCTTGATACTAGATAAGCAATCTAAAAAAATTTTACCAAAAAATTCATTATGCGTTCCTGTGTCAGACTTTTGGGATAAAAAAAGATTTCAAGACATGATATGGCGTATTAATTCCAAGACAAATTTGCAGATTGAAAATGTAGACTGGTCTGTGTATGACGAGTTTTACAAAAGAATACAATTCATTGACACGAGACACAGAGTACATCAAGTCATAGAATGCATAAACAATAGTAAAGAAATGGACCTTAGCGATCTAGATGTGGTAGAAGAAGGATACATCAGTGCATATTTAGAAAAGCATAACGACTTTGTAAATGTACCATTCTGTAATAGTTTTTTTGCCAACACCAAAGAAATCTCTGAATGGCTTAAGATTTATCCCCAGCATCTCAAAGCAATGAATCCAAATTTACCAACATTTAACGGAATTGCAAATCCTTATCACTTGGCAAAATTGAAAAAATAGTGTATAATTAGATATATGAAAGTTAAAAAAACAGCAAAGACAACTATAAAAAAGAAGAACACAAAAGATTCTAAAACTAAAAAGAGCGAGGAGCCGATTGTGAAAGTTTTGAATCTCAACGTCAATCCTGAGAATCCACGAAATGGTTTCTTTGAACTGGACTGGAACGACGAGTTCGTGAACATGCTGAAGCAGTCAGGCTACCAAGGCCAGACTGACGAGGAGATCGTGGACAGATGGTTCCAGACACTGTGCAGGACCATAGGCAACGAACAGGGCATAGATGTCACCGGATCTGGCTATGTGCAGATCAACCGTAGGGACGATGGCAAGACAGAGGTGTCGTAATGGCACACATTCTAGTAGACACAGCAAACACATTCTTCAGAGCTAGACACGTGATCAGAGGAGACACCTCCGAGAAAGTGGGTATGGCCATACACATCATGATGAATTCAATCAAGAAGGCCTGGCAGGATTTCAATGGCACCCACGTGGTGTTTTGCCTGGAGGGCAGGAGTTGGAGGAAGGATCACTACGCACCCTATAAACGCAACCGTAAAGAACTGGCTGACGCCATGACTGAGAAGGAGAAGGAAGAGAACGAGGTGTTCTGGGAGGTTTATGATGATTTCGTTGACTTCGTCAAGACCAAGACCAACTGCACGGTGCTACGCAACGAGAGGACGGAAGCGGACGACCTCATAGCAAGATGGATTGACAAACATCCAGACCAGGATCACGTGATCATCAGCACGGACAAGGATCTAAATCAATTAGTGGCACCCAACGTCAAACAATACAATGGAGTGACTGAGACAACACTCACACACGAGGGCTGGTTCGACTCAAAGGGCAACGCCGTCATAGACAAGAAATTAAAAGCACCAAAGCCTGCACCCGACACGGAATGGATCGTGTTCGAGAAGGCTATGAGGGGTGATCCGAGTGACAACATCTTCAGTGCGTACCCAGGAGTGCGTACTAAGGGCACCAAGAACAAGATAGGATTACAAGAAGCATACGCAGACCGACACGAGAAGGGATACACATGGAACAACCTTATGCTGAGCAAATGGGTGGATCATGAGGGCAAAGAACACAGGGTTTTAGAGGACTACGAGAGGAATAAGTTACTAGTGGACCTACACGCACAGCCGGAGGCAATCATAGAAGAACTGGACCAGACCATAGCACAGGCCAAGAGCGAGAACAAGAGCATAGATCAAGTCGGGATCAGATTCATGAGGTTCTGTGGCAAGTACGATTTAAATAGGATTAGTGAGCAGGCACAACTGTATGTTGAGCCATTTAACGCGAGGTTATCATGAACATTGGATTCATAGGGTTGGGCGAAATAGGTACCCATATAGCGACCAATTTGGTCAAAAATAAATTTAAAATTTCTGTTTATAATAGAACTGTTAGCAAAGCAAAAAAATTTGCAGTAAAATTTAGATGCGATCACAAAGAATCAATAGAAACTCTTTGTAAGAATAAAAAAATAATTATATTGTGTTTAACAACTAACGCCGTTGTTGAGTCTGTCACAGATAAAATAATAAAACATATCAACCCCGGAGCCATTATAATAGACCATAGCACTATCGATTATCAAGTTTCTAAAAAAATTTATAATAAAGCAAAGAAAAAGAAAATTAATTTTCTTGATGCTCCAATAACAGGAGGAGTAATTGGTGCAAAACAAGGAAAATCAGTGATAATGATTGGTGGTGATAATTCTGCTTTTCAAAAAACTAAAAAAATCATGCAGTCATATTCAAAAGTATTGGAATATATGGGTGGCTCTGGACAAGGACAACTCACTAAAATATCAAACCAAATTGTAGTGTTTAACATAACTCAAGGACTATTAGAGGGATTACATTTTGCCAATAGGTATAAAATTCAAAGAAACAAATTAGTAAAAGTGCTATTGAACGGTTCGGCGCATTCTTATCAAATTGCAAAACATATTAAAGCGATTTTAAAAAAAACTTATGAAAAAAAGAAACATCATTCGGTTAAAGAAATAGGAATCACTTTAAAAAATGCGAAGAATAAAAAATTGCGATTGCCCTGTACGGAACAAATTGCTAAAATAATTTAAAAATGACAATAAATGCAAAAATATTAGTTAAAGATCGATTCTGGATCGTTGAAGAGAACGGAAAAAAATTAGGTACACTTCAAAAGCAAGAAAATAATGGATGGATCTTTCTAAGTAAAACAGATTCTAGACAGGTGTTCCACACGCAGGAGAGCTTGTTCACCAAATTTGGTGTAGACATTTTTGTCGAGTCAAACACTCCAAAACCAAATGATGAAATACAAACAGACAATTTCAAAGTGCATGATTATCCGTGTAGCCAGTATCCTTATAATCCAATGTTTGACGTACAGAAGCAATTACCAGTCTACACGAAGACACCCAAGAGTAAGAGCCAGTTCTGTGCGGGTTACTACATCATATGTTTCGAGAAGGGCTGGCGCAAGGCCTACTGTCCAAAGATGATCACGCTGTCGAGATATGAGTACAAGGGACCAATGAAAACCAAGATAGAAATGCAACAGGTACTGAACAATGCCGTCAAACAATTCTAAGATTCAAACTAGACCCATAGAGGACCTCATAGGTAGGATCAGAACCCTAAGACAAAAGGGCGAGAGACAGATCGTTATACCAGCCCGGGAGGCGGACCAATTGGCGGACAGTCTCGCCCAAGTGATGACAAGAATGGTTACCATACAGGAAGAGATCATAGATGCACTAAAAATAGCCAGAGAGGCACAGACCATCAACATAGAGATGGACGGCGGCGAGTTCAATAAGAAATAGTTCCCCAAATATCTGGTAAATATAGTTGCAGAGGTGTACAACTATGAGCAGACCAAAACCCACAGTGTTATTACAACACAGTAACAAGACCACGTTCAAACTGGACGAAGTCCTGGCGGCCGAGGGCATCTGGGCGGTCTTCTACGATGGTAAACCCATCAACCTGAAATCGTCAAGTTTGGTGGCCAACTACCCAGGTCCCAAGTACAAGAAGGTCTCATTCTCGAACCCCGGACACGCGGAGAACCTGGCCAAGAAGTTGAACGCACAACACAACACCGACAAGTTTGGCGTGTACCTACTTAAAACAGGCGAAAAGTTCAGCCGTTAATATCCTTCATTAAATAGCAGTATGGATCGCAAGACAGCCTACACACGCACCTTTATGGAGTTATTAGAACAACCGGTTCATGATGAGACCATCAAAAACAACTACTACGCATGGTGGCAGAACGTGAGGGAGAGTTACCAAGCCAGGAGTTTAAGACTCACCAAACAGGGTCTGGAGATGTTAGAAAAGTTGGACCTCAAAACCTACACCATCAAATTCCCAGCCAAGGTCATATTCACCCCACAGACCTACCTGTGGTTGGACGAATTCGTTGACTGTCCTTATTTCGTGGACAAGAAACAAATAATAGTCACAATGGAGAAAATGGCGCTACAATTGATGCTATTTGCTGGGGATATCACAAAATACGGGCTCGCAAGAGCAATGAGTAAGATAGACGAGCAGAAGGAAAATGAATAATACCTACTGTAACATAATCCAAAAAGGTCTGTCCGTGTCTCACCAAGGAGTAAGTTTGTGTGTTATAAATCCTGACAAACACCAAATGAAGCCTTCGGAATTTTGGTACAGTGACCTGAGAGCCACGGAACTGGACAACATGTTTAAAGGTAAATCTGTGAAAGGCTGTGACATTTGCTACACGAACGAAAAGCACAATATTCCAAGTTCACGATCGTTCTACAACAACAACATCTATACCAACATTCCCAGCAAAGAGTTACCAACCATAGTCGATCTAGATTTTTCAAACTTCTGCAATCTAAAATGTCTTATGTGTAGCCCTGTGAGAAGCTCAGAATGGGGCAAGGATCGAGGATACCCTAATAATGGTATCAAAAGTATATCAATGGACCTCATCGATGACCTAGTATCGATCTCAGACAACATTGAACAAATGACCATACAGGGGGGAGAACCTTCTATCATGAAGGAATATGAATACTATTTTGAACACCTAGATAGAAAAAATATACTGGGCAATATCAATCTACAAGTTATTACCAACGCTACTAATGTGAACACAAAGTTCTACAAACTGCTAGAAGGATTCAAATCAGTTAGATTGAGTGTGAGTGTTGATGCTTTTGGTAAGGCAAATAACTACATAAGATGGCCAAGTAATTTTGAACAGATTGAAAAGAATCTCGTCAAAATGAGAGAACTGCGGAACAATGTAAAAGTTGAGATATTAAACTCGCTTAATGTGTTATCTATGTTCAATTATCACGATTTCCTATCTTGGTGTAAGAAAATGGAATCATTATACAGTGAAAAAAATAGGCCTTTCAGTGTTGTGCCCATGAAAGTGGTATTTCCTGTGCAGTGGAGTCCGTTCATAGCACCTAGAAGTCTTAAAGATAGGTTCACTAACGACGTTAAAAAGTTCATACAGAAGGATAGTCTTACACATAACTTCAACTTTAAAACCGAGATAATGATGCTTATGAATAGGATACAAAAAACTGAGACAAATCAGCAGGCCATCGATCTCATGAAATCAAGTGTGAAAGCATTAGATACTAAAAGAAATACAAAAATTACTAACTATATCCCAGATTTCTACAAATACATCTAAAAAAACCAGTAAAACTGCGACTTCTGTGCGGTTGACCTATCGCATATTCCTGCTATAATGATATTATAAACATTTAAACAGGAGTGTACTAAATGGTAAGAGCAAACAAAAACAAAGAGGCGGCGGTAGGTTCTCAGAACAGAACAGTATCACCAAACGAGGCAAAATCAGCATTAACACATTGTATCAAACTACAGAGACCCATAATGATGTGGGGAGCACCGGGCATCGGTAAATCCGATATCGTGAAGCAGATCGCGGACGCGGAAGGCAGAGAAGTGATCGACATCAGACTTCCTTTATGGGAGCCCACAGACATCAAGGGTATCCCTTATTACAATTCAAAAGAAAACAACATGGTGTGGGCAAGTCCGGCGGAACTGCCAACTGATCCCAAGTCAAACGCCATAGTGTTCTTGGACGAGTTGAACTCGGCGGCGCCGGCTGTACAGGCGGCGGCATATCAATTGATCCTAAACAGAAGGGTCGGACAGTATCACCTACCAGAAGGCGTTTCGATCGTGGCGGCGGGTAACAGAGACTCAGACAAGGGTGTCACTTACAGGATGCCGGCCCCATTGGCCAACAGATTCGTACACATCGAACTTAGGGTGGATTTCGAAGACTGGATGGAATGGGCCACAGGACAACACATACACGCAGATGTGGTAGGATACTGCACATTCGCCAAACAAGATTTATATGATTTCGATCCAAGAGGATCGAGCAGATCATTCGCAACTCCAAGATCATGGAGTTTCGTAAGCCAACTTCTATCAGACAGCCTGCCAGAAAGTACGCTCACTGACCTCGTAGCAGGTTGCGTAGGAGAAGGACTGGCCGTTAAGTTTATGAATCATCGTAAAATTAGCGGTCAGTTACCTAACCCATCTGATATATTGAGCGGTAAGGTCAGAGACCTTAAGACGAAGGAAATATCAGCGATGTACTCGCTGACGGTTTCGTTGTGCTATGAACTACAACAGGCACACGAGAAGAAAGACAAGACTTGGAATGAACAAGCGGACAGGTTCTTCAACTACATGATGGACAACTTCGAGACGGAGTTGGTCGTGATGGGTGCGAAGATCGCCTTAACGAATTACAAACTTCCGTTCGATCCTAGCAAGTTGAAATCATTTGATAGGTTCCATAAGAAGTTTGGCAAGTACGTCATAACTGCTATGGAGTCTAAATAATGGACTACAGAGAACAGAAGATAATTGACAAACTGGTCACTGCAAGGATCGCCTTACTACTGAAACATCCTTTCTTTGGCAACCTGGCAACAAGACTTAAACTTGTGAATGCCGATGACTGGTGTCCAACTGCGGGAACGGATGGCAGACACTTCTTCTACAACACCAAGTTCATAGATTCACTGACACCCAAGGAGGCAGAGTTCCTGTTTGGACACGAGGTGCTACACAACGTATTCGAACACATGCTGGTGAGGATAGGTGACAGAGATCCAACACTCTGGAACATAGCGGCGGACTACGCGGTTAACCAGATCTTGAAGGACAGCAACATAGGTGAGATGCCAAAGGGCAAGAAAGGTGAGAACAAAGGATTCCAGGACGACAAGTACAAGGACTGGGCGAGCGAAAGGATATACGACGACCTCTACAAGACCGCCAAGAAGAACGGCAAGAAGTTCCTGGAGAAGTTGGGAGAACTGATGGACGATCACCAGGAATGGGGCAAAGGTGATGGTGACTCAAAGGACAAGGGCGAGAAGGGTGACAAACAAGGTGGCAAGGGCAAACCGGTGTACACCAAGGAAGAACTAAAGAAGATCAGAGACGAGATAAAAGAAGCGATGGTGAGTGCCGCACAGAGCACGGGTGCCAGCAACCTACCAGGCGCACTACAGAGATTGGTCAGAGATCTCACAGAGCCCAAGATGGACTGGAGAGAGATACTACAACAACAGATAATGAGCACTATCAAGAGCGACTATACTTGGATGAGACCAAGCAGGAAATCATGGCACACATCCGCAATACTACCGGGACAGAACAACGACGAGATGATCGACATATGCTTGGCGCTTGATGCCAGCGGTTCGATCAGCAACGAACAGTGTAGGGAGTTCCTGACAGAGGTGAAAAACATAATGGACCAATACAAGGACTTCAGGATACATCTTTGGAGTTTTGACACGGAGGTTTTCAACCCCGTGGTGTTCACACCGGACAACGCGGACGAGTTGTTGGACTACAAACTGGGTTCAGGTGGTGGCACGGAATTCGAGTGCAACTGGAGATACATGAAGGACCAGGGCATAGAGCCCAAGAAGTTCGTGATGTTCACGGACGGTTGGCCTTTCGATTCATGGGGCGACGAGGACTACTGCGACACCATATTCTTAATCAACAATCCATACGAGAGGGACATAGAGGCCCCGTTTGGTATGACGGTACAGTACAATGATTGACAAGAACCTTTTCCACATAATATGGGAGACCATCAAGGACTGGGTAGACAATCCATTCGTGATAGCGATCCTGATCATGTTGGCAACACTGGTAATATTCCAGATAGGAGTGGGATCATGATGTTGTTCCCAAACACGAATCCGTACTCGGGCAAACTCGAGAAAGTCAAGAACCTGAGGAACTGGATGATAGATGCGGCCACTATACTGTTCGACGACAGCAAGAATGACCTACGGGCACTGCCAAAGACCGTGAGACTACAGATACTACTGACCCTGAGCTTCCTTTGGAGCACCGCATTCACGATCTATTTCTGGGGCATCAGAACGGACCTATGGTTGAGTTGGTTCCTGGGACACCTCGCGGTGATATTCGTGGCCTACTACACATTCAAACAGTTCCACAAGAAGCCATACACCATGCGGGCGGATAAGAACGAGCCGCCAATGTATGACGACGTCTGGGGAGCCTGATGACCGAGAGACTGAAAGCATTCAAATTGATAGAGAAGTCAATGTTGGGCATCATAGCCCTGCTGACCATCCTGGCCACGGCACAGGAGATCAAGACGATATTCGACAATAGAGCGATAGGGCTCGCTGACCTTCTGTTGCTTTTCATCTACACAGAGGTGTTGGGCATGATAGGGGTGTTCTTCGTCAGCAACAGGATACCGATCACTTTGCCACTGTTCATAGCCATCACCGCGATCGCGAGATTGATCATACTACAGGGCAAGAGCATGGACGCCAGCAGTCTATTGTACGAGGCGGGAGCGATATTGATACTGACTTTGGCCATCGTGGCCATCAGGTACCGAGGCAAGCACATAGATGAAGATAAATCCCAATAACTTCTTCAAGAGAGAACTAGACATATTACCACCACACTTCGTGAACACCGTGGTCAAGGCACACGAGGGCGACGTGGAGAAGATGCGTAGATGGATCTACGAGCACTGCTCGGGCCGTTACTCAATTACCAAGGACGTGGTGTATGATGGGGAGAATTCCAGATCGGTCACCGTGTTGGGTTTTGAGGAGCCCGGTGATCTCACACTGTTCGCACTCAGCGGCATCGCCCAAGAACATCAGAAATAACCGTTGCACTCCATAATTAATTTATAGTATAATATACGTATATTAATACCAATTGCAATTAGGAGAAATAACAAATGGCAACAAAGACTAAGAACTTGAAGAAGCCAGCCAAGGCAACTGTTGAACCCAAAGCGGCCGCGCAACCGCAACAGGCACCAGCAGGCACACAGGCTCCACAACCGGATCCCACTGCACTGTCGATCGGCGACTTGAGGAACCTATCAACCATACTTGACGTGGCATCCACAAGGGGTGCGTTCAAGGCCAACGAGATGGCGGGCGTGGGTTTCCTATACAACAAACTACAGGCGTTCCTGGCCAAGGTGGCACCGGAGCAGAAACCTGAAGGAACAAAAGCGGAAGCACCAGCGACTGCGGAAGGAAAATAATATGTCAACACTAGTTAATGTGAACGAACAGGCCATGCCAATGGGTGACAACACCGGACAGGCGGGCGATGGACAGACTGGTCCAAAGAGACACTTCAAACACATCGGAGAGTTGGCGGACCAATCAAAGGCCAAGGTCGTGATAATGTACAGGACTGTGCCAGGGGAACCTGACAATTGCCTGGTGGTGGGAACCAAGTTCCTGCCAGACATGTACCACAACGCCCTGATGAAGGCCGTGGAGTCAGCGGGTGGACAGGATGCGGACGAGTTCGCGGACTTCGCCAGCAGGCAGACTTTCCCAGACGGGACAAATATGTTGGCTATGCTACACAATGACAACTACATCAAGAAGTTCAAGACCAAGGAGATCATGGTCACCTACGGCAATGCCGCGGAGGGCAGGATCCTTTTGAACAAGTTGAACGAAATGATAGCCAAGGAGAAGGGCACCACCGTAAAGGAGATGGCCGCGGATCCTGAAGCGGAAGTCAAAGCACCGGCTAAGAAGACTACCAAGAAAGCGGATGCCAAAGCGACAGCCGCCAAAGAATAGCACTTGGGTACAGTTGACGAAGGAATTCGTCAAGGAATGGCCGGAGGTACTGGAGGGCTTACACTTCCAGAACATGCCGGTCAAGTACCTGATGTACGTGAACATCATACTCAAGAACAACATCACCATACACTACGACATAGCCAACGAGCTGAAATCAAAGAAACAGGCCACTATAGCCCGATTCCTCAAGGAGACCATAGAGACGCATTACATGAAAATCAAGACAGTGGATCTTAAGTTTGACATACCCGCACTGAAACGCGACATGGAGTCACGTACTTCGTTACTGATGGCTAAAACTTTCAAAAAGTAAATCTAGATTTTTTGCGACTTCTACCGCATTATCAACACCTGTCAGGGGTGTTCTTTTAGAAGTGATACATTCCACAAATTCCTTCAACTCATTACGTAGGGGATTCGATTCTATGTTGAATGTTTTTATCGTTGGTTCATAGTTCATTCTACCGTCTTGCCATATATCTGTGGTCAGTTTTATTGTCTTTGCTTCTTCATCCCAGAACAACAAACCGTTCTCTCCTGTAATGGACATGGTTCTGACCTTCTCAGGATAGTACCAACTGAGATTCAATTTCACAGAAACATCGTCGCATAAAAAACTGTATTCTTCTCTATCATTTTGACTGTTGTCAGAAAAGTTATCTCCTATACAAATAATATTTTCAAATTCGTGATATCCTAACAGGTAGTGAATAATGCTTACATCGTGTGGTGCTAAACTATGCAGTGTACCGATCTTTTTCTGATATCTCCCCCAGTTCAATCTATTTGATTCTATGTGCTGTATTTTTCCAATATGTGGTAGTAATTCCTTTAATTTTTTTACCCTATCGTTATACAAAAATATGTGTCCCACCATCACAGTTTGATAATCTTTGATTTTATTTTTTATGTCTAAGCACTCTCGAGTGGTCAATGCCAGTGGTTTCTCGACATACAGGTTCTTGCCTCTATCCAACAACTCCATTGTCTGGACATAATGATCCCACGCCGGCGTGGCCAGTATCACGTTGTCGTACTTTATGTCTTTCAGATCCTTGCCTTCCTTGATGTCTATGATTTCAATCTCTGACACGCTAGGTATTGTTTCCAGTTCTGTCTTGAGTTTGGAACCCCAATATCCTGCACCCACCAGACTAACCTGCATAGAACTCCTTTATGCAGTTTATCACATATTGTTGATGGTGCTCGGGCAGTGTGTGATAACAAGGAAGACTCAATATGTTTTCACAGACATATTCCGTCCTGGGCAGATCCGTCCCGTCCTCGAACGCCCTGGTCCTGTGTGTGGGGAACTTGTAGTGTATGTTGGTGGCTATACCTTTCCCTTTCAGGAAGGACTGTAATCGGTCCCTTGTGCCCTCTGGGGTCTCGATCACGTAAACGTAATAGGTGTGTTTACCCCATGGGGCCTCTTTCGGACACCCTACTATGTCTTCAAGTTGCTCTGTGTATCGCCTACATATTTCTCTTTTCTTGTCTAACCATTCATCAATTTTTTTTAATTTTGTTTGTACTATAACCGCCTGGAGATTGTCTATCCTGGCATTGTATCCTACGGTATCGTACTCGAATTTGGTTTTCCTACCATGATCCCTGTACATCCTGACCTTGTCTATTAGTGCCTTGTTACCTGTGACAGCACCAGCGTCTCCCATAGCGCCTAGGTTCTTGACCGGGTTGAAACTGAAACAGGTCAGGTCCACCAGACCGCCAACTTTCTTCCCTTTGTACTCCGAGCCGAAACTCTGTGCGGCATCCTCTATCACGAACAGGTTCCATTCCGCGGCGAACTCCTTGATCTTATCTATGTCGGGTGTCTGTCCATACAGGTCTACGAATAATACCGCTTTCATCCTGCCGGTGTAGATTAACTGTTCTGTGTTCAAGTGATAGAACTCATCTATGTCTATGAAACGCGGTATGGCACCCACGTTCACTATGGCCTCCGTTGTTGACACGAATGTGTGTCCCACTGTCAGCACTTCGTTTCCCGGTCCAATGCCTAATGCCTTTAGGGCACAGACCAATGCGTTCGTGCCTGAACCTATGCTGGCACAGTCCTCCGCGCCTGTGTAATCACATATAGACTTTTCAAAGTTGTCCACAGTGCTTCCTGTAATGAAATCGGATCTGGTTATTATGTCCGCTATCGCAGAATCTATCTCTGTCTTCAATTCCTCATATTGAGGATATAGATCAACGAACGGTATCTTTATATTTTGATTCATAATATTTCTTTAACCATTCAAAGTCGTATGATAACATAAGTTGTTTATTATCACTACCGTGTGTTTGGTAATATTCCTGGGCATCCTTTGATCCTTTGAGACACCACTCAGCATTCTCGCCTTCTCCCACTGTGAGCCATTTTTTCAGTCTGTGGTTGTTCTCCACTGTTGGTTTGCCCTGCAGAAGTTTGATAACTTCCCTGAAAGCGGTCCTCCAAGCCAACCATGGCGTCTCATTGAAATGATTAATAGCGGACAGTATGGGTATCCAATCATGTGGTGCTGATAGAGTAAAGTCCAATCCCGGTCTAGTGGTTTCCATCACTAACTTTTTATTGTATAATAGCACCGCTCCATGGCCATATTCCAAGCCGTTGACGGGATTTTTACAATTAAAAATATAATGACAGGGATTCTTCATCCTGTCGGGCTGGAAGTCAAAGTTGAAGGTATCCACTATCTCCAGTTTTGGAAACACAGCAAAGAAGTAATCAGTATCACTCATGGCGGCCGCAGTCATGTAAGCCAGTGTTTGTCCTTGGATGCCTTTGCTCCACTTGGCTCTTGGATATTTTAATTTGAGTTCATTGAATCTTTTCTCTGCACTGGGTTCGTCATAAGATATGAATATGATGTCCATGGGTTTCACATCATAATCAAGATCAAAATGCACACTGCGATCGATGTCATAAAATTGTTTTAGATCGTCTCTGTGGGGGACCAACATTATGTCTTTTGTTTCACCCCAAGAATAAATTTTTTCATCCTCCCAGAAACTGGGATAGAAGTTTGGGACATCGAGATTTGTAAGATCCTTGTTGATCATCCATGTGTAGAAGTTGGTGGAACTCACATAAGATTCGTAAGGATCCTTGAGTTTGAAATAGGTCCTTGGCAAGGGTCTTTGGTACAGGGTAGGATTTGCGTGATAATTTATGTCTCGATAATCTCTCAAGAAATTTATGTCGTTCATCTGCTCTTTGAACTTCCGTGTGGGTATCAACAGCACGTTGCCTTCCTTGTTGAGACCTCCCATGGGATGGGTCGTGTACCAAACGTGTATCTGCTCACGTTCATGCTGTTCTGGTATGAAATCCAGATCTATGTCGTCCAGTTTGACGAAATTGGAGAAAAACCAGAAATACTCCGTTTTCACATCGTCGACCACCGCTTTTAAAACTTCAAAATAACTTCCGATGAAAGGGACTACCCTGGTGTTTGCTAGGGGTGACTGTATGTGAACGGTGTTTTTAAATCTTACCTGTATACTGTCGAATCCAGTCATAGTAACTTTCAAGTCCCTGTCTCAATGAAAACTGTGGTTGATAATCTAGGAGATCCTTGGCCCTAGTTATGTCTAGTGTGCCCCTCATTGGATAAAGTTTCTGCATTCCGATGTCCTTGATCTCAGAGTTACTGCCCGTGATGTCGATTATCGTCTCGGCGAGTGTCCTCAAACTGGTCGCGTTGCCCGCCGTTATGTTGAAACTGGTGTTTGCCACCTCAGAATTGGCCGCTTTGATTATGCCGTAGGCGGCATCCTGCCTGTAAGTGAAATCAACCTTGTTTTCACCGTTGTGTAAGGTTATCTGTTCGCCCTTCATCGCCTTCGCGAAAAACTTGGAAACAACCCTGTCTGGTAGATCTCCCGGACCATACACTCCACTGGGCCTCACTATCACGTAATTCAACCCATCCCTCTGTGCGAACAACTTGGTCATCCTCTCTCCCGTCAGTTTGGCCTCACCATAGATGTTCGTGGGCTTGGTTGTGGAATCCTCCCGTGTACCATCCTTAAAATCTCCATACACCATGCTACTGCTGATGTAAACAAATTTTTTTGTTCCAAATTTAGATGCGTGCCAGAGTAGATTGGTCGTTGTGTCTATCACCTTTGGGATACCCAGCATCGGATTCTCGTCGACTATTTTTGCCCTCGGGTAAGTAGCAAGGTGTATCACTATGTCGGGTTTTGATCTGAATGCTCTCAGACAGATGTCTTTTTCTAGTATGTCTCCTTTTATTATGCTTACCTTTCCATTGTCCCAATTCCTGGTCCTCCAGGCTATCAATTTATTCAGGTCTATCGTCGAAATGATATCATACGTGTCTATGTTGTCAACACATATGACATTGTGTCCGTCATTAGTTAATTTTTCAATTATTTTACTTCCTATGAATCCTAACCCACCTGTTATTAAATATTTCATCAAAATTCCTTCTTTATTCCCACTGTTGGATTTTCAATACAACTGTCTTTGATCTCTTTCATAGTCTCCTTGTTGAGATCCACATTACAGCTCGCATTGGGTTTGATCCCGCAACCTACCATCAATAATAACACAATTAGGTATCTCATCCTAGTACTTTGACTCCATAACGGTTGGTAAATGCTCGACCATCCTCCCTGTCATTGACTATAGGTTGACCTTTAATGTTTAGACTGGTGTTTAGGAGTATGGGGCAACCCGTCTGTTTTTTCCATTCTGTGAGCAGTGCGTGGAACCCTGGATTGTCCGTCTTACGCACCGTTTGAACCCTACTTGTAGAATCATGGTGTATGATAGCAGGAAACTCTTTACCATGCGTACACGCCGCTGTAAATTGCATATAAGGGGTGTTTTTGACTGCTTTAGGCAGGGTGAAATACTGGTCTACATCCTCCTCTAGTATGGCTGGTGCAAACGGTCTGAACTGCTGTCTCTTCTTGATGCTGTTTACCAAATCCTTGATGTCATCACCCCTTGGATCTGCTAGTAATGATCTATTACCAAGCGCCCTTGGTCCGAACTCCGCCCTACCACTGGCCACTCCCACCATCCGGTTTTCCTTTAGTTCCTTGATCAGTGCGTCCACAGGATACTCTCCATCTATGTTGTGTCCCAGGAATGGGTGTTGCCAGTTCAGTCTCTTCTGCTCATGCGCGGCTATACAGCCCAGGCTCGATCCCGCGTCTCCAGGGTTGGGTATGATCCAGATGCTGTCGAACAGTCCCATGTCGGCCAGCACACGATTGGCGGCGCAGTTGAGCGCGACCCCGCCAGCGTACACCAGGTTCCTACTACCGTACTTGGATGCCCTAGACCACAGGTCCGCGAGGCACTCCTCCGTGACTGCCTGTATCGAGGCCGCGATGTCCATGACATCTGCGTTTGGTTCCCAATCGCTCAATCCACGGTGTAGGTTCTGTTTGAGTTTGAAGGGGGATTGATGCACGAAGTCGTCGTAGATCTGTTGCTTGTACTTGGGCGTTCCATACGCGGCCATGCCCATCAGAATGTATTCTTCCTCCGCTGGCTTTAACCCACAACGATGTGTGAACGCGGAATACAGTATGCCTATGCTGTGTGGATACCTTATGGTCTCTTTCCTGTGTATCCAACATTTGTCGCCCACTGATATCGAAACCGTGTCCCACTCACCTATGGCGTCCACCGTCAGTATGGTGGCACCCTCGTCCACGAACGGAGACGTGAAGTAGCCCGCCGCCGCGTGTGAGTCGTGGTGCTTTACGTACTCGTCTATCTTTATACCGAAGTGGTCCAAGTGCCACTGTGGCATCTCGGTGTAGCTCAGCGCCAGCCCGTACTGTCCAGCGTAGAACTGTCGGGTCTTCTTGAGCAGTGGCTTCTCGTAGTACACCACCTTGTCGAAGGGACCAAAGGTGTAGGCCTCGTCCACTATCCGCTGGTTGAGGTAGTGATCGTTCTTGACCTTGCTGTAACGCTCCGCGTGTGCGGCCCACAGGATCTCACCTATGCCCGAGCCGTAGTCCACCACCGCCATGGCGGCATCGTGATTCATGCAGTTGATCCCTAGTATCCTCATTTCCTATCTCTTATATCTTGCATTATTAGAAAGGCCCACATGTCTGCTTCTTTGTGTGTGACTCTAAAATCGTATTTTTTAGGTTCCTCGAACATCTTGTTTGTATCATCGAACCTTCCTTCTTTGATCGTGTCCATCCATACAGTGTAGTCTGCCTTGAACTGTGATCTGGTCTCTTCCGTTGGGCACACGAAATCCGCCACCACGTTCCTTCCCCTGTCTACCGCTTCTTCTGCCATGGTCCACATACGCAGTGATTGTCTACGCCTGCCTTTATCTGAGAAGTCCCAGTCATCACACTGCTTCCTCACCTCGTCAGCGTTCAACCAGACCGCATTCATCCTCTGTGAGATTATCCTCGCCAGCGTGGTCTTTCCAGAACCCGGTAGTCCCATTATCAGTATCTTCATGCCATCCTCAAAAATTTCTTGGTCCTGTTCAGGTACTCCCGCCACTGTTCCAGCGTGATGTCGTATTCGAAGTTCTGTGTGGTCTCATTCCGTCTCAGCAGTTTGGCACCGTTCTTGACGTGGAACCGTTCCGCCATCTCCGTGAGTGGAGATAGTGTCACCAACCTGTCTATGTGGTGTTCACCCCTGTATTTCTTGTACACCTCGTTCAGTATGTGCTTGCCACCGCCCCGCTTACGTGCCCACACCGTGTAGGCCACCGCTATCCTGCCCACTATACTTGCCCTGTGGATCGCTTGGTTTGTGGCGTCCTGGCTCATGAGATCCATCTCCTCCACGGAGCGTGGCACCTCGTTGGTGAAGGCCAAACATATGATCGCGGCCGTGTCGCCCTCCTCATCCTTGAGTCCCAGCATCTTCCTGCCATGCGACCTACGGAACTCCACGGTGAGTTCGGGTCTAACCGGATCTTCTGAAACGTCTATATCATTCAACTCAACGAGATCAAATCGTGGATCTCGCTTGAACAGATCTTTGATTTTCTGTTTTATCTTTTCCATCTATTACTTGTATATGAACGGGTCCTTCTTCTTGAGTTCCTTCAGTCTCTTCCTGTACTGTATCTCTTCTCTGATCTTGTACCAGAGACGTTTTATCCATCTTATCATTTTTTCTCTCCTATATCAGTTTATTAAAGGTTGGTAACATCAATTGTACAGCATCCGCATGCGCTTGGTCAAGTGGATGTGTGGTGCCACGCGGGTAATCATTGAGCAGTGCCCATTGGTTAAAACCCATACAACGTTCGCCGAAGAAGAACCACTTGGAGAGATCCATCTCCGAGTGCAGGGCATTCATGAAAGGATCCTTATTTTTGTGGTGGGTGAATTCTTGGTAAAAAAGACTGTTGTCCGCTAAGGTGAACATGTATGGAATATTCTTCTTCTCCAAGATGTTCTGCAACCACGTGATGCTCTTCCAACTGAGGTATATCTCGTGGTATTGGCTGGCCGCGTATTTGTATATGGCCTCCGCAAAGTCTCGTACACCGGTTTCTTTAAAGAGTTCTTTCCTCACACGCCATTGCTCTTGCTGTGTCTCCGATCCCTGCATGGTCCTCAATGCCTCCTCGTTGCCGGCATTGGTGTCCCATGGGGAGATGGATGCCCATCGGGTATCTTCCAGCACCTTGTGTCTGGGCATGGCCCAGTCATACCTGGAGAGGAGACTCCACATAACCACCACGCATTCCACATCGGTGTTGTTGGCCACCGCGTTGAACACACGCCTCGCTATGGCTTGATTGCCCAGACCTCCAAACGCCGTGCACAGGTATTCGTGTCCTGATTCACTGGAAAGTCCGTGCGCCCAGGTCTTCTTGGATGGTGTCTTTCCATCCACATCGTCGCTCAGCTCGTTGCCAAGTGTGAAACTGCATCCGCCCGCTATCAATTTCTTAGTCATATATCCTCAATACTTTATTTAAAAGAGGGAACACCTCACCAAAATTTTCCTTGCGGTACTGATCGGTCTGCAGGATCCTGGCCTTGCGTCGTTCTCGCATCTCGGCGGTGTCCCTGTCCGCGGCGTTCATGAACCTCAGCGTGGGCTGGAAGTCGGTCAGCATACTGTACCTGGAGTTGATGATGTTCTTGGCCTGCCGGGGCAGTGTCTGTACGTTGAAGTAGTCGGGGTCGAAGCAGGTGTTCACATAGAAGAACTTGGGCTGGAACTGTGCCACCCACAGGGCTATCTTGGCCCAGTTGAAGACATTGAATATGGAAACTGTTGTGCAGATCTGGAAGTCCATGTTGGGGGTCCGTCTCTCCTTGAATTTGATCAGATTGGCATTGACTTGGCGCCAGTTGGCCGGGTGCCTCTGATACTCGAATGGCTCGCCCACGTCATCGATGCTGAACGCTATCTCCACGTGCTTGAAGTAACTCCATAGGTCAAATATCTCTATGGGAGGCAGTTGCGTGCCGTTGGTGTTGTAGTGTATGTCTATGTTCTTTGCATAGCCCTTCTCCACACAGTGCATTAATATCTTGAAATGGTCTTTTATCATGAACGGTTCGCCGCCTGTGAACTCGAAGTATTGCACGTGTTTTAGGTCTTCCTTGAGGTCCTCGAAGAACTTGGGATTGCGTTTCGGCCAGCCACCCTCACGTAAATTTTTAAGTGCGACTGGATTCTCTCCGTAGTCCAGTTCTTCCTGTGCCCACTTGCTGGAACTCCAGGAACCGCATATCCTACACTTGAGATTACACACGTTGCCCAACTTAAAGTCTATGAACTTCAGCGTTGGCTCGCTATCAGGTGTCCAATCCGTAAGACTTTTCTTCATTTTGTAAATCGAGTTCTGTCGCTTGGAAGTCTTGCCCGCATCTTCTTCCTGCCAACAGCTCTGGCAACCTTTTGGTCTTTCACCATTACGGAACTGTTCTCTCAGTTTCTCCATGTATTCTGTGTGCTGTATGGATTTAAGACTCTGGTTGTATACTTTCACCTCGGGCACACTTCCTTTATATAGACAGCAGGGTGATGCACCACCGTTCACATCAACTTCTAGATGTGTCCATGGCAAAGGACACATGTTTGATTTTATATACTTGTCCACCACTCTAATGCTTTCTTGTTTTTTGCTAAGATTTTTTTGATATCTGTGCCACGGATACTATCTAGTCTCTCTATTTCCGCTTTGCCATCCTTCTGACCTTTTCTGTACAACTCTTCATCGTAAACTAACTCGTTGTTCCTTTTTTGTTTCTGCATTTCGTCTAACTGCGAAAAGAAATTGTTTAATTTTTTGTTTTTGTATTTGATTGTCTTTTCTCTAACATCATCTATTATCTCAGTCATAATGTCATAAGGCATGAACAAAGGTGCCATAGCATTGTTATGGGAGAAGTTAAAAACTTGTTTAGTCAACAACTCGATGTTCAGCTCATTACTTAACAGCACCATATTTTCCAAATCAAACAATCCCGGTAATGTAATAGTTAGGTCCAACTGCAGTCTTTGATTTTGCTCTTTTACGAATTTTAGTCCATACTTTATATTTGTTAACCATTCATCATACTTTAGACCAGTTCTTATGTACTCCCCAATTTCCCCGGTACCATCTATTGAAGCACAAATTTGCCAATTAGGAAAGTACCTTAATATGTCGTCAAACAAGTTGTATTTGTAGAAATTTATCCTACTCATATTAGAATTGTACCTTGCTAATACTTTATCTTGGTAGCCAAGTTCTACAATCCTTTTCATCGCTTCCCAGTGTATCTTCCACATCAGAGGTTCTCCCCCACACCAGTATAGTTCGGTTATACGTTTTTGTTCAACCGCTTCTGTGAATTCCTTCACTACTTGCTGATCATGGAATAGTTCTAACTGTGCTTTGATGTCTTTCCTGCCCCATATCCTATATCGTTCGTAATCGCCCTTACCGTGTTTCTTATTCTCAGTTTCCCATGTACTACTCAGCATATCTCCACACATCCTACAACTAAAATTGCACAGATTAGAAAACCTATAATCAAAACTTTGTGTCTTCATTGTGGTGGCACCTGTTTCATCTGTGCTGTTGTACGCTTGTTCTATGTTGTTCCTATACAACCAATTAAAGTGTTGTCTGTACACCTGTTCATTTAACAATTTGTGATTGCACACAGTACACTGAGGGATTTCCTCACCTGCTAATAACTTTAACCGCACAGACTTCATATAGTCAGAATTCCAGTGCTGTTCTAATGTGGTTAGATTCAATTTGTCATTATTACCTTTTGGGTCTATAGTGTCTATGTACTGTTTGAAGTTTTCGCTTGATTCTCTAGAACTACAACACAACCTTCGTTCCATCTGTGGCGACAGGTAAGTGTGCGTCCATGGTGCCATGCAGAATGTCTTGTTGCCCTCGTTAGGTTTAATTCTTTTCATACAACTCCTGTAATTCAGGAAACACCGTGAGCATGTCTTCGTCTCTAATCAAGTCTAATTTTTTCATTATGTCTTTGAACTGTCCTAAATCCTTGCTGTTGTTCCTCCTCATCATGTAATCCAGACCTGATTCATAACCTTTTGTGGCCCTGGTCAGATGATCTAACGGTTTTAACCATTCAAGATGTTTCTCATATTTTTCTTTTACTTTCTGTTTGTATGATTCCGGCAATAGATCGATCCTCTGCGGGTATGGAAACTGTAACAGATTGAAATTGAAGTCCTGTGGTTTCAGTAATCCTTGATCTACCCAGTTCCTGTGGAAGTCTGGTATGTGTAGCGCATTAATCAAACCCACCGTTGAACTGATATAGAAATCCACTTGCGGACAAACCTGTAACATGCGTCGCCTATTAGCCACAACTTCTTCCCATACGGTACCTTTACGCATAAGTTCACCTCGCTTACCTTCCGCATCGAGACTGGCGCCTATTGAAACCGAATCAAATTTGTTCCAAAGTTCGAGTATGTCTATGTCTTTAAATCTCGTCTTGGTGAAATTGGTATTATATATCAATCTGACATGATACATCTTTCGCCTGTCTAATTCCTTCAATATCCTGTAGTGCTCTTCCATTATAATGGGCTCCCCACCTGCGAAATAGAACTGTTCCACATGATCGAACTGATCCAACATCTGTGTCCATATGTCATCACTGCTTCTACCTACACGCATGACCTTTGCGTGATTAGGTGGTAATCCTGTAAGTTTCTTGTGATCCTCATACCAATTGGAACTGAACCAAGTGCCACAACTCCGGCAGGCCAGATTACACAGGTTGCTGAACCTTATGTCCCAATACTTGATCACAAAGTCAGCCGTGCCATCTGGCTGAGTATTATCTACCATTCCTATGTTGTGTCCAAAATGTTTGTTTGAACTCAATCTCAAACTGAAGAATCCTGATTGTTCCTGATCATAGCATTTGGTACATTGTTTGCTGGTTTTGTTTGCCAACATATTGTTTCTGATACCTTTCATTGTATCGTTATTGAACACTTCCACCATGGAATTCTTGTTCAGATCGCCGACTGGATACTTGTCTAAAGCAAAGCAACAAGGATAGGCCCTACCATCGGGGAAAGCATGTATATGCAACCATGGCATCATACAGAAGGTATCACTGTCTATAAGCAATTCTTTTTGCCTATCTGTCATGTCCTTGATCTTTAGTTTCTCGGGTTCTTTAGCTCCGTAATCATATGTCACGATACCATTCTCCTATAATCGGAAAGGTCTTCTCAAAATCCTTTCCACTGCGTTTGTCATACTGACTGTAGAATGCTTTGAAATCTTGTTGTAGTTTGTCCTGTGTGGCCGCACCCACATGTGGTGTTTTCACCACGTCCAAGTAATCGATTAATCTCTGTGTATGATCTATTTCCATGGGGTGTAACCATTTCTCATTACTAGTTAAGAACTTTTCTAATCCTCCTTTAAATTTGTTCCTTAGTTCATCTGGTAGCACTAGTGGTGATTGGAAACTTGGAAATCTCAATATGTTCAAAGTGAAGTTGATCGACGGTCCATACACCTTGCCTGCATTTTTCAACCAGACTATCTTTTCGAGAAATTCTGGCAGTGATTCTAAACACAACGCATTGATGGTCGACATATTGTGTATCTCTGACGGTATCTTATCCACCATCATGTGTAAAACACGACTGAACCAGTCACCGTAGTCGAGACCGTCCCTTATGTATTCCGCTTGAGAGAATGTTGCTTCACAACTTGTGTACAGATGAAAGTTTTTGAATCCTTTTAATTTACGTTTGAACCTATCAATTATACTATCCTTGGCTCCGAGGTTTGAATTAATTGCTATATTCATATTCGGATTCATTTTATCACCTTGTGTTTCTATCCAGTCCAATAACCTCCATAGGTTTGGAGACATCATTGGTTCTCCTCCCGTGATTCTCAATTCATTTAGTGTCTTATGCAAATCAGATTCCCACCATCTGTAAAATGCTTCCACGTAGGGATTGGTTTCATCTTTCTTGTAGGGCTCTGCACTGTTGTGTGGATGAGTAAAATGATTTCGGCCATCGGATTTCAATCCAGTGTATGGCCCTTTTTGCTTGATGTTATTTGCCCAGGTTGAACTAAACGCAGGATTACAATATGTACAAGCAAAATTACACGTTCTATCAAATGCTATCTCCAGTGTTTTTAAATTCACATCTTCGTTGTGATCTAATTTGTAAGCCGTGTCTAGCTCGTTGTTAGTGAATATCTTTGATTTGTACACCCTGTCACTGATATTATCCCTGTGTATGTCCTCAATCTTCCAACAATATTCACAGCCTGCCGGTCTTTCACCATTCTGCATTTGCCTACGTTGTTCTTTCTTCTGTGGTGTGTTGTGCAGAAGTTTTGGATTGGACTGAACGGCAATAGGATCAACCTTGTGTGGCAACGGATGGTGACAGCTCGTGGTCATCCCCGAGCCCAACCATATTGTGGCGTTGTACCACTTGGCCCCACAGAAACTTGCTGACTTTGTATCTAATATCTTTTTCTTATATTCGAGATCGTCCATCTTTCCCCTTGAAATAATCTTTCAGTTTATTGTATTCGTGTTCCGGACAGAGCGTGTCACTCTCGAACATCACGTCCTTGACCCAGTGATAATGTGCTATCGTCTTCTTGCTCATGAATTCATCCTTTGGTATACCTTTTCTGCCCATTGTTGATTTTGTTCTACGGTCATGTGATTGATTGTGCCAATACCCCAACCGTCCTTGACGATTGCCCCCTTGCTGAATGCAAATATACTTTCGTCTATGACCGTGCCCGTCTCTAATTTGATACCGGCATCCTTGCCCGCCGTTTCAAAAGGTCGGAAACTCCACATCTGCACGATGGTTTTATCTTCGAGCGTTGATAACACGTTCTGATCATAATACTTCAATGCGTATTCGTAGGCCAACTCGTCTTTGTCATAATCGTGTAGATGTATCCAGTACTGTTCCAATGCCTTGTAAAGGTTTGGATCAACACCATCCAACGGTTGTGTGTTCGCACTTAAGGTGTATCTTGGGTGGTAAAGCCTGTATGGCTCAGTCCAACAGAATATCGAAACATCTGGGACGCTGTCCTGTTCTATTAGTCTGTTGAAACGCATAAACACACTCCAGATACTGCGTCCAGGTTCACCAAACCATCTTATCCTAGAACACCCTAGTTTCTCCTGTAGGATGTTGCACCAGCTCTCGGGTTGATTGCTGGCACAGAAACTGTCTCCAAAAAATCCTATTGTCCTCATTGTGTAAACCTAAACAAGTCAACTTTCTTGCTCCCTTTTGTTTTGATTAGGAATTCCCTGTTCCAGTCAGTTCTTTCGAAATGTTGTTTGTTGTGCTCTAACACATCATTCAATCGTGCATAGACGGACTTAGGATCCTGTACACTGAGTTGATGCATAGAATCAAATACCATGTTGAATCTCTTATCCCTTTCCTTTTCGTTGTCATAACTTTCATCTATGACAGAGGAAAATGTTTTAAAGCCCAAATTACGTAATGCCCGAAGTTGTCCTTGAGATCCAAAAACAACAAAGGGACGTTTAGCCACAATCGGTTTAGCGGTCTTTTCCGTGAAAACGCCAAAGTCTTTATGCCACGTTGTTTCTATGAATGCAGTATAGAAGGTGTTGTTGTAGATTTCAGGATCTATAAGATCACTGTATCTTAATGTGCTCTTCCATTTTTCTTCTATGGTTTCCGCCGTGTGATTCACAGGCACTTTCACATGTTTACTCCATCTGCCTTGTCTTGGATCGTCCCTGTAGTATGTCGTTAACACTTGTTCATTCACAGGATGACCCTTTAGTGTATCAAACAAAATGTCCTTGCCGGTATCTGTGCCACCCATTAAAAAATCAAATTTCTTTAGTTTGTTGGATTTATCTTTGACGTCAATACAGTTTTCAAGCAATCCTCTACACATGTCGTTCTTGATGTAAAGGTCCTGTCCCTCATGAAACATGTTATTAAGAAATTTCAATGGTAGTCCTTGTTGATTGGCAAAATTACAACCGTAATAGTGAATGTTTGATTTATGGATGTTTGCTTTTATTAAATCCACAAATGTCCTGTGCACGCCATCCTCTTCATACACGAAACCCGGCTCATACAGATTCACAATTATGTTAGCGTAATTTCTATGTTCTTGATCAATCAATTTTTGAAGTCTTTCACCCATGTCCGCTCCACTGGTGTATATGTTAATCAGTAAAGTGCTCATGCGTTCCTACACTCCTCCCAGAATTCCGCCATCTCAGGGAACGTGTTGAGGAACCTGGTCAGGCGCCTGCGATCGTGTTCCGAGAAAAAAGCGTAAAAATTACGTTTGTGCTGTGCGCTCGCGTCAGCGTTCTCGCGCCAGTATGCGAGATTGCGTCGCATCTTCTGGATCTCGAAGTCCTTGAATATGTGTAGCCCGTTTGACTCGCCGGAGTTGGCCTCCATGTACTTGATGTTGTCTTCGTGTATGCTCTGGTAACTCTCGGGTAATAATGTTATCTGTTGCCATGCGGGTTGGCGTAGCAGTGGCACGTCAAACCAAACACGCTGATAAGTTTTACTGTATCGCTTACGCAGATCCAGTATCTTTTCCAACAATCGGTCCATGCTGGTTATACTGAGGTTGTTGTAGGTCACTATGAAGGTTATGCTGTTACGCACTGGTATGCGATCCAGGAACTCCTCCACGTTCGCCATCATGCGATCGAAGTCCAATCCATGCCTGATGTACTCGGCGCGTTTGCCGAACGCATCCACGCTGACGAACTGCATCATGTGTTCCACCTTCTCCTCCATGCAGATATTCTGCATCATGTTGAAGTACTTGTCCTTGAGTTTTGGGTCGGCCGGACACATGTTGGATGTTACGTTGAGATGTAGGTCCTCTTTGGGATGGTCAATGATGTACTGTAGCACCCGGTAGGTGTTGACATCCATCATGGGCTCCCCACCGGTCATGCGGAAGTGCTTGAGGTTCTTGTACAGTTCTGGCCACCATCGCCAGAAAGCGTCAACGTATGGGTTGGACTCCCTGTTGGGTATTGGACTCCTGCGTCCCTGGAAGTGCTCGGGAGCGTTGTGCGGTGGCGTGGTGGGGTACTCCCCATAGCGTTCCGTCTCCTTGCCCCAGGTGGTGGAGAACTGTGGCGAACAGTAACTACACTTGAAGTTACAAGCGTGGCTGAAGTTGACCTCCACGTACCTGGGCATCCATGTCTCAGACAATGGATTCTTTACAATTTCTTCAAAGTCCTGCATGGCCCATGGCTCTCCCGAACGGTAGTGACGATCACTCATCTCACCGGCGTCCTCCAGTTTCCAGCAGTAACTACAGCCCGCGGGCCTCTCACCCGCCAGCATCTGTCGTCTTTGCTTCAACTTCTCGTTGGTGTTGTGAAGTGCCGTGGGATTGCTATGTAGTTTTGTCGCGTCAATCTCGTGCAGGGGTGGATGGTAGCAACTGTTGGTCAGTCCCGTTGGCAGGTGCAGTGACACCTGGTTCCACTTGGCCAGGCACATGGTGGGCGAAACTGTGGCCAGTTTCTGCTCGGCCTTCAGCGCATCATTCTTGTAGTCACTTGTACTCACGATCCTGCACTCCTTTATTACTGTGTTGTGGCATGACGAACTTGAAGAACCTGCTGTCTTCCACGCTGTAATCTGCCACTGGTATGTCTAATCTCTGCCTAATGCTTTCCCCATAAGTGTTGAGGTCTGCGTGTACATTCTGTTCATCCAGGTAGTTTGCAAACACCTCGTGCATACGATCTATGTCACTGATGCCCATTGCCCATTCGTGGCTCTCTACCGAGGTCTGGTAACACCCTATCCTGGCTCCCAACATAGCCCATAGTCCATTATCCACATCCGCGCCCACTGTCATCCACGTGGTCAGTATCCTCAGGTTCTGTGGCCAGATGTTTTTGAATTCGCGTGGAGGTATCGGCACTCCCTTGTTGGTGCACATCTTGACGCCCTCCCTGTAGCCCGCAGTGAATGCCTGGTATTTGTCACCGTTGATTACAGTGGTGCTGTAGCAGTTGTGTAGGTTCTCGTGTGGTACGCCCCAACAGAAATCCAGTTTGTTTTCCTCGCTGTCAGCGTTCTCGTGTGTCTTCATAGCAAGGCAGGTCTCCTTGTGCCAGCCCACCAGTCCACCATTACCGTACACCAGTCCGTTGATGTTGTTCTTGGCCCTCCACCTGTGCACTGCCTTGGGATCGGTCTTTGACCAGTCCAGGGTCTGTATTAGGAAGCTCTCATCTATTATGTTGTCACCGTCCACGCTGATGAAGAAATCGGTCTCCGCCAGTTCCGCCGCGGCCTTGTGTGCGGAATCGAAACCCACCACACCATCCACACGCTTGGCCCATGGCACTTTGTTCTTGAGGTCAGCCCAGTTCTGCTCCTTGTTGGGTTCACGGAAACTGATGTACACGAAATCCAGGTCGCTTACTCTGACTCTATCTGCCATGCCTCTCCTCCCTGCATTATTCCGTTGGGCCAGTGTATGTCGCCGTGCTCGAAACTGTAGCCCTTTTCCGCCTTTACAAGAACACTGAATCGTGTTTTAGGCTTTGGTGGTGGTCTCAGTTCGAACCGAGTGGGTGACACCCAGTGGTAAGACTGCTCACCTTTTCTCATAATTTCTTTCTTTTTATCTAGACTGACCACAACCTCCCTTCCTTCTATACAGACAGTATGCTGTTTCTCAACCACAGGCGGCATAGACTGCAGAGCCTTAAGAAGTTCTGACATAAATCTCCTTGTCGTGATAGTGCCATGGCCTGTTGATCCTTCTCTCACCGAGATAGATCGCATCGCCGTTCTGGTTGGGATAGAGGTAGTTGTTGTGATCACCCACCCTGTCGAGACGGTTGACGGCGGGCTTATGGTGTAGGAACTTGAACCACTCGTAGTCGATCAGGTGCTTGTTGGTGGGGTCCATCATCCTATAGGCCAGTGCGAACACCACGTCAGTGCTGGGATAATCATCATGACAGTTTATCAGCATCGTTGTCTTGACCTCTCGCCAGTTCATCGTGATGTGCCTGGCCGTGTCAAAAAACTTTTGTGCGGTTTTGCTTTTCCTGAAGTACATCAGTCCGTTGTATATGTTGGGTAGGCAATTCCTCACGAACAGTGCCCTGTAGGGAGTGTGTTTGACTATTTCATCCTTGTAGTTCCTACAGTCAACGCTGAACACCATGTCGTGTTGCCACAGGTGATGCCACCACCAATCGGTGTTGTCAGTCCATAACACATCGGCCTCTAACTTGATCGTGTGGGTGAAAGGTGTCATGTGGAACGCCTTGTGTTCGTTGGCCCACTTGATCTCGTGTTCTGAGCTGTCATCCTGTTTTAACACTTTCACGATATCCACCGCGGGGTGTTCAAACCTGCTGTTCTCATCCGTGACCACACAAATTTGATTTTCTCTGTTATATCTCTTGATACTTTCTGCGAGTTTTATGCTTAACCCAACGTAATCTGTCTTGCTGTTGTTCTGTGCGAACCATAGGAATCCCTTAGACATCGGCCAACTCCTTGTTGAGCACATGCACGTCTTGGTGTTCAGTGTAGTTGATCTGGTCGTTGCACTGCCAGGCGATGCCGGTGTCGGTAATTTTGATAACCTTGCACCCGGGTGGCAGGGTGGCTATACTCAAGGGCATGGTGTCGTACGTGATGAATCCGTTGGCCTGCTGTAGTGCTATAGCGAAAGCGTAATCGTTCCTGAAGTTCCTGGCGCGTATCCTGTACATCTCGTTGAAGTAATGGTAATATTGCTTGATGTACTTCACCGTGTCAAAAATGCGTTTAGCCTTTAGACCTTTCTTGAAGACGAACACAGTGGCCCACACCATGTCTATCATGCTCCACTTCCGCATGTCAAAACTGCCAACGTTGGTGAGGTCATGTGCGTCCTTGGAAACAAGGAAGTCATAATCAGTGTCCAGGAACTGCCTGAGGTTGTCAGTGAAAGGGAAGTAGTCGATGTCCATCACCAGCGTGACCTCATAGGGTGACAGTTCATAGGCCATGTGCCTGTCCACGTTGCGCCATTCAGATCCGTTCTTTGTGTTCCCCAGCTCGGGTTCGATGAACTTGTAGTTGATGAACCCCAGGGGTTTTAATTTTTTAAACGTGTCGTAGTCCGTGACCACCGTGATTTCCAGTTGTAGATTCCGTTTGATGAGTGCGACACAACGCTCCAGTATCCTGTGATATTGGACTTCTGTCGTGTCAAAACAAAATAATAGTACTCCCTTGGTCATCAGTCACCCCTTTTTTCAAATGTCTTTGACATCTGATGGTACGAACTAATGGCCTCCTGGTTTCTTTCTATCAATGTTTGTAGGAATCCTAAGGGATCCGTGATCTCCACGGGATTTTGATTTGTGTCCAAAACAAAAAACTTGTCTGCGGTTTCCTTCAGTGTCCTCACCAGACAGATGGTCTCAGCGTCCGCACGGAAGATGTGTTCATTGTACACCACCACCATTCGTGAGTGTGCCTTCTCCAAGGCGTTGCGCTTGGCAACCGCTATGTCATAGGATAAGTCTGATTGTTTTTTTAGTTCGCCAATGTCCATACCACAATTATACAATAATTATGGTGTGTGATCAACCTGGTAAAAAAATTATTACGTCGTTGTACCGGTGGGGTTGCTTTCGTTGCCTACCGTGCTGTGTGCGTACACCACGCTCAGTCCCTCTGACGTGTTTGGTGTTATCGCGAAGAGGTTGGTCACCATCCTAGGAGTGTCGTTGATCGCCGGCGCAACACCATCAAAATTGGGGTTATCGTACTGTTGGTCACCCGCTGGATCACTGGCCACCATCTTGATGACCATGGTCACTGACGTGCCTGGTGCCGCGTCCAACTTGGCAGATATCTGCACCGTGTTCGACGTGTAGGCGGAGTTGTCTGATGTTAGTATGATAAGTTCCTGATAACTCGTGGTCAGGTCATGGAAACCCAATGTAAGTCCCGAACCGCCTGAACTTGGACTCTCGCCTGATCCCGATCTCGTAGTGGCCTGTGCGCCGATGTCGATGTTGCCCAGGGCCGTGCCCAGGTCTATGAATGCTTGGTCTTTGGGATTGGTGGAAGCCTGCGTGGTGCTGGTCACTATCCTGACCTTGCCGCCCGCGTTGAAGAACCATCTCATCTGATCCGCCGATGACCACGTGATGCTGTGTTCGTGGGTGGCCGTGTTGTCCCAGCCCTCTGATGCTGTGGTGATGGTCTGCAATGATGTTCCTAGTGTCAGTCCACCGCCTATAACAGCGCCCGTACAACCACCCGCTACCGATGCCGCCAGTGTGGCTAGGTCCGCCTCCACAGCCGCCTTGATGGCTATGGTGTCTCCCGCTGAAACCTGTGTTCTTGTTGTAAGAGTGTCATTGGTGTGATTGGCGATGTTGTCCATGCCGGTGAAAAGTGTGTTCCACTGTGATGCTGTGATTGTTCCCGCACCCGATGAAACTGTTGGAATCGCTGTCTGTCCAAGACCGTGTACTCCCGATCCTGTGCCCGCGAAATGGTTGTACCCAAATGGTGAACTTGAACTGTTCACGAAAGTGTTGTATTCTGTTGCTAATATCGTGTCACCTGCTACGTATGCCATAAATTTATTTCACTCCTATCACGCACTCCGTCAGTGCTGTTTCTTCGTTATATTTATCCTTGATCAGCCTGCCCAGGGTGTTAAAAGCGGTACATTCATCCAGGCCAGCAACTCGTGCCTCACCGTTCCCAGCACTCACTATGCGGTCTCCCGCCTTGCCCGTGCCCTTTAGTTTGACCAAAACACGCCCTTTCAGTGCGATCATGGGGTGTGTGTCGTTGTTTCCGGCCTGTGCGTTCATCAAGAACGCCGGACTCTCAGACACAACACCGAAAACACTGTCGTCTAATTCCTTGTTGCACTTGGTTATCTCCGCGTGTCCGCCTAGGATGACCACATCTCCCACTGATAATTCACAGTCGGCCTCGTATCGCTCGGCCAAGTCCGCGTACTGTGCCGACGTTGACGTGGCGTGTACCACGTTGGCCCTGATGTCCACCAACGTGGGTGCTTCCAGTTCCGTGTCGGTCTGTGACGACTTGAACGCCGTCCAGGCACCGCCCGAGTTTCCATATATTGTAGTGCCATCGTCCGCGAACGTCTCGTCCCACACCCAATAGAGGTTCTGTTCAGTCGCTGACGACAGTTCTCCCCTGTTGACCTTCAGGCCTGTGTAGTTGGGCATTGATGCCGCCGTTGATATGTTCCTGTTCAATTCTATGATGTTGTCTTCCACCGACAGTGTGGTGGTGTTGATTATGGTCTGCGTGCCATCAACTGTCAGATTGCCCACTCTCAGATCTTCTATCCTACCTGTTGACCCTGTAATCCTTAATGCTTCTTTTGTTGTGCCACCGTCGTTGACCGTGAATATGATGTCCTTGTCCTGCGTGGTCTGTGCTATGGTGAAGTCGTCACTGGTCAAGGTCATTGTGATGTCGTTGCCCGCACCTATCCTCAAACCGTCGTCGGTCTGTATAGTGATCTGCCCCGTTGTTGTGTCTGCCGTGTTCGATCTCAGGTAGTTGGCCGCAACCACTCCTCCCAGTGCGTCTGAGTCCGTCGCTGTTCCACGGAACTTGGCGCTGGACACCGTTGATGAAAGTTGTATTCCCTGTGCTATCGTGGAGAATCCTCCAGATATCAGTGCGGCACCAAGAGTCTCTGTGGAACTTGGAGTGAAAGCGAGGTTGGATACCACGCCCACAACCGTGTCATTGGCCACCAGTTTAAGTATTGACCTTTTCACACCTGTGTTGTCCTCTGGAGATTCCGATATGACCTGTGTCACGCCTGATCCCGCTACCGTGGTCGGTCCGATCAAGGTCCATGCTGATCCTGTGTAAACGTACAACTGTGTGTTGGACGTGTCGAACCACATGTCTCCTAGCACTGCATTCGCTGGTGCCGTGGCAGAGTTGGTTGTCGATCCCACCGGTTTCCATTTGGATCCCGTGTAGACGTTGATCTGGTTGTTGGTCTTGTCATACCACATCTGACCCTGTACCTTGTTGGTGGGTGCCGTGGTGTTGTTGAAATTCTCTAGGAGTTTGATCAGGTTCTCATTCAGTTTCTCACCGAAACCCGCGTAACCTTTTCCGATCAAGGTGAGGTCTGTGGTGGCCACGTCTATGGTGCCGTCGGCCAGTGTGACCAGTAGGGTTCCAAATGTGTTGTTTATTTTGTAAGCCATTAACTATCGTCCCTTATTGCTATCAGTATACTGACATCACCCAATGTGTCTATTAGAGTTTCTACTAAAAGTTTTTTACCAGGATGATTCTTTATTGAATCCTCTAGAGTTTTTATCTCTCCTGCTGTCAACACGGTTTCTATGTTGGCGTTTATGTAGTCGGACACATCATTCTTGGTGATCATTACTCGTTGCTCCCGTTCTTGGCCAATCTCTCCACCATGATAGTGTCTCCGACTAGTTTCTGTAGTATGACCGCTATCTCTGGTGACATCCAATTCTGCATAAGTCCTATCCTAGTGGCGGAATAACCCTCTGCCGCTGGTTCTTCCCAATAGGTGACATGGGCATCGTCATCGCCCTTTTCCCACTGGTTGTTCAGGTATTCTGTTACTTGTTCCTTGGTTGCCATACTTGTATTTAATAGTCTTTTAGTAGTAATTTATACCTGTCTTTTACAAACGGTTTCGCGACGAATCCCAGTACATAGCAGAAGGATTCACCTATGAATCTTGCCACTTTGCCAAAAACACTTCCCACGGGTCTGCCTCCCATTTTGTAGGATATCTCTTTGCCCCTCTCTTGGGCACAAAGCAGTGTCCACCATATCCAGAACCTTGCCCAGATCGTTTTAGAATTTTCATTTTTCTCCATCCACTTCACTAAGGGCAACGCCCATAGCCAGTATCCAATTTTGACATTTTCACTTAGATGCTGTCTCGACCATTCATAGTCGCATTGTAGATCTGTGAGATTGAACAGTCCCTTATGATAGAAATAAGTGCAGATCACACGTGGATTACTTCCACTGCCCTTGTCGGTGTTGCCCTGTGAGGTTCCTAACCAAACGGCCTCCACTCCCTCGATACCACCCCATTCCTGTCGTCCGATTCTAGGAGTGGCCACCCTCAGATCATTGTCTCCTCCAGTATCGACACTAGTGTACGAAGGGGCCACTGGGGTACCAGCCACTCCCGCCGTCCCTGATGTGGGATTTCCTGTGGCATCACCAAATAATGCATAATTTATTGTGAACAACACATCAGACGCGAATATGGCCTTCCACTGTCCCGACACTTTGGTGTATGCCGCCGTGATGTTCTTCCACGTGCCCGATACCTTGTGATACATGCTGTTCAATTTTTTCCAAGCACCACCTACCTTGTAGTTGGATGCTGACGGTATGTTGAAAATCAGTACTGCTCTACCATTGCCTCCTGCTGTCTGTGATGTTCCTCCTACTGCTACTCCTGTTGCGTAATATCCACTTGCTGTGCCTCCTGGTGTCACACCAGAACCGTCGTCTGATGAACCTGAAGCGGGCACGGTGTTTGATCCTGCCCTTCCTCCGAATGCTCCTATATCTCCCTGATCTCCCGATCCTCCAGTGCCTCCATCGGCACCACCACCACCTGCACCGGCTCCTCCACCATCTGCGTTGTGTCCTGCCCCGTTCTCTCCCAGCGTGCCTGGTGTGGCCGCTGTGGGATTGTTACTGTTTGCTCCTACACCTCCTGTTGATAACCTACCGGCACCACCACCTCCGGCTCCACCGCCCGCTATTGCTAACACTGTGTTGTCTACCGACTCCCCGTCGGCGAATATTGAAACTATCGTGGCACCGCCGCCACCGCCGCCTGAACCTGAGGCTCCTGTGGGACCGGATGGTCCTCCCGTTCCCCCTGAATATGCTGTGAGACTCTTGCCATTTGTTCCACCCGCGGCTCCACTACCTGAAGTTCCGCCCTTGCCACCACCTCCTACTGCAACTGCGATGTTTTTGATGCCGGCATATGATGTCATGTCTATGTCTGTTTTTGTCACGTAGTGACCAGCGGATCCCGAGCCACCATCACCACCTGCGTCTGCGCCTCCGCCTCCGCCAGCACCTGCCCAAAGGTGTACTGTTAGAGTTGTGGTCCCAGCAGGAACTTCTGCTATCCTTACTCCGCCTTCGTATGTGAAAGTCTTAGTTACTATGGCCATGGGATTACACCTCCCTTACGAACCAAAAGTCCCCGTCATTACCATCTCCGCTTGTCGGCGCGGATGTTGAAACTGTTTTTAGAGACCCACCCCATTGATTGCTGAGGGTAGCCACCGCACCTATTGTAGGTACATTTAGGTTTGAAGTGTCAGTGTATGTTATGGATCCAACCGCACCCAAAGTTGCAGAAGTCACTTTTACGTTACCCGCCGCTGATGTCTTTAGAACCTTTTCTTTGTTTGCGTCACCGTCGGCTACAGCATCCGATAATCTAATCACTTGTGAATAAGTTCCGTTTTCTCCCGCCGTCCAGTAGTTCTCCGAAACATCATAGAACATTCTGGCGTCATCAGTGTCTGATGTCTCAACAATCAGTCCCGCATCCGCTTCGCTGTTTCCGGAGTTTACTTTAATGAATGCATCATCGTACGTTGAAACGTTTGAAACTGAACTGTTGTATTCTCCTGATATGTTTAAATTACCTGATATCGTCACATCACCTGTGAGTGTGATGTTTCCTGAAGCACCTGTGAATGCCAATGGTGTTTTGGTCACACCGCCATCATTGATTGTGAAACTTAAATCCTTATCTTCTGATGTCTGTGCTATGGTCACATGGTTGCTTGAAACCGATATGGTAAGTTCTTGTGCATCACCCACAATGATTCCAGTGTCGTTGTCTACGGTCAGTGCACCTGTTGTGGTATCAGAGGCATCTGCCCTTAGGAAGTTTCCACCAGCGATTATGCTCGCTGATGTATTTGTTGTGGAAGAAACATCAATAGATGAAGCCTGTGTGCTTGATCCTTCAAAAACTGAGCCTAACGTTGAATTTAAAGTTATTCCCGCTTTGATCTGGGAGAAACCCGCTTGTGATACCGAAGGTGTGAAAGTTTCTTTAGAAAGTATCGCTACCCTTGTACCTCCTGCGTACATTGAAGAGACAACTTTGTTACCACCTGAACTAGCCAGCGTCTCGATCTTCCAACCCGACTGTGTCTGACCTGCTGTAAAGGCCGGTCCTACTAGTTCCCACTTGTCATTGACTTGGTGAGATCTAGAATCTCCTGTGTAGACGAAAACTTGATCGTTTGTAGAATCTAACCAAAGGTCTCCCGCTGATGGTGATGTTGGCAGTGTTGAACTGGCCCTAGCACCGCCTGTGGGTTTGAAGCTCGTGCCATCGTAAACTTTTATAGTGTTAGAGTTGGTGTCAAACCATAACTCTCCCTTTAGAGGTGATGTGGGTGCAGAGGTTGAAGCGGCGTTCTCTAATAGTTTAACAAGGTTCTCGTTAAGACCTTCACCAAAACCTGAATATGATTTTCCAAACAACTGCAACGAAGTGGTATTGTCCACTGTTCCGTCTGTGATAGTTGTTACTACTGTCCCGTCTGTTTTGTTAATTGTGTACGCCATTTGCTTATATTTAGCACCTTCCCACTACAATGTTAATTGTGCCTATTTCCTCCGATTCGTGGTCTTCTAATGCCTTTCCTATGATTGTTCCTGGTGCTGGATCATGTGCCTTTTCGGCCACGCCATGATGTTTCGCATGGGTTGACAGCATGTCACCTTTTCTTATGTGACCCGAAACTTTACATTTTACTTTACCCATTAATGCCACGGGTAGACCTTCTGAACCTGAATTCATTAGGTAGGCAGGATTTTCACTGATCACTCCGGCAACTCTAGTATCGTTGCCCATTTTTGAAATCGTTATCTCTTTATTGCCGCCAAAGATCACGACCGTTCCCACTTCGTACTCCACGTCTGATTCGTAGATCTCCGCCAAGTCAGCGTACTGAGCCGATGTGGCTTTGGCGTAAACAGTGTTATAACCTTTTAGACTTGTGCCTATGTCATAACTGGCATCCGTGTCTGGTGTGATTGCCTTGGAAGTCAAAGTTCCTCCCATGGTCAACGTGGTCATCGAGTTGGCACCCGTGCTGGTGATGTTTCCAGTCACATTGCCTGTTAGTGGTCCTGCGAATGTTGTGGCTGTGACAGTTCCGGACACTTGTAATTTCGTGCTTGGGGTCGTCGTGCCTATACCCACCCTGGACTCTGATCCGTCTATAGTCATCACTGTTGTGGTCGTGCCACCATCATTCACTTTGAAAGTGATATCAGTGTCCTGTACTACGTTAGAAATTATTGCCCCTGTGGCATCCACCGTCAATGTTAGGTCACTGTCGGTTCCTACGATTAATCCACCGTCATTGGCTATCGATAAAGTTCCTGAAGTTGTGTCGTTGGCATTGGACCTCAGGTAGTTGGCCGCGGCCACACCGCCCAGTGCGTCCGCATCTGTGGCAGTACCTTGGAATTTTGTGTCTGCTATGGCTGTTGTAAGCGTGATACCCTTCTTGATAGTGGCGAATCCCGATAATGAGACTTTTGGTGTGAAGGTGTCTTCTGATATTATGGCTATGAGGTTACCATCATTGTACCACTTGGTGATGTTCTGACTGGCGTCCGTTGAGTCTAGTATGGTGTCAAAGGTGAAACCATTCGTCGTTCCCGTTGAACTCGGCGGTCCCACTAATACAGAAGCAGTTCCGTTGTAGAAATAGAGCTGTCCCGTGTCGGAGTCTATCCATAGATCCCCTTGTGTCAGTGATCCTGGTGCCGAGGACTGGTAGGGAACGTTACCACCCGACGGTACGAATCCCGATCCCGAGTAGACCTTCAACCTGTTGGCCGAACTGTCATACCACAGTTGTCCTGTTATGGGTTTGGTTGGTGCGGAAGTGTTCGCGAAATTCTCTAACAAATGGAGGAAGTTCTCCGCTATCAGTTCTCCGTAACCCGCATAGCCCTTGCCTATAAATGAGAGATCCGTCTGCGTGTTGACCACACCATCCTGTACTGTGTACTGGTTCGGTGATGACGAACTATTTGTCTTGTTGACCGTGTATGCCATTAGTATCCTGTGTTACCACCCGATGTTGTTCCGCTCACTGTGTTGGACGTTGACAGTGCTGTAGAACTTGTCTCGGTGAATGTTGTTAAACTCTGTATCCTCAGTGTGTAATCGATCTGTATCAGTCTGTTCAGTGACTTCTGTACCGGATGGAATATCACGTGTGTCAGTAACTTGTTGGTCGACCCGTTCTCCGTTCCTTCCCAACTCTTAAGACCCAGTTCATCGAAAACATAGTCGCCGTTGAAATCGGTGGTGTTGTCAAACGCGGCCTGTCCTGTGGGTTCACCATAGTCAAGTGTACAGGTAACCACTATGTCTGTGTACTTGTTGCCCGCCGTGTGTCTCACTTCCATCTTGTTCCTGGTTGTGTCCTTGTTTGTGGCCGAGTTGTCGTCGATCACTTTATAGTATGTCTGATTGTAAAGTGAAGCATTGGTTCCTGTCGAGTTAGGTGTGAGGTAAGTGATGATACCCGTTGGGTCAACGCTTGTGCCTCCGTTGCCAAACGCCATCTCGTGTACGAATCCTGTGGTCTTGTTTGCAAGAGAATTTGCCAGCGCCTGAGACATGTTTTCGTAGTGTATCGCGTTCCTCTTGTCAACGATCACTTCGCCCGTCTCTGGATCGAAAATCTTTATGTGCCCCGTCATCATAACACCCGTGTTATCCTGAGGCTTGTTGTTCTCTTCTTTTGTTTCAGTTGGTTTGTTGTCTTGCTGTGTCATCTAGTGTATTTATTCAGGTGCATTTGTGGGCTCTTGTGCTATGAATCTAGCCTGTTGAGTCGTAGAAGCCTGTAATCCCTTGCCGTCCGCTGGATTACCATCTGCTCCTGTGTACCAGACCTGTCCTTTCTTGTGTAATATTTTTATCTGCGTGCCTGAAGCGGGTGCTGTCGTGTGTAATGTCACAGCAGTCGTGCTTCCGTCCACAGAATAGTTTATGGTTGATCCATCCTCGCTAGTGAGCAACAATCGTTGGCCACCAATGAATATGTCTAACTCACTAGCGGATGATGGTGTTTGTGATAGTGCGAATGTCAGTGTGCTACCGTCACCTGTGAAGGTGGTGGTGTACACTGTGTCCGCGTAAGGGATGGTTTGAGTACCAGACGCATCTACCACTTCCGTGCCTGATCCATGCTCCTTAATTCCTGTTCCCAGGGTTCCACGCCTTAGTTGTCCCAGCGTGTTGCCTGATTTCGTGAAGTATTCTATACGCTCCTTGTCTATGAAGATCACACCCGGGGTGTTACTGGCCACGTTTGGTGTGCCTAGCACCGTGCCGTCCGCGACCGTTATGGTCTGTGTGCCCTCGGTCATGTCCTTTGTCAATTTTGTTGTTGCAGTCTTGCTGATCCTCTTGTAGAAGGTCCTGTTCATCATGTCCTTGAATATCCTGAATCCCGTGGCGCCCACCGCGGAGTCAAGTGCGAAGTACATCACATCCAGCCTGTCCGCGGATGTGATAGTCTTGCCCACTATGGTTATCTTGGTGTCATCTGAAGTGAAGTAAGATCCTTGTGTGATCTGCTCTCCGTTCAACCAAACATACATGTATGTGGCGTTGAGTGGTTTGAATCTCAAGTAGAACTCACCCGATGGTTGTCCTTCCAGCACTTCCCTTCGCTGTTTCATGCCCAGTGCGTTGTTGAACGTGGTCACTGATATCACGTCTGATGATGACAGAGAATACGGTGAAGTGATAGCACTAGGTAACAGTATGATATCCGTGCCTTCATTGTAGTAGTGATTGTCAACCAGTGTTGATATACATATCACATCTGTTGATGTTGGAACCGCACCAGAAACAAATTCCACGTTCTGATTGCCGATGTCCACCGTGTAGTCCGTGTTTAAATTTTTCTGCACACCGTTCACGAAGACTTGTACCTGACTTGCCGATGTGATTGTCTTGGCCGGATCCACTGTTGAGTCCTCACCCAGTCCTGACACCACGCCGTACGTGTACGTGCTTCCGTCACCTAGGTAGTAGGTGTTGTCTGGTCCACGCAACATCCTGCCATTGACTTCCACCATTGTGAGACCCGAGTATGGTCCTATAGATCCTGGTGGGTAGGTCAGTGTGTGCCTATTGGTCGAGCCATCATAGGTGATCGCTTGGTTACTGATGCTGGCGTAACTCCTCGTTGATGTAGTCGACTTGTTGAATCCCGCTACCTGTATGAACTCACCCGCGGCCGGTGCCGATGTGAATGTGACCGTAATGGTGTTGGCAGTCGTGGTGGTTGTGTATGCGGTTGTTGGTACCCCGTCTATGGTTATGTACATATCACTGGACGTTGAGTCTAGATTGAACTCTCCCCTCGTCGATGTCAAGAATACCGCAGTCGATCCATCCCCTGTGAAAGTGTCCAGCACCCTGTAGTTCTCACCTGATATCGCAAACACCTTGGTGGATATCACGCTCAGGCTCGCCGGTGCTGACGTAAATGTTATGGTCTTGTTGGCCACGTCCACCGTGTAGTCGGTCGTCAGTTTCTTGATCACTCCATCCACTGCCACTGTCACTGATCCCAGTGTTCCTGGGTAGTCGCCTATAGAATATGTTGTGGTCAGCCCATCGCCCCTGTAGTTCTTCTCACTTATGAACGGCACTCCCGATTCCGGTGATGTGTATACCTTGATATCTAGTGTGTCGAACAACTGTCCAGGTACAACCTCCTCTGGTGCGTAACTGGTGTCTGGTGTGACGAACCCGTCACCCTCTAGCAAGATGTCGCTCGGTGCGTAACCCAGTGCCGAAGTGAACAGTCCACCCTTGATTATGCTGTCCAATGTCCTGTCATCCGTTGGTGTCAACACGCCGTCGTCATCGAAAGGAATGAATTCCACCAATGCGTTCTCTTCTGGTGTTTCACTAATGGTAAAAGTCGCTGTGGATCCGTCGCCCCTTATGACGTCTGATAATTTTTTCCTTGTGCTGTCATCCTGTGTCAGGTAGACCTGATAAACCTCAGTTGTAGCGGGCGCTGTATCAAAAGTGTATGACGCTGTTGATCCGTCTGCCCTGAACGCCTTGACCCTTGAGTTGCCATAGTTGTCCCATGGGAAGTCATACCATCCGGACCTGTCCCAACCCTGTTCTTGATTGAACAACAATCCCGTCACCATTGTTCCACCGTAGTCCACGCCCAACATCACTTGATCCAGTTCGTTGCCCGGCATTCCGGTGCCCGGCGTGTAGAATCCCTTGGTCCTGTCCGCCGCCGTCAGTCCGGTCTCGTTACCGTACACCTTGTACACGCTTCCGATGTTGTCATCGAAGTCAGTGGTTGAAGTGAATGCGTTCGTCACCTTGTATAATTGGTCGTTGTATCTGATCAGATCGTTGTAGGCGTAACTGGTGCTGGCCGCCCAATCCACCACACGTGAAGTGCTTGACACCCTGTCAAACTTGATTGTGGTGTCAAAATCCCTGACGAGATCGTTGTTGAGATTTGCGTAGGCTTTAGCAGTATCAGTCGGAGTTGATCCATCCGTCTTACCACCTGAGAGTATGACCGTTGGTGTCGCTGTGTAGTTCGCACCTATGCCCGTGACCGTTATCCTCGTGACCGCACCATCCCTTATGGTCGCCGTGGCCGTGGCCGCGGTTGTCGTTGGTGTTACGTACATCTTGAACGTGCCTGATTTGGTGCCCTGTGCTTCGCTGGTGGACGCTGTGGGTCCATAGAACGTGCCCGAGTAACCGTCAAACGTGTATGATTTGGTCGTGCCCGCACCACCGTTCTGGGAGTCATATATCTCGGCCTGTTTCTGGCTGGTGAACAGAGGATAGTAGTATCCGAATGATCCCGATGTGGCACCAGATGAACTCGTAGCCTGAATCTGGAATGGTCCTGTTGATCCCGTCGTGCCTCCCACTATGGTCACTGTTGGTGCCACTTCATAACCTGATCCTCCAGCGGTCACTGTGATGGATTGCACATACTTCTTGTGGTAGTCGTTCCACATCTGCCATGGGTACTGTGTGAGCTTGTCGGTGTCTAACGAAACGTTCAGTGATCTTATCTTGCCCGTGTCGCTGTCATAGAATGGAGGATTGTCAAAGTCCGTGAATATACCGTCCTGTGTGTCAGTGCCTGTGTAACCCAGTTTGTACTCCCTGAGCTTGGTGTGGAAAGGTTTGACTTCGTTGATGTAGCTCTCTATCCAACTGTCCGTGCCTGTGGTGTATGTCTTACGTTGGTCCAACTGCCTCACCGAGTTCTTGGCGTTTATGAATGACGTCCTGAACATCCAGTCCACATAGGTCTGTTCTTCGAGTACTTTACGTAATCCTGTGAAGAAAAGTGTGTTGTACTCCACAGCGAGATCATTGATGAAAAGATCGTCCCGTAGTGCTGTCAATATTTTTCTAGTCTCGATGCTAGGTTCTTGGTCAAAGAAGTTGTCATCAAAGTTGTCCTCTCCCGCGAATCCCGTGGAATCCTGTGAGTAGTCATACAGTTTAGTAGATAATCTTATGGTTCCGTTCTCCGTGCCCACGTTCTCCCAACCTGTGGCGGTCCTCATGAACAGTTTCCAGCCGCCCGTGTCGGCACTGGTGACCTTGACATGTTTGCCCACCGCTAATTCTAATGTATCTAATTCATACTGGTATGTGACCTGTTTGTCGATTTTTGTGTCTTCATCATGTGCCATGTCGCCCGTGGTCTTGTACCAGTCGGTGTAACTCCAGTACGCCGATGTGTTGTAGGTCTGTATTTTTGTCCTTGACCATTCTGTGCCGTCCCACGTGTATATGGCCCAGAAGTTATTTGCCGTCTCGTCCGCCTTGACCAGGTACTTCACAGTTCCTGAAAGGTCAGCCGTGTTGATGTAGGTCAATTCAGCATATGTATCCACCGAAGAGTCCCACTCTAGGCTCTCTGCGGTTGGCTCTGGATCCTTGGCGTCTAGGTTTGTAAGATTGATCTGTCCGACCAATTGATTCTTCTTCAGTACCGAGTTGGCATAATCTATGATCTCTTTCAATGCCGAATACCTGTCCACGTACCAGCTCTGCCTAGGCCTTGTGTTGTTGCCGTACTTCTCGTTCAATGGTAATTCCACGTCAGGGACCAAATCCCCCGCGGAGTTCTTGCCTATCAGTGAGTCCCACCAACGTGTCTCTATCTGTTGTCCCGGCCTGTACTCCTTGTCGCCCTCCCTGGCCAGTTTCCAAACGCTGTGTGCATCACCATCGAACGTGTTGGTCCTGATGTCGATGTTGAGGACTATGTCATTGTTGACCAAATCCTTGACGTTGTTGATCACGAACTTGTTGGTGCCCGTGATGGAGTAATATTTGAAATCGAATCTGGTCGGATTCGCTATGAGGTTCGCCACGTACGAAGCCGAATTCTTCCTGTTGACGACACTATCTGTGGGAACCGTTGACTTGTTCCTGACCCAGTAGTAATAGTAGTTGACGAACGCATCCAACCTAGAGCTGTATTTCTGTACCACTGTGTACTGTGAATTATCGCCGTAAAGTGCGGTTCCGGATATGGTTTGCCCTGTGCCCCTGATCCTATTATTCCATTCGCTCGGTAGCAGTGTCGATTCCGTCCATTCATAAATGTCTATGCTGGAACCAGGGAAAAATTTTCCCCATGTGTTAGTCCTGTACTCCTGTGTGTCTTGTTCGTACCACAACCATTTGACCGTCGATAGATCCCACCAGATCTCGCCCTTGTGGTTCTCCGCCCATGGCGTCTTGCTGTTGGCGTTGGGGCCAAAGTTATAAGTGGCCGGATCCCATGTGGTCTTGATGTTGATCTCCCTATCGGCCAATCCTAATATCCTACCCTTTATAGGATCGTACAATTCGTAGTAGTCCCTAATCTGTTTGGTCTTGTTGTTGAATTCAAAGACCTGTCCCAATTTGTCTATGTCCATCAACGGTGTTTCCGTGACCAGGTTCTTCCAAGCGTACTCTCCATTGACTGTTAAGTCGAAACAAGCAACCGTACCGTCGTTGCTGATCTTGGAACTGCCGTCGGCTGTGTCTATGTTTCCGTCATCCTGTGGTGATCCCACGAACACTGAATTGTCAATCATGCACACACCACGGCCGAAATCATCATTCTCACTCACACTGTTGTTGATCAGTTTGTCATCGATCACGAACTTGGTGTTGTACATAGTGGCCGTGAATGCCCCACCTGAACCCGTGTTGAGATCAACGAAGTTAGTGTCCTGTAGATCGAACGTGGTCTCACCAGAATCGAACTTCATCTCTCTGCTATTTGCGAAATTTTCTGACCCTATCACTATCCTTGTTCCTGATTGATTTATGTCCAACGCCGTGCCAAACTTCATGTTGGTTTGTGATTCTGGAGAACTGATCGTCTGTTGTAATGTGTATGTGTTGGTAGAATCATCCGCGTTCCATTTGTAGTAGTAGACAGCACCTGTGTCTGGATTATCGGTTCCGTCCACTCCCGGTGCTCCTATGATCAGTGTTGTGCCGTCTTTGTTCATTGCCAGTGACTCACCGAACGCCGTGTTCAATGATGAACCGTCGCTGGCCACACCTGTTATCGTCTGTGCCAGTGCGAATGAGTTCTGTGTGCTTCCGTCGTTGCTCTGTGATGTCTTGATGAATATTTCCACCTTGCCCGCGTTGCCTGGCGCCACCGAGCTCACCGCCAGGATGTCACCGTTGTCGTTGGCCGCTATCCTGTGACCGAATCTCTGTCCCGAACCACCCGCTGGTGCCTCTATGGTGTAGTCCTGTGTCCAGGTGTCGTACGTTGATCCATCTGCTCCTATGCCCCAGGTGTACATGTACACCCTACCGGTGTCATTGCTGTGTCCGGGTGCTGAAACGAACAGGTACTTGTCTGCCGTGGTCCTCACAGATGATGTGCCTGGCTCTGATATCTTATGCGCCCATCCAAAATTCTGTGATGCGGCATCGACCGGTGGTGTGATCGTGTTGAGTATTCCGTACTTGAATGTGCTGGAATCCCACAAGTAGATCTTGACAAGTCCTGAATCCGAGAATCTAGTGCTTCCGTCTGACCCCACCGCGTTCGTGTATGGCGCTCCTGCCACAACGAAGTTCTCGTCAGTGCTGATCGAAAGTGACTCGCCCAACCTACTGGTGTTGTCGTCGTTGTCGGTCATCGTTGCCGTTAACTGCGTCTGTAGTAGCGTTCCCGCCGCGGACGATGTCCTGAACAAGAAGTGTACTTCACCTTGACCTTTGCCTGGTGCTGAAACTATCACTGTCCTTCCGTCATTCCTTGCTACTATCCTATGACCGAACTCCTGCTCTGTGGTGCTGATGTCTGGGGACAGTACTAATCCTGTGGTGTATGGATCCTGTTTCTCGTACACACGCCACAACCCCGAACTGTCAGCGTCCGCGAAAACCTTGTCTCCCTCACGCTCTATGTCGTCATCCTTGTCCTGGTACTCCGAGTAACTGATCAGATCGTTGACATTGTCCATGGACGCCAACCTTACCGATATGAATTTGTACACGTTGCCATAACTGTCTGCAGTTGATCCGTCCTCCAGCGCAGGTATGAATCCCACGTTGCCGGTGTAGTCTATTATGACAGTCTTGTGGTCAGGTGTGCTTGATACCCTGTATACGCCGTTCAGTGTTGGTTCCTCGCTGTTGGCTATGGCAAAGTAATCGGCCTGTGTGCTTGTTGTCCCCGCCGACAAGCCATGTGATCCCGTGAACGTGATCTCTAGTTGTGTGGAACTATCGACCAGTCTAAGGTCTGCTATCTTGACACCTGCGTTGGTGATCCTGAACACGTCCCAATCCCTGTTGCTCTTGTTTGCCACCCACACTAGGTCATTGGTGGTTATGGCGTTCATGTCTAGATTGAGTATCTCATCTATGTTGAATGCAGTGTGTTGTACCTGTTGCAGTTGTGGGTATCCCGCCGTCTTGTATACCTGTGCCGTGTCTCTGTCCACGCCCTGCTTGGTGTAGTCCAACCTGGCGAAGGTGTTGGCCGCCGTGTACTCAACTGGCTTGTAGTAGAACTTGTTCTTGGCTATGGCCTCTGATCTGGCATACTCCACCGTGCCAGAGGATGTGTCCAACAGCTCTATGCTCTGCGGGTCGGCGGTTATCTCATCATTGCTTAGAGTTATCTGTATGTTTTCTACGGAATCAGTGTTGCCGAACTTGCCGGTACGTATCATCCATTCCGGATAGAGATCCAGCGTGATGTCCTCGCCCTCGTACTTGGCTTTTAGGATCCTGTCTATGGCGTTCTGTGTTCCCTTCTCCCTGATGTAGCCCTGGTAGAACTTGTACTGTGACACGTCATTGACGAAAAGGTTCTCCAGGTAGTCCCTACTCTGGTAACCGATCAACCTCTGTGCCAACTGTTGCTGTGATTCATCGAAGTTGTTGGTCTCCAGGTTGTAGAAGTCATTGAACTGTGCGATTTTGTATTCGAAGTTTGGTATCAACTGCGGTGCTGGCTTGTCTGACTTTAAGATCCAAGTGGTGCTGTCAAAACTCGTGCCGGAGTTATGATTGATTTTGGCCACGTAGAACTTGCCTTGGTACTCCACACTGTCACCTATCCTGTAGTCAGTGTTGGCCAACCAGTATGTGACCTGTGCGGCGTCGAACATGAAGCCCGGTGCGTAGTAGTCACCGTTCCATCCGGCCGTCTTCCATCCCACCAATTTCAATCTCTGTTGTCTGAATCCAGTGAATGGTTCATATATGATATCCGAGAACACTGTGCTGTTGTCGAATAATAAAACGTGTTCCTTCTGTACTGTGTTCAAGGCGATGTTGTATAGACCTATGCTGTCTGACTTGATCCCCAGCTCAAACGTCTTACCTATTCTCTTGGTGGAAATTTCTCGTACGTCTATCTTCCTGCCGCCCGCATCTAGTATGGAGTAATCTCCCGCCAGGTTCCTTAATTTACCCACGATGCTGTTGTTCGTGTCCAGTTCGAAACCGTCCGCGGCGGGTGATACCGTCACCGCCGATCCTGGTGACCACTCCTGTGTGGTCCAGAAAAGGAATTCCCTCACGGCGTTTGACCAGTTCAGTGTTTCCTTCAGTTCATTCGAGAACTTGTTGAATCGGAATCCCTGTGATTCCAACCAGTGGCCGTATCCAAACAGGAAGTCGGCAACATCCTGTATGGTGTTAAAAACATATCCATAAGGTATGGTCTGTACCGTTTCTTGATAGTTGGTGTATTGTTTAATCTGTTGCGATCCCTGTACCGAGACCGACGTGCTGGTGGTGGTCCTGATGGGATAGTTGAAATTGAAGTATGGTTTGACCGTGCTGTAACCCAGTACCTTGTATCCACCTAACAGCGTTGATCCGTCTTCGCTTACATCGGTGTTTTTCTCTATCAACACTCCAGAATAGTTGAAACTCTCCACGGGATTTGACGTCCTGAACAGTATCTTGTAGTTCTCGTCTGGTATGAATTTGGAACCCGAGGTCGACCCAGGTGAAACGGAATCCGTCAGCACCTTGATGTTGTCTTTGTCTGTGAATCCGCCCAACTTGTAGGCCAACTGCACGGTGAGATTCTTCATCTTCTTGTAGTAGAACGTGATGGGATCTAGATTCTTAGACACCAGATAGTTGACCACTAAAGGCTGATAGCCCGCCGTCTGGTATCTCGTGATCGTGCCGGTGGCTAGATCTGTTACAGTCTCTAAATGATACTTGGCGGTGGCCAATGTTTTCCTGATACCAGTCTCTGAATATATCTGATTGCCCGCCGTGTTGGTCGTGAGCCTAGATGGATCAAAGAAGTTAGAGAAGAACCTAGCCGGTTTGGTAAGTGCCAGTGCCTTCATCACAGTGAATGGATAAGAGCTAGATCTCCTCCATGCCGTCTCCGCTGGTGCTTGATCCCCGAACTTCCATGCGTTCTGCCTGCCTGGTATGTCAAAGTTGTCTATCAGTCCGGCCGCTATGGGATCCAGTAGATTGCCCGAAGCGTCAACCGGTAGGTATGACCTTATGGTTGATTTGCCGTACCTGCCTGGCTCCGTGGCTATCTTGTTCCACAGCACGTCGTTGCCTGACGTGTAAGGTGCGGTTCCATAGGTGGCGTCCCAATCTGCCGGTTTCTCTGAGTGTCCGAGCATCTCCCATGGTCTTGTGTGTGGGGAGTCCGTGTCGTAGAAATATTTGTAGATGCCCCTCCAGTGTCCTGGCAAGGTCTGGTTGTTCAACCTGTCAGTGGATCTGGCGTAGTTGTATGTGAATGGTGAGCCTTCAGAGAATGTGGTGTTGTTGATGTACTGCACGTTGTTTCTTCCCGCCCATAGGTAGAAGTCTGGTCCCATCACATCATTAATTTCCTGTAGAGTGTAATCCGTTGAGGTGAACGCACTAGGCATCACATCATGGATGTCCAACAATGTTGAATCGTATGCTGTCTTACAGTTGTTGTAGATCCTCTTTTCTAATTCCAGTATAAGGTCATCGCGCTCATCACCATAGGCCTTGATCATTGATCCATCGTGTCTCCTGATCATGGTCTGATTAGTGATGTATGTGTCGTCCGTGAAAGATTCTGGTTTGAACTTAGGATATATGCCCAACTTGGTAGGTGAAGGTGGCATGTAACTGCCTGTGGTGTCCGGGTAGTCCTTGATCACTATCTTATCCCCTTCTTCCAATGCCTTTGTTATGTTGACGCTGTCATCAGAGGTACTGAAAGTGTAATCTGTGCCTAGAAGCAGTTGAACATTGTTTAAGTAAACGTAGACTGCCCTGTTGCTAGGAGTTGTAATATCATGCTGTGAATCCAAAGCATATTCCGTCTGTGATGATCCCATCACAGTGTAATTCCTCACAGACACGTTCTCTCCCCATCCCATCATGTCCTCGTAGAAGAACGGGAAGGTGTTGTTCCTGCCTGGCGTGATGACTGTTATGATCTCGTCCACCCTGTCAGCGGCCACTCCCTCGTAGGCCGTGCCGATGGCGTGCGTCAAGAAAGCGTTGTACCATTTCTCGTACTCCTGGTTGACGTAGTCTATGGCCGATGCCATGTTGGTCTCTTGATCTATCAGGCCAAACACTGCGGGCAATAAAGGTGCCTCGTGCTGGTGTATGCTACCACCCTTCAACCTTGCGTCTGGTTTGTCTCGTAAATTACTTTTCCCTGGAATGGCACCTGTCACTTCCTGGTTCTTGTCAAATATGTCCCTCACGTGGTTCAGTATCTGTCCATATGTGAACGTGCCCAACTGCTGGTTGAGGCTGTTGGTTGCCAGGTTCTCTGGGATCTCGTATATACCCTTGTCCACGATCTTGTCAGCACTGCTGTGCGCCGCTATCCTTATTTGGTCATTGACTTTTAGTTCGCTGTTGAATCTGATGTACTTGTTCTTTGTTCCATTGACCAGCGTGTAGTCAGTCGTGATTGTTTTCCTGGTCCCGTTAACGGACACTGACACTTCTAGGTCAGTCAGTGAGGCAGAATTCTTGTAAAAGTCTATCGGGAACAACTGTTTCTCCGTGTCGTCAACTATGAAAGTTCTGATCACCCTCTGTCTGCTCTCGTTGGTCCTTTTGATCCAGGCGCTCCTTGAGTTGTGCGTGGTCCTGCCTGTGGTGTAGTGTAGGTGTCCTTCCGCCAGGTTCTTTGTGAGCGTCTTTGACCCACTCTTGTAGGTAAACGTGCCCGACGTATGGTCCGATTCAAAAACGATGTCTCCCACGTTGTTGATGGTGTTGTACTTGACCTTTATGCCCAGCACAGTGTCTGTGGTAGCCGTGTCTGATGTGGCGTACGAGAACACCTTGGCTCCAGTGAACGATGAGTTTGGATACGTTGTTGTGTCAGCGAATGACACGTGATTGTTGTCCCACATTCCAAACAAAGGCTGTTGGTTGACGCCGGTCTTCTGTTGTGAGGCCGTCCATGATTCAGTTGTGCCATCGTAGTAGAAGGTCTTGCCCTGGTTCGTTGTGCCGAACTCTATGAACACGCTGTCCAGCGCTGTCGGTGTGCCATCGGTGGCCTCGGTCAATGCGATCACCTGTGTGGAATCACCCGCCGTCACGAAGTACACGTCGTATATCTTGTTCTTGACTATGGGATCCGTGTCAGAGGCGAAGATGACCCTCATGCCGTTCGCCAACGCTAGGCCGTCCACTATGTAACCGGTCTGTCCCACCACGTTGCTGAACGCGTCCGTGGTAACTGTGTCGTACAGAGTGACCGATCTCTTGGCCACCGTACCGTGGTTGTAAAGTGCCAGTCCCGAGTCGAACTCTATGATGGGTCTCTTGGCCCTGTCGTCCTCGTTCAGTGTAGGGGTGTAGCCTCCCACCCTGGCCGTCTCCTCGATCACGGATTTGTGGAACCACCTGTTGTATCTCGACCAGGCGTTCTGGTCCTGCGAGTCCCTCTTGATTGTTATGTAGTCTTTTGTGTCTGGGGTGTAGTAGGCCTTGGCGTAGGGTCTTGTGTCATATCCCACCTGGTCATAGAGTATGGTGGTCTCCGTGGCGTAACTGCCCGGGGTGATCAGATCGTCAACGTCCGTTAACGTTATTGCATCTCCCACGCCCTCCACGAAGTACTCCTTGCTCTGGTATGTGGATGCCACCAGTGAATTGGTAAATTTTATCTTCATGCCATTGGACAGTGCCAGCGTCCTCAGGCTGTAATTCTTGACCCCTATGATGTCGTCTGCTGGATTGATTGACGTGGTTGCAGTGGCGTCCTTGATCTGAAGTATGCCGTACATGGCGTCATGGTTGCCACACTGGTAATATAATGTGTCTGGTGCACCTGAAGTGGGCACCGTGAAGGTGACCGTTCCCTTGTCCGTGCCGTTGTTGGTCACTCCCGTGTCAAATATGGTAGACGTTGATCCGTCAACGGAAACCTTGCTCTTGTAGGGTTCGGTCATTATCCAGAAAGGATGTCCTACAGCGTCAACATTGAATTTGTATGTGTTGCCCCTGTACAGTGTCAGTATGGGGTTCTTTTCGTTCTCCCTGTGTGGGAACTCCCAGCCCGAGTTGTCAGAGTATGCCTCTGTCTTGTATTCCACCACTGCCGCGGGGCCAACTGAATCTATCTCTATAGAACTTGGACCTTCCGGTATCCAGTAGTACTCCCTGTAGTTGACCAGTTTGTCGTAGTCGATGGCCGGGTTCCAACTGTACACGGTCTCCTTGTTGAGCCTGTCGTGGTTGTTGACCTTGCCTCCGAGGTATTTGATCTGGTTGATGTAGTCGTCATACGTTCCTGTGAACTTGACCTGGTCCTCAGTATTCACTGATGTGGTGTCCCTGTCGGTGTATGTCACGGCAGGTTCCAATTGGTATGCGAACCTATCCCTGCTGGTGGCTCCTATGTATCTGTCTGTGACCTGTCTGGTGTAGGCGTCCTGCCTGCCTATGTACCCATCTAGTCTTTCCAGCGCACCCTTTTGTACCAGTGGATCTAAAGTGCTGGCCAGGAAACGTTGGTTGGTGTCGGTCCTGTAGAATGCTGGTAGGTGTTGTACCGTTCGTCTGTACTCGTTGGTGCCCTGACGGACTACCTCGTTGTTACTCAGTGCGTTGGTGGGATTGTCGGCCATTAGTATCCTGCCCCACTACTGCCGGTCGTTGAACCGGAACCTGTTGTAGTAGAGCCTGATACCGCTGATCCTGTGGTGGTGTTGGTAGTGGCAGTTGATGTGGATGTCACGACTGTGCCGGAAGCCGCAAGTTGATTGGCTCCCAAAGCACTTATGATTGTGACATCATCAACGGTGGCCCCACTGATGAAAATCTCGTCTGCCGCTGAGTCAAGTTGAAACAGAGACCCAAAACTCTGTCCTGACTGGTTTGGCACGATCACTGCCGTCAGTAGATCTGGTGCCAGTTGGTTGTGTATGTAAGCGGCTAGTTCCGTGAAATAGAAAGTGTCTCCGAAATCCCAGTTGTCCAAGGCGAAGAACTCGTTTATGGCGGCTATCACCCTAGTCTTGATGACCGCGTCGGTCACATTGGTCTTTGTATTCTTGACCACCTTGAAAGTTGCCTGTAGTTCCTCATCGGCATTGGTGCCGAACAGAATCTTGTACTTGACCGGATGGTATATGATCTGGTCTGACAATGATTTCAAGGGATTGAGCACACCCGAGTAGTTGATCCTCAACTGGTCTGATGTGGATGTCTGTGGTTTGGTCCCACCATCCTGTAGCCATATCCTGAATAGGTTGTCGTATGTCCTCTCCAACAGGTAAACATCCACTATGTTGGACACGCTTGGATCTATCCTGGTCTCCTGGCCCGCATGGTGTTTGTATTGGAAACTGATCGAACTCCTACCCCGTCTTGCTAGGTAATCGGTGGTGGTCGAGAGTGTGTTGGTTGTAGAATCGTATTTCTTGATCACGTCCTCACTGGCATCATAGAAGTAGAACAACTGTCCATTGGTGTATGTGGTTGTGTTGAGATTGATGTCTGTTTCGTTCTGTGTGACCACGAAGTTAGTCGAGGCGTATGGTCTGTATCTCTCTATGTTGTCGTATGAGATGTACTTCTCGAAGAACACGAACTTGGTGGATTCAGACAGTGTTGGCTCGACTATGATGTCAAATATCTCAGGATTGTCCACAACACCATCATCGTCGTCATCGTAGAATCCCACCTTGACCTTCCTGTTGTCCTGGAACCCGTCCGCTTCCGTGACCGTGTCCACCACCTGCCACGTGATGGGATATCCCACGCTGTTGCCGGTCGAAACTATGCTGTTGGTCTTCAATATCTTCACGGTGTCCTTGACGCTCTTGCCCGTCTTGTAGTCGTATATCCTCTCCTCCACGTCATAGTGGAACTTGTTCTGAGATTCAGATTCGAATATGTAATCCAGTTTCCTGTACTGCACAGTGTATGTGTTGCCATCGTTGGTGAACTTGAACCACCAACTGGCGTCCGCGTTTGTGCCCGCGGTCGATCCCGTGCTGGCCAGATCGAACACCGAACTCGTGCTCAGGTTCGTTGATGTTATGACCTTCCACGTCTCTGTGTTGACGTCGTATCTCAGACCAAACTCCTCGTAGGCCTCTATCCTGTCTATGAGGTCCGCTTCTAGCGTTGATGAGAACGCTATGGTGAAATTTGGAATGATCGCATTGATCACCGATCCCTGTGGCACTATATCGTTGAGTGTGACCGGACCAAGTCCTGACTCCAGGTTTCCCACTCCACTGTTGGCACCATCACCCACCACTGCGCCTATCTTGGCCCATAGCCTGTCTTCTGCGTTGTCTGTGGTAGACGTGACCAGTGTCCCATTCAGGAACTTCCTGGTGTCTGGTGATGTGAATTTTATCAATGCTCCTGGCTTTGCGAACTTCATGTTGGAAGTTGCGAAATCACCTATGACCAATGCACCACCCGATGTGAAGTAGCCGGTGTTGGTGTTGGTCGATGTTGTGGTGGAATTCCACGTCGCTGTCAGTGTGCTGGTGTCCTTTGTGCCATACTTCAGGTAGTAGAACTGCCTGGCGTAGGCTTCTTTCAGTTTGGCCTCCACGGACGTGTCTAGGGTCGGTTTTATGTCACTCCTGTTGTTGAACGTGAACGTGAACTGCTGTACGGATTCCTCCCTGTATATAATACCATCCTCCGCGAAAACTGAAACGTTGGAGTAGGCTCCAGTGGGATCTAGAATTTCTTTTGCCCTGGATATACCAGAAGCGGACCTGTTCACGGATCTCACTTTTACGATCTCCTGTGATGCTGACAGAGGAACAACTTGGTAGTCCTCCGCAGTTATCATCCTGTTCTGTGAGTAGTAGACCTGTGCGGCCTTCTCCCGGATGGAATCGTTTGACTCGGTGGCCGCGGCGTTGTACACGCTGGCCTTGAGGCTCATCGTTACGGTCAGTGTCTGTTGTGCACCATTGGCGTCCGTGTATGGGACTGCTAACTGTATGTTCTGCATGTCCGCCGGTTGTATGGCGTACTTCGCATTGTCACTGATCCTGTGATAGGTCCTGAAAGATCCCAATGGAAGATTCGAGAAATTCCCGTCACCGAAAACTAAATCAATTGCATCGTTGTTCTTGGTGACCACGTTGTAGATGTTTCTCTCGCTCTTGGCCAGTGAATTATAAATGGCGTTGTTGCCTGACAGTGATGGTACCTTGGTCCACTGTTCAGACACCTGTCCAAACTGATCCAACTTGTACAACCACACGTCGGTGTCGTTGATGTTGGTGGTGTTCAGTGATTTCACGTAGTTGGTCTCTGCCGTGTCCACAGTGAAGTCCGTTGACTGCATTGTGCCCTGTTTGAACAGGAAGAAGAATCCCGTGTTGTTGGAACTATCTCCCGAACCATCCGTCCTGTAGGTGTAGGTGAGACCCGTTCCCTCTAATGGACTTGATTCATACACGGAATCCGAGTTGTCTATGGTCGACGGCACTATCTCGAACTGCCTGCCTATGCCGCCCACTGATTTGGTGAACTTGAACACTGGTAGGTCCAACTGGTTTGAACTTAATGTATATACTTCTGTGGTTATGCCACCGATCGTGCCCGACTCCCTGGGATTTCCAAAAAGTTGTCCTGTCTGATTCGCGGCGTTCAATATGGCCGTGAACTGTTCCCTGTAGTTGGAGTTGGCGGAATCATTCCACACTATAGTGGAGTTCGCTAGATTGGTTCCTGTGCTGTCAGCAACATCCTGGGTGGTCGATATTGAATCTATCTTCAGGAGTCCCGTGGCCGGTTTATTCCTTTTAGCGTTGTAATTGATCAGCCTCGCCAACCTTAAAATTGAATTTCTTCTCTCGGCGGTCTCTAAGAAGTTCTCCCTTGCGTTGAGATCAACCCTGAATGACAGCGCTTGAGCTATGTAGGCGATCAGATCTATGAGGGCAACATACTCCGAGCTCTCAACGAAATCGTTAAAATCGTCTGGATAGTTCTCCCTAAGGTAGGCAACCATGGTCCTACGCAGTGTCTCGAAGTCATAACTTTTGAAATCAGCCTGTTGGAAGGCCTGGTAGATCTTGCGCCAATCTTCCGCTACTAGTAATCTGTTCTGTCTGTCTGTTGTGGCCATTGTATATACAACGGTATTTATATGCTAGGAAATGTGCGTATATTAAGATAGACGCAATAGACTGTTTTCGTCGAAGTTGAATCTCAATTTCTCTGTGATGTTAAGGGGCACATATGTTATTGTGGCCTGAATGGCTATGCCCTTGTCCGCCTCTGACACCAGTATCTCCTGTGTGGAAATACGTGGATCGGCGTTTAAATTAGCAGTTACATCCTCAACGATGGCATCCTTCAACGCTTCCGTGAACGGCTCAAAGATTGCATCGTATATGATGGTACCAAATTCCGGGTTCTCCACCCTCTCGCCTTTGCGAATGGAAAGCCTGTTGATCAGGTCCTGCTTGGCAACCTCGAAGTCATAAAGTTTGAAGTTCTGCCTGTCAGCACGGCTACTGAAACCCTTGAAGGTCACTGTCTTGTTGGATAGGTCATTTGAATTGTTGTCGTATGCCATATGCTGTATTTACTCCCTAAAATCTGAAGAAACTCTTCACCGCGTCCAGCGCCTGGTTCTTTATAGACTCGATCTTGCCGTATATGAAGTTCATGGCCGCGGCCTTGGGATCCTCTATCAATTGCTGTATCTCCGTGGCCTTGCCCACGAGGTTGTTGAGGTTCGTTATGGGTAATTTTATCTTGTCATTCAGGTTCACTACCTTGCTGAGTTTGTCTGCCACGGCCTTGATGGATGGCTGTTTCAACAGTTCGGCCTTGATCACTTTCAGTTCCGTGGCCGAGAGTTCTGGACTGGATGCTTTGATCTCCGCCATGGCCTCGTCAATGAATTTCTTCTTGCGGGCCGTACTGCTCTGCCTGTCATATGGCTCATGCGTGACGAAGTCCGTGACCGTGGTCCTGTTGTCTATCTTGTTGACCTTGCCCTGTGCCAGTGGTCTGTCATCGTCTATATCTATCAATCCCTCCGTGACCTTGATCCCTATTGCGTCCGCTTTCAACCAACCAGGTCCCCAAGTGCTACTCGCACCGACCGAATTGAAATGGACCTGTGATCCCGCCAGGTCTATCCTGCCCTTGGCACCGTGTAGTTGCACACCGTCAGTGAATGATGATATGCCGTCTCTGGCGTAGTTCCTCACCGATCCTTTCTGTGAACTGTTCAATATGCCTTTCTCGCCCATGGTGAAAAGATAACCCTCGGCGTTGAGGGCCAGATTGGTCTCTGACGTGAAATTGATTGTGCCCTTGGCGTGGAAGTTGATGTTCATGTCTGAGTGTAGATTGAAATCCCTGCCAGATCTCAGATTGATACCACCGTCGGAGTACACACTGATCGTGCCGTCCTGGGCCATCTCTATAAATGCTTTTCCCGATCCATTTGCCAGGTACACCACTCCCTCCGTGTCGTGCATCAGCAGTTGGTGTCCGGATGCTGTCCGTAATCTCGTGAGTTGGTTGTTGCCATCCACATCACCATCGTCCATTACAAAACTGTGTCCGGTCTCCCTATCTACCCTCACCGGTGCACCGTCCAGTCCTATATTTTTTGTCCTACTGTCTGCTCTGATCCTGCCCGGTGTGTTCCATCCAAAAACCTGGCTGGGTGATTCTCTACGTGCGGACGACGTTGTGGTTCCCCTGACCTGGTCCTGTATCAGTCCCTGGGAGGTCATCTGATCTGCCAAGGCCTCGTTGATGGGATAATTCCATTTGTTGGCACTCGAGACAGTGTCACCTGCGTCAAATAATTTACGATTCTTCTCACCAGCCGGTACTACATCTGTTCCGTAAATTTCTTGCTTGTTCTGTGAGAAATCCGTACCGTCCGCGGCCACTCGTGTTTTATCTGTGGCACCATTGCCCGGTACCATCTGGTTCGTCATGGGGTCCTGCACACAACCCATCCAAAATGCCGAGTTCGCCTGGTTGTCACCTTTAGCGAAGATCACCAACACCGTGGTGTCTATGTCGGGTGGTACCGCCCACATTCCGTATGACTGTTGTGAATCCTTGAAACTGTAGGGGTCGGTGTTTGATGTCGCACTCAGGCTCTTCACACCGTAGAAGGGCGACAGGTACTGACACCAAGTTATCTGATTTGGTTTTGGATTGAGGGTATTAGTGAGTGCTGGAATGTTCACTCCCAACCTACCCATGCGCAATGGGTCCGCTGTGGTCTTGACCGTGGCAATGTATGGGCCCGGATCACTATCAATGTACTTCTCATTGAAATCCTTCTGGTTGTCCTGTGAATCCGTGAATCCCCTCGAATCAAAATATGCCATAATCTACACTATACAGGAAAGTCGTTGTTGATCTTCTCAACGCTTTCCATGTATTCTTTTATCCCTTTTTTAATTTTTCCACCGATGTTTTCTTGTTTGTCTTCCTTCAATTTCTTGTTGCCCCTCTGTACAGAATTTATTAGATCTATTGGCGCACCCTCGCCTGATTGGTTGTTCAGTCTCACGCATGTCAGCGTCTGTAGGAACTGCCCTTGGTCCATCCTGCTGTCTATCTTGACCACCTGGTACACCCCGCTGAAAAATAGATTCTCGTCCCTGAACAGTTTCTTGCCACTGAACATGGTGCCTTGCCTTTCATCTATGTCATCTGGCAACCTGTATCTTAGGTTAATGCATGGCATGAACTGGTCTGCGTTGAAACTGTGATTCAGCTGATCGAAAACTTCTCCCTTGTTACCAAAGATCTTGTCATCCTGCGCATCTGTGACCGGCATGTAAACGTCCTGGCAGATGTAGGCGGGATCGCCCAGTATGTCCAACTCGATCTTCATCATGTCCGCTTCAGGGTTTGTGAGGTAATCATAGAACTCCTGGGCTTTGAGGTTCTCGAGATTGGTTGTCTCCGTGGTGCTCCTGCCCTTGAGTATGGAAGGGTACTGTCGCAAAGGCAGTGTGGGCTCGGGATCCTTCTCCTGTCCGAATGCCTCTAGTATGGTCTGTTTGATGTCCTGTAGCACACCGGTCTCCGTGGTGCTCTTGGCCTCCCTCACATTACGCATGTAATAGGCTGTCTTGTAGTTGATCCTCAAACCCTGTACATCCAGGTTGTCACCGGTGTAGAGGTAATTGTATTCTTTTCTCACGTACTTGCTCCAGTCCGCCTTCACGCTCATGCCTGCCCCCATCAGTTTCAGCACGTGTATCCTGTAGGGAACGGCTCGATAGATGATTTTCTTTGGATGCATCTTGGTGATGTTGTCAAACCTCGTGGTATCGGTCTGCACCGTGGACTTGATCTTGAACCATGGTATGTACGGATCAGAGGCTATCTTGTTGGCAAACTCCTTGCTACGTAGGACCTGCTTTATGGAATCAGGGGTCTCGGCCGACACCGTGTAACCCAGGCTCTGCAGGTAACCCTCCCAGAAGTTCTGCACCAGGCTGATGTATCCGAAGGACTGCCTGACCGCGTCCTCGAAGAATTTCGTGAGACTGGTGAAACTAGTAGCCTTGGCATAGCTCTTGAACTGCTTGGCATCGCTGTTGGCGAAATACGAGAAAGGACCGGTGTTATAATCCTCTACCTGGGAGGTAGTGTTTATGGAATCTGCTTCGGACTGATACACCCCTCCGTTCTTGATCACCTCTGGATCTATCTTAAAAACGTATTCGTCCTTGAATTCTCGTTTCTTCTCATCGATCTCCTGTTGCATCTGTGTGTCTAACTGTTCCTGTACCTTGAGCGTCCATGCCAGGGCGTCATTGGTCGCGACCGGTAGATCTGTCCTAGGGAACTTGAACCTGTCATCGAACGCTATGTCCGTGTATGGCACGGCCACCACGTTGTACTTGGCACCTCCCTCGTTGACGTCAAAATCCACACGGGCTATCAAGATGGGTATCCTCCTGCGAAGTCCGCCGGCATCCTTGGTGTTGAAAGAGAGTGGTCTCCCGAATTCGTCGAACCCTTTGAAGTCTATGGTCAACAGCAGTGGTGCGTCCTGGTAATCCTGGAACCCGTTCAGTGCCGTTGCGGCCCTGATCTTTTCTATCAGCGTGATGCCGAATGGTTCGTGTATTTCAAACTCCATCTTGGTGAAGTTGGCGAGGTTTCTCTCGTTGTTGGGTCCTACCGTTGATGTTATGTTCACGTTCTCTATGAACATGTCATGGCTTCTCTTCAGTATGCTGATGCTGTCCTGGTACTTGCCTGTAAAGTCCTTGTAGGCGTCCCTGACTATCTTGTCGTCCGCATTGGTACCGCCTGTGCCGGCAAATGGATCCCCACCACTGCTGACGTTGGCGTTTCCGATCCCGCCGGTACGTGCTATGATGTCATGGGGCGAGTTGGTGAGGAAACTATGATCCCTTATCTCTGTTTCCCTCAGTCCGCTCAGTGTGAATATGGTGTTGTACGTCGCGGCACTGTGTAATGGATTGATTTCCTTATTGCTGGATGCCATTTTATATTCCTAGGTCTGCATTGACGTTGGCCTGTTTTGGCAACTGTATGGTCACTCCCGGTCTGAAATCGTATATGGGGTCCTCTATCTGGTCTGGGTTGCGTTGTGCGAACACCCACCATAATCGGGGTGTGCCGTACAGGTCATAGGCCAACAGGTCTGGCCTGTATGCGTATGTCCTCTCTATGGTGTAACTCTGATCGTCATCCTCCGCCGTGATCGGTCTCGGCACGAACGTCTCCAGGTTTATTTCATTCTGCGGTGTAGCGAAGTAGGGTGAAGTGGAAGAGTACTTGGCCATTAGATGAATCCTATCCCGGTCTCCTTACCATTGAGCTGACCCCTAGCGAATTCCGACAGTGAGAAATTCTTGATCGACTCCCTACTGTAGACTGGAGTGACCAGCACTGATATGTTTGACAGCGTGGGTGCCCAGGTCTGTGATTCGTAGTCTCCATCCGTGATCGCGTTCTTCGCCGCCTCGATGTTTATAGGACGTCCGGTGTACGGATCGTAATCAAGTCCAGAATCAAGATATGCTTGTTGCTGTGCTACGAAATCATTTCTCATCCGGTCGCCTTTGCTACCCTGCTTGGTGGATATGTAGTCGATGCCGGGCCTCAGTTCAACGTTGAAAGTGTTCACTATCACGGGAACGTTGTTGAACATGTGGTCACCATAACCTGAAAGATGGAGGATCGGTGGTGGGTTGCCTTTCAGAGGTTGTTCCTTGCCAAAGTACATTTTTGTGACAGTCCTTAAGAAATTCACTGTGGCCACCCAGTGCCTGGCGTCATCTGAATTCTGTACTGGAAACTCACCAATAATATTCATGCTGTCCACTTGTGAATTTTGGTAGGCCTGGAAAGGGTAATTGCTGTGTGTCTGCGACAGTGGATTGTAAGTGGCACTGTGCTGTATAACCACCGCCGGCGTCAAGGGCCAGAAGATACCACGTGCATCCTGCAACGGATTGAGCAGTTCGTTGTTGGCCAGTATGGAATCGTATACAGAGTTCGCGTCTATAGGAATCTGCAGTCTAACACGCCAGTCTTTTTTGTCACTGCGCCCAGACCACTTGGCTTTCGCATGCACTATCCTCGAGTCAGTGGAAATACCAGCACCCGTGAGCCTGCCCAGGGTCCTGTTGAATATGTCCTGTCCCACTCCCTTTATAATGTTACCCAGTGTCGCCATGTATTATAGGTTGCTTTCCCTTGTAAAATTTCGTATACTTTAACTATATTTATAGGCACAATTTTAGGCGCACTTAATTACTCTAGCGGCACGATTCTAACCGACCTGTTTGTGGTCAATTTGCAGTACATTACAACATAAAGCGAAAGCGAAAGAATTTATGAAGAGAGTCAAGTACCTAAACAACCGAGATCTGCTGGCACAGATACACGCCAGCAAGAACACCTACTGCTCGTACGTCACGCCCGAGGACGCGGACTACGACATCATAGTGCCAAACCTTAAAAAAATAAATGTGAGATCCATAGCGGAGGCCAAGAAGTCCAGGGCCAAGCGTATGACACAGGAGGCCTGGGAGCGGGCCAAGGAGTCGGGCGAGAAGAAGATCAAACTGGTGGATTTCACCGTTTCGCCCAGGAAGATAGACAAGACTGATCTGGTGTTCAGGGTAATGATGTTTGATCACGTGCCCATGGACGACGAGAGAAAACGAAATCCCAAGAGCACGGCGGACCACCATTCGAAAGTGAACTTCCCACCATTCCAACACTACAGGATCGACCGAAAAGGTAAACTGGTGTGCGTGGGCAAGAGCCACTGGATAGGAGGAATGGACAACGGACACTTCTCGGCGGACCATGGCAAGATGACCAACCAATTGGCCATGATGTACATGAAACTGTGTGAGAGGTACGGAACACGTGCTAACTGGAGGGGTTACACCTACAACGACGAGATGCAGTCTCAGGCCCTGATGCAGTTGAGCCAGATTGGTCTACAGTTTGACGAGTCTAAATCAGACAACCCATTCGCCTACTATACCGCGGCGATAACAAACAGTTTCACAAGGATATTGAACATCGAGAAGAAGAATCAAGCGATAAGAGATGACCTACTAGAGTTCAATGGCATGATGCCAAGTTTCACAAGGCAGAACGAGAATGACACAGGAACAGTCAGTTACAAGAAGAAAATGAAGACCGTGCACGGTGACGTGCATGAGGTCAACAAGACCGGATTGGCAAAACTTAATAAAGTATTGAAGAAGAAAGGCAAACTGGACGCCGAGGACTTCGACGAAGTCAAGTTCAAGAACAAGATCGACATGACCAACCACAAACCCGTAGTAAAGAAGAAATGGTAAAAATATGTTTTTCAAAAAGGTAGCCTGTTTCACGGACATACACTTCGGACTCAAGGGCAATTCCAGGGTTCATAATGATGACTGTGAGGCATTCGTGATATGGTTCATAGAACAGGCACGGGCACACGGATGTGAGACCTGTATATTCCTGGGAGACTGGCACCATCACAGATCGGCCACCAACGTCAGCACCATGAACTACACTGTATCCAACATAGAGAGGTTAGGCAAAGCATTCGAGAAAGTATATGTCATAATGGGCAATCACGATCTCTACTACAGGGACAAGAGGGAGATCAATTCCATGGAGTACATTCGTAATATTCCAAACATACACATAGTGAACGAATGGTTGGTCACAGAAGATGTGGCGATCATACCATGGGTGGTGGAGGACGAATGGAAAGTTATAGAGAAGATGACACAGAAATATGTGTTTGGGCACTTCGAACTGCCATACTTCAAGATGAACGCCATGGTGGAGATGCCAGACACTGGCACCATACAAGTGGATCACTTCGCTGGTTGTGGCCGGGTGTTCTCTGGACACTTCCACAAGCGACAGCAAATGAAGAACGTGACCTACATGGGCAACGCCTTCCCACACAACTACGCGGACGCCGGCGACGACGAGCGTGGCATGATGGTGTTGGAATACGATAAGGAACCAAAATTCATCAACTGGCCAGACATGCCCAGATACAGGACCATAAAGATAAGCGAACTGTTGGCTGATCCCGACCGGCACTTGAAACCCAAGATGTATGTGAGGGTCACACTGGACATAAAGATAAGTTATGAGGAGGCCAACTTCATACGTGAGACATTCATAGACAAATACCAGTTGAGGGAACTGCAACTGATACCAGAACAGATCGACGCCGCACAGCAACCACAGGTGGAGATACAGAAGTTTGACAGTGTGGATCAGATCGTGATCAAACAACTGCAAGGCGTGGATTCAGAGGTGTATGATAAAAATATTTTAACAGCAATTTACAACGATTTAGATGTCGAGAATCAGTAAGAGAAAATTGATAAAAGCATTAAAGGGCCATTACGAAGCAAAGATGACGAAGTCACAGATATTTGACATGTTCAAGAACCCTCCAACACAGAAAGAATGGTTGAGAGGATATCATCGATGGGTTCAAGAACACACACTGTCAACACCGTTGTCAGAATACGAAACAATCGAAAATATAGGTAAAAGAAAACGTAGAAGGAAAAATAATGTTAACGATTAAAGAACTCACGGTCAAGAACTTCATGAGCGTGGGCAACCAGGCACAGGCCATTGATTTTTCTAACAAAAGTTTGGTTTTGGTTATCGGCGAGAACATGGACCTGGGCGGTGACGACGCAGGTGCTAGGAATGGTACGGGCAAGACGACAATAATTAACGCACTGAGTTACGTGTTTTACGGCGAAGCGCTCACGAACATCAGGAGGGACAACCTAGTGAACAAGACCAACGAGAAGGGCATGTTGGTCAGTGTGAAGTTCATCAAGAACGGTGTGACCTACACCATAGAGCGTGGCAGGAAACCACAGATATTCAGATTCTATGCGGATGACATCGAACAGAAGACAGAAAGCAACGAGGCACAGGGAGAGAACAGGGAGACACAGATAGAGATCAACAAGTTGTTGGGCATGACACACGCCATGTTCAAGAACATAGTGGCCCTGAACACCTACACACAACCTTTCCTGAGCACCAAGCAGGCGGAACAGAGGGAGATCATAGAACAGTTGTTGGGCATCACCTTGCTGTCGCAGAAAGCAGACCTACTGCGTGAAAAACAGAAGGCAACGAAACAACTGCTCACGGAAGAGAAGATGAGATTGGATGCCAAAGTGGCGTCAAACGAGAAGATACAGGAATCCATAGAGAGCCTCAAACTGAGAAGCGCGGCCTGGACGCAACAGAACAAACAGGACATCGAGAACTTCCGCGAAGCGATAGCGGAACTGGAGAAGGTGGACAGCGAGATCGAGATCGAGAAACACAAGAAATTACAGAAGCACAACGAGATGCAGACCGCACTGCGTGGACTGATGAAGGAGAAGGCCTACCACGAGGACTCGCTGACCAAGGCGGAATCAACAGTGGAGAAGACCGAGAAGGATCTGGAGTTCGCGGAAGCGGCCAAGTGTCCCACGTGTGAACAGGCACTGCACGACGACAAGCACGAGCACCTGGTCGGTAAACTAAAGATGAATCTGACGGAAAGTCGAGATTACAGCGACAAACTGAAAAGTGATCTTGCAAAAATACAACAAGCGATAGAGGAGATCGGCGACCTAGGACAGGTTCCAGACACCTACTACGACACCATGGACGAAGCCTACAACCACAAGGGCACACTACAAGACCTCAAACGACAGTTGGAACAGACAGAGAAGAAAGAGGACACCTACGCCGAGCAGATCGCGGAGTTGGAGAGCAAGGCAATACAGGAAGTGGATTACGAGAAGGCCAACGAACTGGAGGACCTGCACAGGCACCAGGACTTCTTGTACAAACTGCTGACAGCCAAGGATTCATTCATTAGGACCAGGATCATAGAACAGAACTTGACTTACCTGAACCAGAGATTGGCGTTCTTCCTGGGCAAGGTCAAACTGCCACACACTGTTACCTTCCAATCAGACCTCAGTGTACGTATCGAGGAGTTAGGCAGGGAACTGGACTTTGACAACTTGAGTAGAGGTGAGAGAAACAGATTGATACTGTCATTGAGCTGGGCGTTCAGAGATGTTTGGGAATCACTTTATCAACAGATCAACTTGCTGTTCATTGACGAACTTGTGGATGCAGGTATGGACATATCTGGTGTTGAGAGCTCCATGGCTGTGTTAAAAGACATGGCGAGGACGCAACAGAAGAACATATTCCTAATATCACACAAGGACGAATTGGTAAGCAGAGTAAACTCCGTGCTGAAAGTGGTAAAAGAAAATGGCTTTACCAATTATGCCAATGACGTTGACATCATAGTGTAATTTTCCTATTGACAGAACCACATCATACGTGCTTTAATTACAATGACGTTAATTAATGTTATCGTACGACAATAAGAAAGGACGTAAATTATGTCAAATGAAACACATGAACAGATCATGACAGAGATACAAACTTACTCAGAAGAGAACGGTAAGTTCGTTGACAAGGGTGTAAAAGCCTCTGCCACAAGAGCAAGAAAGGCTCTAGCCAATCTCGCTAAATTGATCAAAGCAAGAAGAAAAGAGATTCAAGAAGTCAAGAACGCGGCCAAAGAGTCAGCGTAATCGATCATTGGATTTTGCAAAACCATAGGACCCCCGGCTAGAAATAGTTGGGGGTTTTTTACGACTTGAGGATCCCTTTACCATGAACGCGAACGCGGATGTGTCCGTTGTAGTAGTCGTTAGATTCTAGAACCTTGCGTGCGAACTGTTCCCTTGCTTCCACATAACTCAACTCTGCCTTGGAATGGCAATAGAACAAGATCTCCCTCGTGAATTTCTCTTTACCTAATTTTAAAACATCTGCTGTTAGTTCATCACTGCTTCCATAGTAGTCCTGCCAGTCCGAGTCCACTTTGTATCGCCTTTTGTTTTTCCTGCCCTTGAGTGGCGGGCGGCTACGCTTGAACCTGGCCAACTTCTTGCCGATGTACATCCTGCCGTTGGTGGTGTTGGTTATCTGGTAAACGAATCCCACCACTTCCTCGGGTAGGTTGGTAATCTCATTTCCTTGGTAGGTCCACGTCATCGTGCTATTTAAAGCCAAAAAGATTGACCCAGAAAGAAAACTCGTATAAACAAGTACGATAGGCAAACTACAATTTCTCAAAAAATCTTATAGGCAAACATAGCATCGCAACCAGTGAGCAAGGAAATGCGGCTTAACAGCGACAGGTGAATCCTTTGATGCAAACGGCAAAAAATGATGGGGCTCTTAGAAAAAGATAATCCCCAGGTCCGCCAGGAACTATCATACAGGGGTTTGGTGGGCTCGCGTTGTAATGAATGAGCTAACGGGTACAGCACAACCGCCCGACTACGGTAGCGATGTATGGTGACTGCGAACTCACCACAGGGTTCAAGTCGGTTCGGCTAGAAATAGCCGAATTGTGACTGCTCATCTACCACAGGCGACGCATAAATGCGTCATTTCGTTTCACAACTG
>Ga0222719_10000121_pt1 | contig 79003 bp, 74 predicted proteins | sample C33_34DmetaG_FD_165039 | JGI IMG/M metagenome (GOLD analysis project Ga0222719, IMG submission 165039) | Estuarine water microbial communities from San Francisco Bay, California, United States - C33_34D | ecosystem: Environmental > Aquatic > Marine > Unclassified | place: USA: California...
TCTTTGGATTGTTGGCTCTTGTTAATGATGGTACGCTTGATCTTCTGATCTTGATAAGCATACTCCATGTTCTCAATAAATTCTCTCTTGTCCTCACGATAAATACACTCTTCATACTTATTGCGTATACTCAAGATTTCAGTATACATCCAAGGTTTTTCGGTGTCAATACGATTGTTGTGTTCTGTAATTTCATTATCATCATTGATGTTGAAAGTGATATGATTTGTAATCAAATATGGCTCATTGTATGGTTTACAACTTCCATACATCATCCAATTGTTCTTATCGATTACAGCTTTATCAACGATGTCATCAATTTTATTAATACATTTGGCTTCCTCTTCAATGAAAGATAACTTGCTCAACAATTGCTCACGAAGCATTAATTGTAAAGATAGATTGGTCACAATGTTTGGAATTACAATATGAACTCCATCTTTAATCACATTCTTTTTTTCATACTGGATTGGCTTTGACTTCTCCATAATATACACTTCAAACTTACTCTCATCGACATACTGGGATACCTCTTCAAGGTATACCTTGATCAATGACTTGATCGAATCCATGGAGTATTGTCTTTGTAAAAATGTCTTCTCATTAGGATACCTGAAATCAAGATCGATTAGTATTGGAGAGATATCTCTATGCTTTTCTGTCATATGAAGTTTCTCATTTCTCTCGAGAGCTTCATTATACAATTTCAGGAACTTTTCTTCATCTGGACCTGGAATATAAAACGATGCAATTGGACTCATCATGCTTGTATGAGTAAATGCACTTGCTTTGACAGTTCTATAATTTTGAATAAAAGCATGGAATGAATTCTGTCCACTTTTGTTGAAAGACATTATAATTATAATTGTAAAATATTTTTAATATGATTTCAAACTACTCTTAACCTTGGAAATTAAAAGATGTTACAATTGTAGCACCACTTTGGTGTATATATAATCTAAGTTTTCAAATTCTCTTTGAATCAATTTTTTAAAATTTAAACTTCATCATTATTGGGTGTTTGAAATATAGTATGCTAATATAATATATAGGATTACACATGCCATCTTACTGTTCACCAAACCATCAGGAAATATATGATAAAACACAAACATGTTATACTAAAGCACAACTCATATTGATTGCTAAACAATATAATAAGTATGCTAAAAAAAAAATTAAACTCAACACTTCTAAGAAAGAGTTATTAAAAGATCTTCATAATAGACTTCAAACTCACGAAGCAAAATGGCATCAACATCATTTCATGAATAATGTGAACGAGGAAGAAAAAGACAGTTTGATCGAATCTTTTAAACCTGAAAAACCAAAAGAATGGAATGTAAATGAAAGACAATGGCTCAATACTTATGATATATTAGAAGTTATGGAACAATATGAAGATAAATATCCTTCTTTCAAATTTCTTGGTGTGTTTCCTATTGATTTTGAACATAAGGTAAATGGGAAGCACTGTGTAAGCCCAGTTATGTGTAACTTTGATTTGAAGAGTTTGTTAAAAAGAAAGATTACTCAATGTGGTGCTGTGTTAAATTTAGACTATCATTATCAATCGGGTTCTCATTGGGTGTGTCTGTACATTGGATTGGTGCCTCATAATCCCAATTTCGGCTGTTATTATATTGATTCTGGAGCATCTAAAGCACCTTCTGAAGTGGTAACCTTTTTCAAAAAAATTAAGAGTCAAATTGTTGATCATTATTCAAAAGAGGACTCTGATAAATTCAAATTCAGAGAAAATAAAAAACAGTTTCAGTTTAAGAATACAGAATGTGGTATGTTTAGTATGTATTTTTTGATTCAATTTTTGAAACAAAGATCATTCAAAACAATCATCAATTCAAAGATTAATGATGATGGAGCATTCAAACTTAGAGATGAATATTACTTGACATCATGATAATATTTTGAAGTATTCTTGACATTTCTTTGAGAATGCCTTTGTATTTAATTTTTCATGCATATAATGAATGACTTTTCGGATTTGCTTTACTACATGATACTTGTCAATCTTTTCAAGATTGGATTCTTCTTCCACGAATCGAATCAATTCGTTCTCAAAGAATGAGCTTACTTTATCAAGTTTCTTTACCAATTTATTGATATCAAAATGACTCCATTCTTTCTCTTTGATATCATATTGTTGCCATCTGTTTGTATATGAAATATAGATTAAATCATTCAGAAAAATGTCTCTCAAAGTGAGTGCGATAATTTTTTCTTCATTCGAATACACTTCGAAGTATTTTATGATTTCATTACAAAATGATTGCATAAGTGTTTTTGTTATACTGGGATAAAATTCTGTTCGAAACACTATTTTATTTACTTATTAAACTCGACGCCCTTGTTTTAATGTTGTAATTTTAAGTACAATCGAATGATCATTATTAAAATCATATAACTCTCCACTGTACTTATAAAATGCTACTTTGAAATTCGAAACATTTCGTGGTGGATTAAATTTCTTACGCACTGTGTCTTGAAAGTTGATGTTTGTTGCATCTGGATTTTCATAAATGATCGCAGTAGCCCGATTGGTAATTTGGTTATTCGATTGAATAATATCCATACCACTAATTTTCATGATTATATAAGGTTCAATACCATCAGCAAATGGAAGTTTCGTACTGACTAATTCAATAGAAAGCACATTTTCAAAATGTTCATTCAGTGGAATCTCATACTTATTGAGGTTATACTTTCCAACATCTCGATCTCTACTGTCGATTACAAGATATTTGGTTCGTGTGGGTTCATCTTTGCTAGTCTCTTCAAGTGGAATGATGTTTGGATTAATGGAAACATCTCTGAAAAATGGTTCAAAACCAGAGGAAACACCAGCCATTAAGTTTAACTATTAAAAAATAATATATTTTTTTTATTAACAAAAATGAACACAACCAGTTCATCTTCATTTATGTCTATATCGAATCTCAGAACACTCATTACCATCTTTGAAAATTTCTTTAAAGATAAGTATAGACAATATTCATTCCCAAGATCCTTAAACTTGAAAGAAGTTATCTATGAAACCATGACAAAGATCGATCAAAATAAAGAGTATAATAACTTAACAAAAACTGAACTGAATAAGATAACATTGTCTATCGTCAAAAATGTAGTCAAAAATAAACTTGAAGTTGTAGACCGACCTACTATGAATGATGGAAAAAAAGGGGAGATCGAATTGAACAAGCAATTTGAAGCTTTGAGTGAGTCTAGAAGAGAGGTGATGTTTTCACCTCCTCCCACTACTAAATCAGAACCAACGGATACCGCATTATCAGATAGTGAATTCTTAGAATCCTTAAAGAATATGGAATTAATGCGAGATTCCATCGATCAAAATGGTTCAGTAGATCAAAATATTGCAGATATATTCAAGAACAATCTTCTTTCAAACCCGAAAGACCTCTTCTCGTCTTTGATTCAAAAGGAAGCTGAGCCCATTCCAGAGATGAAAGAAATAGTACAAGAGCGCTCTGACTTCTATATCAAACCAGAAAAAAAACCAGACCTTCTAAAAAAATATATTTGTATTGATAGTCGTGAAAGAAGTGATTTCGTCATAGACCCTTTTCATTACACCATCCAATTTGAAGAATCTATTCGCAATATATCCTCAGTCACTTTAACTTATGTTCTCTTTAATCCAACGATAAATGGGATTGATGACCTTTATGTAAACCTCCAAATTGATGAGTTTAATCAAGATAAGATAGTTTCGACCAATGCGCATTTGAAGAACGCTTTTGCTCAACTACCCATACAAGGAGATCGTGGTGTTTATGATAATGCTTTGAATGAAAGAATCACACGAGATTTTGTCATCCCATTGAGTGCATTGAATAAACTCACGATTTCTTTTGTAAAGTTCGATGGTACTTATTTGGAAACAATTGGAGAACACTTCATAAAGCTTGAAGTCGAGTATTTCAATAGCATTGGAGGAGATCTTGATTTGGACCCACCTAATTTAAACTCATTTCAGAATACACTTCAAGAAGAGATTTTTATGGCCAATGATGAATTGGAGAACATGAATGAAGAAGTTATGAATCAGGAAGAGGATGAATAGCTTTCAATGCTTTCAAAGCTTTCAAAGATTTCCAAAAGCGTTGGATTCGTGAAGCATAGAAGTTCTTGATTAAGCGATCAAATATCAAAGTAGAGTTGGATATCACTGCTAAATGACACATTCGATGAAAATAGTTTTCATCATCATACAATTCACGGTATCCATTCCCTAATATATAGGTAACATGTAAATACCATTTCTTTTCAATACATAGTTCCAATAATGATTTTCCATCTTCATTCTTTCCATGAAGTTCACACTTTCTCTGAATAAATAAGCTTGATATATGTGGTGCATCATTTTCAACGGATCGAACCACAAGCATCACACCATCTTTATCGCATGCATTGATACTACAATTGAACTTATTGAACATCATTTGAACTAACTCTTCATTCTTAATAACCACAATCTTATAAAAAGAATCATTCCCATCTGAGGAGCTAAATTGTGGGTTGAAATAAGATGTATTCATCACATACTTGATCAATTCTATATTCTTTATTTCAAACATTCGTTCATGAATGAAATCAATACATTCATTCATTTTGCCAGTTGTAATCAGACATTCAATAATGATTGATGGGATTCTATGGTGAGATGTAGAAGTACACACATCGAAGGCTGTAGACAGTAGATAGCGTAAATCCACTCGCTCTAATTTTTTATTCTTTTCTAAAAATTGTGTTAGATAGGAAAACACATAAACATTCTTGCTATGAATCGCTTGAACAAGTAAGGAATTATTTTCATGTTCAAAGGTGGCTAATCTGTACATTCCTTTTTACTTATTTTTAAACAATGTTATTTTGTAATAGCCATCTTTTTTATTTTCAAGCATACCAATCTTATCTAATGTTCCTGTACTTTTGTAAAGATCATAATTAAACAGTTCATTTGTATTTTCTAACCAAATGTATGAAACTCCTTCTATGGTGACCTTAAATGGCTTTACACGAATTTGTTTCACTCGTTGTTGATCTACCGCAGAATCTTTATCTTCCTTAATATCTTCATAATATGCCTTTTCAAACCCATCTACATCTAATGGATAAGCAAAGCATTCATATTTAGAACCAATGTTGTTCTTATTTAACGCACAATCTACAGCACCTTTCTTAATATTCATCAAAATTTTAGAAGTAATTGAATCCTTCTTTTCAGCAAGTTGATAAATACTTTGATCGGTTGTTTTTTCATTATCTGTTGAACGAATATATACAGACTTCTTGTTTTGTTCGCTTGTCATCTTCATACGATACATAAAGACCTTGAAGTTCCTCTCTGATTCAGGCAAGTCAATATGAGAACATGTACGATTTGCACGACCAATGACTTGATCAATTCTAGATTTATTCCAGTATGGTTCCACAATATGAACTTGGCGTACATTCTTTAATGAAATACCAGCAGAGCCAGATTGTGTGATCATAAGTATCTTGATTAATTCACCATGTAAATTGTTTGGCTCCAGATCCTCAAAAGCATACATTTTTTTAAGTTTGTCTACTGTCTCTTTACCCAAAGCATTCATATCTGAATTGAATATGTTTAATATCACATTCGCAACATCTCTATCAGTCGAAAATACCGCATACTTTGGTTTTTTATAATCCGCCTCATCTACATCAATCTGAACATTATTATCTTTATCTAATGTAATCTTCATTTCAGCATACCCTCTAGCTTTCAAACATAATCCTAAAATACCAAGTCCCTCTAATGTTTTGAATTGTGAATACACTAAAACATTACCATCTGTTTTCTTAATATTAGACAGAATACGATCAAACTTAGGAGAATAAGTCTTTAGGTTTTTATCATTCAAAAAATGACCTTTCTTTTCATTTAATTTATGTAAGGCTTCAATAACACTCCTTTCGTATTTCTTCTTTGCCGTAACTCTTGTGTTCATTTCCTCTTCATATTCTTTAACATCATTCATGAACTCATCATCCACATCCATCTCAGATTCCATGAAAGAAATTCTTTTCTTTGGGAAAGGTCGTTCAATTTCATCTGGAAAAGCAAAGTTACATAATGTACGAGAGAATGTTTTATATACACCATTCTTCGAAAACAAATCAGTCGCATCTTTATTGAATTTCTTCATATTCTTCTCTTTCTTGATCTCAGAATCACGAACTTGGGCATATTTGCCAAATTGATGATCGGAGAACTCAAGCTCTTCCTGAACAACACCTAGATTGGTTGGGTACAAAGAAGTATCACTACTTTCATAGTAACTCACAATGCCCATCATTCTTCTCATAAACAATTCATCATTCTTCGTAGTGTTGTCACTATAATTGACAAAAAGATCATCAAATTCTGTTTTATTTGTGGGGAAAAGAGGGACTGATTCCACAAAATATGTTCGTTTATCAGAATATTTACTCAACATAACACCACTTGCTTTCAAATCTTTGACAATGATATCCATCTTTTCTTCATCCGTACGAGCGTCTCCTTTGTATACCAACAATTTCTGCAAATTCCGTTCAAAACCAAATGGTGTTAGATTAATTTCAATACTACGATGACCACTCTTATCTTTAATACTAAAGGACTCAATGAGTTTGGATTTTTCTAAATAAAGCTTATTATAAAAGTTATCATTAAAGTAAATACGATACACTTTATTTAATCCATTCAATATATTGAAAGTATACGCAATTTCATTAGGGTAGTTAATGATTGGTGTACCCGTTAAGAGCACAATCTTCAAATTCTTTGCATGGAGAAGATCCTTATATACTTCAGTTGATAAAGCGCTACGATTCACAACTGTAGAAATGAATAAATGAGCTTCATCAATGATTACTAATTTGTTATCAAATATATTCTTTTCTTTTGTCATTTCTTTGAATTTTTGGAGCGTCAACCCATTGTAATTGAGAAATTCATACTTTTTAGATATACTATTATTGATTTGTGATCTGATTTGTTGTTTTTCCATGGATGATTTGGTATGAAAATTAGGAGCTTTGTCATTATCAAATGACCAATATCCCTTCGCTCTCTTTACAATGATAGGATCAATGTTTTGCTTGCTTGCCGCTTCTGTATGTTTCTTGGTTGGGTTGAATTTCCAATGTTGATTGATCGCGAATTTAGTATTCCCACATTTCATGATTTCATTTCTGTAATTCATCTGTAAAGAAGCTGGCAACAGAACCATTATGTCTCGGTTGTTGTTCATGATTTCAGCAACCGCAATAGAAGCACAAGTTTTACCTACACCTAAACCATGATATAATAAAATCCCCCGATAAGGACTTTTATGTTGCATGTAATCTCTTACAAATTTCTGGTGTGGGAAAAGCGCTAATCGTTCGGTTTTAACATTACAACTTGATACTGTTTTTTGTTGTTTTTTATTTGCTGGAAATGTTTTGGTTATCCATTTTGGAAAGTCTTTTTTATTTGTTATCATCCACTCTTCTGGGTTGGTAGATGTCATTTATTCTTAACTTAAAGATATAGAAAAAATTGATTATTCTTAATTCTTTAATAATTCCAAACGAAGTATAAGGATGATTTCAAACCAAGGTATTCAAGTATCAAACACTGACAATGTATCTCCCTTTAATCCATCAAACAAAATGATTTCATATGATGAAGTGGTCTATATACTCTCTCAACATGGGATCGATGACAAGCCTAAAGATATAACTTTGTATAATAAAGCATTTCTACATCGTTCTTATTGTACACGAAAGAATGATAATGTACTTACTGGGAATATCGAATGTCCTACTGATTGTTTGCCTCTTCAAGAAGAATCAAATGAACGCTTGGAGTTTCTCGGAGATGCAATCCTAAATTTTGTAGTGGCAAACTATCTGTATGAACGATACCCCGATGCGAATGAAGGATTTCTAACCAAAATTCGTACCAAAATCGTAAATGGAAATAAACTAGCTGAACTCGCAACTTATTTGAAATTAGGAGATCATCTCATTATCAGTCAACAGTTGGAAGCCAATAAAGGACGCAGTAACAAAAATAATCTAGAAGATGTGTTTGAAGCATTACTCGGTGCTATTTATCTTGATTTTTCAAGTGTAAACAATGGATTCATCGAAGAGAATGGTGTTGGATTCCAAACTGTAATGAATTTCATTATCAATATATTGGAAACTTATATTGACTTCTCAACCATTGTAGTCCAAAAAGTAAATCCAAAAGACACCTTTGTGAAACTCGCTCAACATAACTTCCAATGGACCCCTAAATTCTATGAAATTAATGTATGTGATAAGGACAATATCAAAGAACATACAATAAGCATTAAAAATAATGAAGATTTCACTATTGCGGTAGCAACTGGTGAAACTCGAAAAATGGCTGAAATTAATGCCGCCGAAAAAGCATTAAAGTATTATGGTTGGTCTTAAGAGAAGATGGTTTTAACATTTGGTCGTGCACTTAATGTGCTTCCAACGAAGTACATGATGTATAAGTTATAAAAGAAAATAGAACTTAAACCTTCGCCAATTCCGCTTTGGAAAGCGTAGTAGATTACACGGACCCATAGACCTACGAAAATCAAGACATAAATGATGAAGGCGAAGATAGTCATGATATTCAAGAATGTGTTTAAAGTTTTATTATCATCTTCTTCAAAGTTCTCCACCCAACCAAATACATTCGACATTTCACCAAACATTTGTTTCATCATGTAACGATACATTCTGTCAGCATACTTTTGCATATTTCTTAATATTTATTTTATACTATATATTAATATAAAAAAATGAAATTATATCCAAGTATAATGATTGATAACATGTTGAAAACCATTTTATTGTTTGCGTGCTTTGTCGAAATTGTAAAAGGTTTCTTCCAATATGACTTAATTGAACACTTAGATGACTTCAAGTACATGAAATACACCAAATACTTCATTTACACATTAATATTAATCGCTTTCATTATGAATATCACTAAGCTTACTTTCTACCTCCCTTTCTTAGGTAAAACCGCTTTCCCCACTGGAATGTTAAAAGAACACCATCCACCAAACTCAGATATCAATTTCACTTTAAAAAATGTCAAACCAAATACAAAAATTGTGTATTGGGGATCAGAAAACCAATCAAAACAAACATTACCCATCTCAACCCCTTGGGATGCGTATAAAAATTACCAAAATTCTGGAGTAACCAGTTCAAATAAAGAAGGAATCGCTATTCTCAAACTTATTAAACCAGTGTCTTATAAAATACCTAATGGTATGACTTTAAAACCCCATGTTCATTATAGAGAAATTATCAAGGATGGAATGCTTGGTCCAATTGAAACTACATACATTTAAATTATTTGATTTTAGGCAGTCGCTTCAACAGTTGCGGTAACAACTGTTTCGCGCTTGATGAAATGATGCTTCAAGAATTGTTGGAGATTAAAGTAATGAACATCATCATCATCCGTACAGTTTAGGATTTTCTTTAGCTTTTCATCTGGAAGAATCTTGCGTTTATCCTTTTCATTACGAAGACCATTCGCCACAATATATTTGTTGAGCATTTTAGTTACATCAGTTCGAGGTACAAGTTCACCTTCCTTGATACCAAGGAACTGGTAGAGTTCGGTACTAAGAAGAGAAGGCATCGCAAAACCACTTGCGCGTTTTGATTCAGAGTTCTTGTTCTTATTTTTTTGCTTGGACATTACTTTGATCACATTGTTAAAGTCCTTTTCAAGGGTCTTACCCATCGCTTGAAGTTCTTTGACTTCTTTGTTAATAGAGGCAATCTTGGAAATGAAACTAGAAAGCTTAGTGTAGAAAACACCTTCTACAGAAGTATCTGGAGCCTTTTCATCTACAACAGGAGCCTTTTCATCTACAACAGGAGCCTTTTCATCTACAACAGGAGCCTTTTCATCTACAACAGGAGCCTTTTCATCTACAACAGGAGCCTTTTGCACTGTAGCCTTTTTAGTAGATTTAGCTACACCCTTTGAGGATTCCTTTGCACCACTAGATTTCACAGGAGTTTTGGACTTAGCAACCATCGGTAAATTGTTATATTTTTAAAGTGGAACAAGCTTTAAGTAGGTTTTAAAAATATCCATAACATTCAGTGTAATTCTGGAGGTAAACGACTTTTTCTTTGTATTTTTGAATCTCATTCTTTTTTGTGGAAAGATGGTATCAATATCATGAATACAATAATCGTCATCTTTTGTTTTATTTAATACATCATTCATGTTCATAATAAGGTATGTTTTTAAGAATACATATGCGAATATATTTGTACTTTCAGAGTAAGGTTTGTACATTTGTAATTGTTTAACTGTATGGAATTGTTGTAATATTTCTTTTTGTAAGGCATTTGTAGTTTTAAATTTATATTCATAAATGAATGAGTTTATGAGAATCGCTATAAACTCAACATATGCTTCGAATATATTAAGTGTCTCCACTTCATGAAGATTAATCTTATATTTGTTAATTAGTTTTTCATCAAACTTTTTCGGATACTGAAATGGATGAATATGATAAGCATGTAATAGCTCGTGTAAGATGACTTTACAAACCTCTTTTTGTCTATAGATGAATATGATCGGTGGTCGTTGAGGGTAAGTTAGTGTTAATCCACTGTTGATGTGTTCGGCAGATAAATGTTTGTTTTCTTTGGGAAGTTTTGATCGAGGTTTATTCAATAAAGCAAGTATGATGGTAATCTCGTTGATTTTTTCCTTGAATACATCAGCTAGTATTCCAATACACAAACAAATGTAATCCATGAAGAATTTTATGTGATTTTCTTTGGTATCACTTCTTATTATCAAATGGACTACAGTATTTTGTATTTCAAAGCTGATGCTTTCTTCAAACTTTGTATTTTCAAAACTCGGCTTTAGATTTTTAGGAAAGAAACGCCCATCTGTTAAGAAACCATAATCTATTTCTTGTGGTGGTGATTTAACAATTTTTCTATCATCCATCATCTCTTTGGATATACTTAATGATTGATTCACTCTTTCTCTGAATTCATCCATTATACTAATGTTGGGAAAATATCTCTTAGGTTTATATTCTTTATAGTATCTGGATTATGATGCTTAAGATCAATATCGAAGATAATATATAAATCCCCTCGAGAATCATTTCCCTTTCGCAACCCTTTGTTTTTTATGATACATGAACAAACATTGTCTTCTAATGGATTGAATTGAATTGGAACTTCTTCATGAAAATGATCGATCATTGTATCAATTCCTAAATAGTAGTCACTTATGCTAATGGACATTGTTCGAATCAAATCATACTTATCAATATATGAATTGATCACATAAGGTCCACAATCTTTAATATCAAGATATACAATCAAATTACCATAAACACCATCAAAAACATTCCAATCTCCTTTATGTTCAAACACATATTGAGTCGAATAATCCCAGAAAGATAAAAATACTATATGTACATCCATTTCACCATCTTCTCTCTTGTATTTCACTTTCATCTTCTTCCCATTCTCGAAATACAACTCTTTTAATGTCACATTCAAATGAATATGAATGTCTGTATTTGAACCATCAGAAGCATCATGAAAGTTATCAGTAAATTCATTTGATAAATTATTCTTGTAATTCAAAATCATTTTCATCATAAACTCAGACAAAGTGTTCAATACCCTTTTCCATATAAGTTCATAATTGGGAGTTATCGTATCTGAAGTCAAAACCTCAAAAGCAAATTTAACCTTAATAAACTCATCACTATTGCCATTATTTTTGTCAGGATGACATTCCAAAGCCTTCTTCTTGTACGCTCGTTTTATTTCCTCGTTACTGTAGTTCTTAGATGGATCTAGATCTAACAGTTGGAAAGCCTTAATTTTACTTAAGTACATACATACGATATGTAATAAGACTAATGCTTCATTTAAACCATTTTTATAAAAATCCATACATCTTTCATGATCTTAAAAATGCTCATAATAAAGAAATTCTTGATGAAATGAATCTACTCTTTTATGGATATGATATCACTCTTTGTAAATACTATGTCAATCGGTTATTAGGTAAAAAAGATCACCCTATAAAATTAACAGAACACACCACTAATGTTTTAGGAGTTGATATTTCCTATTTTACAAGCCCAGACTTCATTGAGTTGAATCTCAAAACTCATTTGAGCAAAGAAAGATCATCCTTAGTCGAATTCATTAAAACCCTTACAAGTACAAGGAAAGCATCCAATCAAAAACACATTATCATCCTAAACAATATTGATGCCTTGAATTTTCAACTTCAATACAAGTTGCGACGAACATTAGAAAAAGCAAGTACAAATGCGTCCTTTATCGGAATATCCAATACACTTTCGAAAATGATAGAACCTTTGCAGAGTAGATTTTCACTTGTTCGTACACCATTACTCACAAATAATGAAAAGAAGCATATTTGTACAACCATTAAGACCTATATGAAGTCAGATAAAGATACTACAGATATATTGAAGTATTTAAAAAACATAGAATTGTTCCAAGATATTGTATCCATTAATATATCTTTCTTTCTGGTAGAAGATGATGCAAAAAACTTCACAAAGATTTGTAAGAGTTTCAAGTTTATCGATAACGAAGTGAAAGTATTATTCACAAATTTCACCAAAAACAAAAACATTCAAGACTCTATTCAAGAAATAAGGCAGTTTATATACACACTCATTCATTACAATATTGATCATAAAATAACAAGTAAATCTATCATTGCGTGTACATCTAACATGAAAGCATATTCGCAACATATGTTTCAAATCATTCATATCCTTAAAGAATTTGACATGTCAATCATATCAATTAATCAATGTAAAATTGTACATGCTTATGAATTGTGTCTTTTGGATATACTAAGTTTAATCAAATCAACTTAACGAAGAAAGATTATGTAACAATATATAAGGCATGAATGTATTCAAAGTTGAATGGGTGCTTATAATGGTGTTATGACGATCATTGGAAGCGTTCCGAATAAGATTTTTTCGGTACCTCGGGTTGTTATACGCTTTGTAATATAAACCTTCATATTTGTTGATCACACTGTCGAGCTCTTCAGCTAGTTTGTAGTTCAAAGTGCTCTTTAATTTTTCATTTTTAATATCTGCAAACATTTCATTTAATTCATTCAATTCAATAAGTTTTTGTTTGATGCCGCTCATACTTGATATTCAAATTCCTTCAATGTTTGTTTAAGTATATTCCTTTAATATTTGTTTCAATTTATACTCAGATATTGTAATATTATGTTTTTCTTCAAGACACTTTACGGTTCCTTTCAATGTATTTGATTTTCTAACCTGAAGAATGGTGTCAACATCATACAATACCTTTGCGTCTTTTTGTGTATGATGATATAGTACTTTTCCTTTACTTGTTTGTTTCCATCCTTCAATCATTATCTTGTTTTGATGGACTTTATCATGACATTCCTCACATAATGGTAGCAAATTGAATTGAGCATTCTTATGAAAGGCTTGATCGATCATTCCATTTTGATCCGACTCTTGTTGAAAGCGAATATGATGTGTTTCGACTTGTTGACTCTTATTACACAATCCACAACGATCAATGATTACTTTACGATTGTATCTTGATGTAATATTATCTGTAATATGATTGGATTCATTCATAATTTCTCTACGAATCATAGATGCGGTATGAATGAAATCAGGCTTCATATCCATTGCTTTACAAACTTCTAAGCCATACAAAGCACTTCCTGGACCATCTGCTAACTTTCGATCATAAATCAAGACATCAGATTCTTCATCATATACTACTTTTAGATGCTTGATCATTAATACTTGATCATCTTTCATGGTTTTAATGCGCTGCAACTTGGTTAACTCATGGAGATGGGTAGCAAAGATGAATGTAGTATTTGTTTGGATTAAACATTCAATACCAGCCATAATGATTGAAATCGCTGACACACTCTCTGTGCCACTACATAATTCATCTCCTATCACAATACTATGGTTATCAATCTTTTCTAGAATGTTTCGAATCTCATAAATTTCACAAGCAAAAGTAGACATACCTTTGATGATGTTATCTGAGGATAAGATACGAGTAAAGAGTTGGTGATATGGCTTGAATCGGAGATTCTTACAAGATACATGCATTCCTGCTTGAGCCATAATCAAATTTACACCAATTGATTTCATAAAGCTACTCTTTCCAGCAGCATTCACACCAAATAGAATTAACCCTTTTTCTTTTTCACCAAGTTCAATCGAGTTCGATGTATACTGTATATCTTTTTGCAGATATTCCACTAGAGGATGCCTTACTTCGTCCACTGAAAAATAAGACTGATCATATCCTTCTGAATCAATGATCGGTTCAGTTAGATTATAGGTTTTACTATTTTTGGCACAACACATATGAAAATCAATCTGTTCTAACAAATGAATGAAAGGTTGAAATAATGATTCTTGGAATGATTGTATGAGGTTGGCAATGAATGTCTTGTATTTTTCAATCGAGAGTTGTCTAGCTTTGTGTTCAATCTCTCGAATCTTGTTATTTTTGTCTTTTAAGATCGGATTCGATAGTTTTACTTGATTTGACACATTCCCGCAAATTTGAAGGTCTTTCGTAATCATATGCTTTTGTTGTGTTAAACTTGTCCATCGTTTCGAAGTCATTGTAAAAAAGTAACCATCACGATCATTAAATTCTAGCTTCAACCAATTATCACCCACCATTTTAAGTTTAGATCTGAAGTATTCAATATCACTTTTCAAAGAATCATAATATTGATCGAGTTTAACGTGATATCCTTTTTTGAAAATATTGGTTTTAATCGAATCAAGATTATATTTGCTCATTTCATTCATATCCACTATTGAATCACAATGATCTTTGTACTGTTCAAATACATCATGCGAATAACTACCCATAAAATGTGTCTTTATATCTTCAATCCCATTCAAGATTTGAAATAAATCATTTAATTTTGATATACTGTCATACAAACAGATATATTGATTCGGTTGTAGACTTCCAGTAACTCCTTTACGAACTAAACGCTCAACATCCTTTACATTTACCAAGTGTTTAGTATATTCCCATACATGATGTTTTACCATTATTCGTGTTTTCATGTATCTCGATGTTAGCTCTCTTTCATTAGTGATTGGAGTAAGCATTCGTTCTTTGAAAAAACGCTTGCCAATGGATGTTATACAATTATTGAATATACTCTCAATAGAAACCGTACCACCAATCATATTCAACTGATTTACTGCATTGTACGCTAATATCATTTCATCCTTTTTGTCCTCTTCAATGATCGGCTTAGACATATTCAATACAAAATTTTCATTATGTTCAAATGCAAACTGAATCAAATACACATAACTGATTAGCGCAAATGGTTTAAACTCTAAATGAATGTATTCGATTGGTGATAATATACCAATATTTTCATACACTTTCTTCAAAATAGAATTTTGAAATTGAAGCTTCGTATACATAGAATCCATTCCATTCAATTTGTTCAAACAATAACGACCATCATTCAAGTAATCATATAATTCTTTTGATTCAACCATATTAGGTAAACTCAACAATACAAGTTCTTTTGGATCAAACTTTATAATGGTACGATAAATATCATCCATTAAAACCTTGTAATCTTTTTCACTTGTACTTTCATTCGTATATGAAATACCAGTAGAAGGATCAAACACACTCCACCCAATCATATACATATATTCTTGGTTTTTACAAGGAACCTTTTCAACATACAATGCCATCATATTATTCGCATGATATGATTTAATGTTTTCGATATGAGTTGATGGACTATAAATTTGAGTCGGTTTGCGTGTAACTTTGGGTGGAGGAGTCACTTGTTCGACCAACACAACCACATACTTGTTTTCAACCAAAATATCAATGAACTTCTTTACTGAATGATTAGGAAATCCAGCCATTAAGTAGTTATCTTCATTCACTTCTTGAATTGCCTTGTTTCGTTTCGTAACCTGAATATTGAGCAAATCACAAACAATGTAAATGTTCGCACCAAGATAGCCAGATGCTTCTTGATCATTTGGAATCGCATATAATTCAAAAAAACTACCCACTTCCATCATTATTATTGTATTCAAACCATACAAGTCGGAGTATTTATTATGATAATCAATATACTCATTCAATATATGCATCTTGAAACTGAATGTATATGCTCTTTAATCATTATATATACTAGGTTATTCTCTTAAGTAAAAAGTGTTACTCTATTTAAAATGAATAATCTGATTTCATGTGAAATCTGTAATACATTCATTCCATTCAATCAATACATTGAACATTGTGAAGAATGTTATATTCGTACATCTATGGTGAACAGAAACATGAATCAAAATACACTCATTTCTAATTCAATGATTCCTAATTCCATATCCAATCATAACATGAATACACTATCTAATATGATGATGACCATGATGAATCAAAATCAAAGAGCAACAATCACAATGGTTCCTATTGATATTGAACGATTGCAAAGACAAACAACTGATAATAGTTTTGTTATGAACACAATGATTGAAGAATTGAATGGAGGAATCGTAAATGTACCTGCTCAAAATATAGAAAGGTGTTATGAAAGCATGGAAGGTAATGAACTAGTCAACTGTTCGATTTGTCTCGATGAATCTACGCCAAATGAAAAAGAGTTTGTTCGAACCACTTGTAATCATACATTTTGTAAAGAATGCATTAATCGTTGGTTAAATATGAGACACCGATGTCCAGTTTGTAACAATGATTTTAATGAAAATCAAAATGCCACTGATGCAACAGATTCCATACATACAATCGATTCTCTTAATACATCTAATGATTCTACTATTTGAAACCAATTTAAAAAATTGATTTCTTTACTTAAAAATTACTACCACTATAGAAAGAAGGTGGTTCAAGAACATATCCTTTAGGTATGTCATTTGTTAACCAAAACGAAACCAATATCAAGTATACATTAAACATAAATGAGTTTGAAAAGTATACATGGAATGTCATCGAGAGTTATTTCAAAGAAGAAAAAGGCAAAGTGTTGATTAATCATCAATTGGAGTCTTTTAATGATTTTGTCTTCAACAAGATTGAGGAGATCATTAATGGTTTTAATTCAATCGAAATATTCCACAAGTTCAATGTCGAAGAAGATCAATTCGAGTATGTAATTGAAATTGATGTGATTCACCCAATCATTACCAAACCAACCGTTCATGAGAAGAATGGAAGTACAAAAATAATGACTCCACATGAGGCAAGACAAAGAAACTTCAGTTACTCTTCATCAATCTATGTAACTTTCGATGTTCGTTGTCAATGGTTAGAAGATGGTCAAATCAAAAACTCAAACAAAGTCATTAAGAATATATGCTTGGGGAAGATACCTATTATGATTGGATCAAATTATTGTAATCTAAACTTGAACTCTGAAAATACTGAAAATGGACATAACAACGAATGTAAGTATGATGCTGGAGGGTACTTTATCATTAATGGAAATGAGAAAGTGGTCATCAGTCATGATCGTATTGCGGAGAATAAGACTTATGTGTTTACAGATAATAAGTTGTCTTCTCAATATTCTCATGTAGCTGAAATTCGTTCTGTTCCCGACAACATCTTTGGACCTCCGAAGCTCACTTCTTTGAAACTCTCATCGAAACCTACCCAATTTGGTAATTTCATTAAGGTGAACATCCATCATATTCGTACGGATATCCCATTGTTTGTGTTGTTTCGAGCATTGGGTATAGAGAGTGACAAAGACATTGTGCAACACATTGTGTTCAATATCCACGACAAGAGCAACACGGAATTAGTAAATCAACTAAAAGGAAGTGCAGAAGAAGCAAATGCCATCAACACAAGAACCAAGGCATTGGAGTTCTTAAGCAAATACTTGAATATCAGTGGATTTCCTAAGGAGATTGTTACGAACAAGGTCAAACGAATTTCAATCATTAATGATATTTTGATGAATGATTTCCTTCCGCATGTTGGTAATGATTTCAACAAGAAGGCTTTGTATTTGGGGTTTATGACAAATAAGCTTCTTCAATGTTTCTTGGGTATTTCTGAGATGGATGACAGAGACTCTTACTTGAACAAGCGAGTTGACACTCCTGGGATCATGTTAGCGAACCTGTTTAGGCAATATTATGGTAAGGTTGTGAAAGATATTAAGAGCTCAGTAATCAAAGAGTTGAACACGACTTATTTTAAGTGTTCAAATGATATCAGTAATCTCATCAACAAGAACAATATCTATAAGATCATCAAACCAAATACGATTGAGTCTGGGATTAAGTATGCTTTGGCAACTGGTAATTGGGGAATTAAGAATGGTAATGTGAAGCAGGGTGTTGCACAAGTTCTCAATCGTCTAACCTATAATGCGACACTTTCTCACTTGCGAAGAATCAACACACCAATGGAAAAGTCTGGAAAGTTGATTCAACCAAGAAAGCTCCATAATACCCAATGGGGAATTATTTGTCCTGCGGAAACTCCAGAAGGTGGTTCAGTGGGGCTTGTAAAGAACTTAGCGATTGCTACCAAAATCACAATATCTTCTGAATCAAGAAATGTTCGTGCGATCGTAGAAGAACTGGGTACTATTATGTTTGATGATAATGTGAATATGGAAATGTTTCATAATAACACAAAAGTGTTTATCAATGGGGACTTTGTGGGTGTTCATCCTGATCCATATCGGATGTTCCTCGAAGTCAAGAAGAAGAAGGTGTCTGGTGTCATCAATATTTACACCAGTGTATCATGGAATGTTCATAAGAATTATATCAATATATCGACAGAAAGTGGTCGTTGCGTTCGCCCATTGTTCATTGTAAAGAATGGAGAGTTGATATTCAACAAGCTCCATGTGCTACATTTGATTAAGGGAAATATTACATGGAAGAATCTCGTATCACCAAGCACGATTGTCAATGATGAAATGAAAGAGTTGTTTAAAGAGTCAGTGATCGAGTTTCTAGATGTGGAAGAGCAAAACTCGAGCATGATCGCGATGAATCTAAAAGACTTACGAAAGGGTGCTCGAGGAGAGCAACTACCAATCAAATATACTCATATGGAGATTCATCCATCATTGATTCTTGGTGTGTTGGCGAGTAATATTCCATTTCCAGATCATAATCAATCTCCTAGAAATTGTTATCAAAGTGCTATGGGTAAACAAGCAATTGGGATTTATGCGACCAACTACAGAAAACGATTGGACACCCTTGGTCATATTTTGAACTATCCACAACAGCCGTTGGTTAAGACAAAGATGCATAAGTTGTTGAACAGTTCGAGCATGCCATGTGGTATTAATGTGATTGTTGCAATCGCATCATACACTGGATTTAATCAAGAGGATTCGATCATGATCAATAAGTCCTCAGTAGACCGTGGATTGTTTAATAGCACATTTTATAGAACATACAAAGAGCAGTGTAACAAGAACTTATCTACTGGAGAAGAGGAAATCTTTATGAAGCCAAACATGGAAGATGATTCAATTCGAAAACCATTCAATTATTCCAAGCTTGGCGAGGATGGGTTTATCGATGAGAATGAGTATTGTACATCAGGTGACATTATGATCGGTAAGTATATGCCACAGAAAATAAAGAATAGTGTATTTGTAAACAAGGATAATTGTGTGGTGGTAAAGAATAACGAATCTGGATACATTGATATGAAGTGTGCGAATAACAAGTATTTCAAAAATACTTCAGCAGAAGGGTATCAATTTGCCAAGATAAAGATTCGAGATTTCCGTATACCGACTATTGGTGATAAGCTCAGTTCAACTAGTGGTCAAAAAGGTACGATTGGGATGGAGTATCGTCAAGAAGACATGCCTTTCAATTCGGATGGATTGGTGCCTGATATTATTATCAATCCTCATGCAATTCCGAGTCGTATGACGATTGCTCAGTTGTTGGAAACGATTATGGGGAAGGCGTGTACGAAACTGGGTGCTTATGGAAATTCCACTCCTTTTACAAATATTGATGTGGATACATTGATCAATTCATTACAAGATGATTGTGGATTGAATAAGTATTCAAATGAAATATTGTATAATAGTCGAACTGGTGAACAAATGGACACCACAATCTTTATGGGTCCTACTTATTATCAACGATTGAAGCATATGGTTTGTGATAAGATGCATTCTAGAAATTCGAATGGTCCGATTGTTCTCTTGACCAGACAACCTGCTGAAGGTAGGGCTAGGGATGGTGGTCTCCGTTTGGGTGAGATGGAGGTGGAGTGTAACTGGGCTCATGGTACGATGTACTTTTTAAAGGAGAGATTTATGGAGTGTTCTGACAATTATAGAGTGTTTGTATGCAAGAAGTGTAATCGATTGGCGAATGTCAATCCAGACAAGAATAAATACAAATGTAATTGTTGTGGAAACAAACTTAACTTTGCTGAGCTACGAATTCCATTTGCAAGTAAACTACTGATGCAAGAGATTCAAAGCATGAGCATTGGTGCGAAGTTCATCACTAATTAAGAAAGATAAAGTTAATATATACATATGATTTTTTTATTGTTTAATGTTAAATGTGGATATTACAGTTAATTTTTTCGATATTACTTATTTGGATTGTGATCGCAATGTATAGATACAATCGAGACAAAGTAAATGAGAAAAAGAAACTTATTGAAAAGTTCGTACAAAAATATGATAATAGTCTAGACAAAGGTCCAGATGGTTATTCTAAGGAGGAATTTTCAATCTACTCCAAAATCATGGGTATTTATAGACATAAGTTAGGACGATCTCCAACACAAGATGAACTTTTTAGATGCTATGACAAAATAAAAGCAAATGAGATTACTTATGAAACTATCAATCAAGCCATGGATGAAAATGGTGAAGATTATAAAACTGTTCTTTTTCCTGAATTGAGCTACACCCTTGTAGAAGTAGAAACAGAAGAGGAAGATTTTGTAAGCACTGAAGCAGAATATGAAGATGAGACTATAGTTTCTGAAGAAGCTGAGAAACCAATGACCATTGGTGACAAAGAAAGTGGTTCAGGTATCAATAATCAATACATCCTTCATCGCCCAACCATTTACAACATAAGCAACAAGATTGTAGAAGAGCAAGATTTCTCTACCGACAAGTTTATTAAAGCAGTCAAAGAAAAGGTAAAATCTTTGGACAATGAAGATGATAGTGAATTAGATATGGATGAAGAACAAGAAAAACAACCCACGGTGTCATCTGTAGAATCGAAAGAATACAAAAACCGTTGTGGTACAAAAGCAGAAATGGATGCTGAGAATGTTTTAGCAATCATGAAAGAAGCAAGAAATATGGAAGATCTTGAAATGGGTTGTAAGAGAAGCACTAAGCGTGAAAAATTAGCCCATGAATATGATGATATGGTGTTGCGTCATGATCAAATGTGGAAAATGCCTGAACGAAGACCACCAGTGTGTAAGATGGGAAGTAAGAAGAAATGTTCAGTAAATCCAATTGAAGTCCAATCTTCTTTGTTGGGCACCTTATTAGAAGATTCTAAAAACACTAAAGTTGGATCTATACTTCCAAAGTTTTCATACAAAGAATCGAAGTAAAAAAAAGGGTATCAATACAATTCTTCTACACTATGATCTGATTGATCACTAACATCCTCTTTATCTGCATTATCAGCATTATCAGCATTATGATATATTTGTTTTTTGTCAAATAGTTTAGAATAATGTTCCTTTTTACAGATCATATTCATTTCTCGTCTATAATTTTTGTATCTACACAAGAACAATGTGTTTCTATGTAATGAAATATTGTATTCAAACTCGTGCTTTCGATTATGGTGTTTCTGATGTTTAAGTAATAGAACACTTTGGTGTTTATTTTCTACAGAATAATCATAGAAGCCTTCATTAAATTCATTTACATTTAGAATACTTTTCAAAACATTTCCATGTACACCAGGACCAGTAACTTCTAAATCACAAATTGGATAGTATTCATTTTCTACATTTGAAACAATCGCATCTAGTATTTGTAATGCAATTGGCGAACCTTTAGGCATTTTCATTAAAGCATTGTAGATGTATTTGGAAGAAGTTGGATAATCAATACAAAAAATATAATCAGCACTATCTAAAACAACATTTGGATTTGATTTTTCTTCAGGAATGATATGAACATCAGAATATACCCCTCCATATAAATACAAAGCACATAATCTCCATATATCGCTCTTAAAAGCTCCGGGTATAAGTTTATCATAAGCATCCACTACTCGTTGATCAAAGTTTTTTTCAATCATTTCTCTGCATTGTAAATCATTGTATCTGTGAATTCTACAATCGATTAACACTTCCCATTGTTTCTTTATATGATTCATTTTACTGTCTTCCTCTAAATCATCGAAACTTGCAAGAGTCATGAAAATATTCTTGGGAATACATGATGTATTATCAATATCATAGAAATAACTGGTGAGTTCTTCATCTGATAAATTCATTTGAAAGTTCTCAATCTCTTCATATCTCCGTACCATCTCAAGAAACAAATTCTTCAAAGAGTTGTTATGAAAGAATCGTTTGTAGAACAATACTTCCTTGAAATTAGGATAACGACCATATATGCTAATGAAAAATAATAGCATTTTATTGTTTTTTTGACTGAATTTCATAAAAGTCTTTGTGTGATACTTCTATGATATCTTTTATATCTATTTTCGTAAAGAAATGGACATATTATGAATGGGGACTATATTTAAATTTAGGTATGAAATATTTAAGCTTCCGGATCTCACTCTTTTTGTCCCTTTAAAAATAAAATGAAATCAAAAGCAATCCTTTTTGGAATAAACTACAATAATACACCACAAGCCCGTCTTCGAGGCTGTGTAAATGATGTCCGCAACATGGCCAAGTTTTTGAAAGAGAAAGCTAAATATGATGTTGTGAAAGCATACACTGATGATGATGACTTCAACAAAGTAACTGGAAGTTATATCATTAACTCGATTTACAAATTAGCAATCGACTCCCATCGTCATAATTTAGATAGGGTATGGATTCATTATAGTGGTCATGGTTGTGCCATCAATGATCGTGATGGTGATGAGTCAGATGGTAAAGATGAATGTATTGTACCTGCTGATTATAACTACCGTGGTGTCATTACAGATGATTTGATCAAGCGTGTACTTCGTTATTTTAACAAAAGAACACAAGTTACATGTATCTTCGATTGCTGTCATTCAGGAACTATTGGGGACTTAAAATATGAATACCGTGATCCACATGTATATCGCGAGGAAAATGCCAAATCAAAATGTCAATCAAATATTATGCTCTTATCTGGATGTATGGATCACCAAACTTCAGCTGATGCGTACAATGTGCGGGGAAGAAGAGAGTTTTCTGGTGCCATGACTTCATGTTTGCTGGTAGCCATGGAGAACTCATCAAATGCTTTTGAAGTGTTTGATGATTTGAAAAAAATGTTGAGAGCGAAACGATTCACTCAGGTTCCTAGATTGACAAGCAGTTTTAAGGTAAGTTCAAACACTTGCTTGTTTTAATTTATTTATTTCATCCGATTATGATAGACTATCAGTATATGTTATATGCTTTTGCAGTTCTTGAGTGTATGTATAGTTCAGCGCTTTTTGAACTTCTGGAAATAAGTTGATCAATAAAAGATTTTGGAATGATTCATCATACTCATTGAATTTTGGGAATAGTTTTTGAACGGGATGTATTGGAAGTTCCTCGGGGTTCTCAGTGGACTGATTTTGTTCTGTCGCGGTTTGTGCCGACGAAGTCGCGGTTTGTGCCGACGAAGTCGAGGTTTGTGCCGACGAAGTCGCGGTTTGTGCCGACGAAGTCGCGGTTTGTGCCGACGAAGTCGCGGTTTGTGCCGCGCTCAAAGGAGTAGCTTCAGCTTCATACATAATAATGTCGCTATTACTAGACTGTGTTTGTTGTTGTGTCTGTTGCGATTCATCTGGATACTCGATAATAAATATACCATCTTGTTCTTGTTCTTTTTTGAATTGTTCATTCAAAGTAGGGTCTGATTCAATGAGAGATTCAAGTTCATGTATGGAGTCATCTAAATCCATTAATACTTGAATACTTCCGAACTTGTCCTTAATCTTACCAGCATTTGTTTTAATCAATTGATTGATATTGATAATAGGTGAATTAAAACCAAGTAATTCATTAAATATTGTACTCAAATGTTGATTATATTTACTATCTTCAGGCATCATATTTAATGCAACCGTTCGAATCGATTTCAATTTAGTAAAGATTTGGGTAATGTTTTGACCAGAAGATCGCCTGCTTCTACCACTGGTTCTAATAAACTGTTGTATATTGGTTTGAAGTACTCTTTGGTCAACCTTGCTTTGAATTTGAACATTCTTAATGTTTCCTTTAATCGTGTAGTATTGAGAAAGGGTTTCAAATGAAATATCTAATATTCTCATACAAACTTGAATATTATTCATATAGTTTTTTTTTCTATCGTTATTCAATTGTGACACATTGTTACTTTCTAAATAAGAAGTTATACTTTGAAGAAGTGTTTCAATAGATTCCCTGGAGTCATATAGATACAATATGAATTCAAGAAGTTTTTTACGGATTATTTCGAATATATTCGTATCAGAAATACCAGAAATATCAATCTTGTATAAGTTGTCCAAAGATGTTATTAAAGGAGTATTTTCTGGATTGTTCTTTTGTATTACAGATAGATATCTATTTAGTTTGTCATTTATGAATTGCTTCATTGCTCTTGAAGTGGATAAGTCAATATTATTTTTATGAAATTTCGAATAGTAAAACAATATGCTTTTGAATGATCCTTTACCACTGATTGGACTTTTTGTGCGCAAATCATCTAAATTTACCAATTTAATACCAGGAGTGAATTTATTATCAACAGAATCAAACCAGAACATAATTGGTTCATTTTGTTTGAAAGCATCCGCAATTAATATTTGGTCTCTTGTTCCAAATATAGTGTCCATCATTGGATTGGGTTGTTCGATATTTTCTCTAATCTTTTTCAATTCATGTAGTTGTATATGATCTCCCAATTCTTTATAAGTCATTAAGTATAAAAGCTTCTTTAATTCCCCATTTGGTCCACTAAATAGTCTTGTTATAGCATCTTGAATGCTTTGTGGTAATTTAGATAATAACTCATTATTCACAATACTATTGATTTCAAAATCAGTTCCATTCAAACCAATAGTGCTATTTTGAAATTGAAAGCGGTATTTACCCATATCATTTTCGATTTGTTGTACACTCTGAATAACTGGAATAAGAGCTTGATATTTATTAGGATTTTGATTAGGTGGGTCTATAACGAGGAAACAGGATTGGAAAAACTTATTGATGATTTCATTCAAATAAGTCATGTAATTTTCAATGGTCATATATTTATCAGTAACCACTCCGCGAACAGGTGAAGGATCTAAATGGTTACCATAAGTATAAATGCGTTGCAATTTTTTCTTGTCAGGATCTTCTGTATCAATATGATATTCTTCTCCCAAGGGCATATCGCATACAATATTTTTAATAGAACCTAATGTAGCTTTGTCGAAAACTTCCCTTGAGTCTCCTTCTTTTACATATTTCTTCCTTGTGGCATCACGAATATACAAATTCTCATAGAAATCAAACTTGGTACCAATCACTTTCGCAATAAATCGAGGTTCGCTCAAAATACCACTTTTAAAAAGAGGAGGTATGATTTTCGATACCTTCTCAAATAATCCACTCTTACCGAAATCATGTTTCATGTCTGAAAGTAATCGGATGCTATCATAGTACTGTTCAAAGTTTTTATTATCTAATATTGGTTTACCTCCAAACATACCATCATCCATAATAGATTGATCTTCACTACGATCACACATTCCACGCATTTCATACATTTCTTCCAAATAACAATAATCTGTGTCGAAGATATCGATTGTATTTAGCAAGTAGTTGAAAGCTACACTTTTATCAGTCCAACTTTTATCATTAAGAGGTTCCAATTCCATTTTATTTTGCAGTGTCTGGGACAACTTTGTTTTCTTGTTATTTTTCCGAGGGTATTCATCATCTTCCAGAAGGCCTTCATAATCTTCCCGAAGGCCTTCATAATCTTCCCGAAGGCCTTCATAATCTGGGTTTTTTATCATATCTGCGTATACTCTTCTCTTCTTCCCATTAAGTCCACCTTCCATGTCTGGATATCCCATGTCTGAGGATACCATCATTACAAACATTTGCTTCTTCATCCATTTTTCGAAATGGGGATTCTCGAAATTAGTTTGATCCATCTTGCGTTTGTATTTATCACCATACTTTTCATTATAGATAGCTTTTAAGATCTCTTTCACATGTTCTTCTTTGTTATTTCGTTGTTTTTCATATTTCTTTATTTTGTTCTTGAATTCAGGATGGGCTTTGTTAAACGAATCGATTAATCTCACTAGTTCTTTGTCTTCTACCTTTTTGTTTTCTAAAATCTTGCTGATTGTTTTTTTATGTTTTCGATTAGCATACTCTAAGAACTGTTCTTGCATGTTATCTAAAAATGTATCATCAAAGCTTTTGGTAGTAACACGAGATTCAGGAATTTCAATCACTTCAACTTGAGATGAATTCTCATCATTCTCACCATCATTTTCATTCTCGTCATTCAATTCATCCACTTTCAAGTCTTCAATAAGTTCGATGATATTATCTACATCTTGGTGTGGGGATTCTATTTGATGTTCAATCATTAAAGGAGCTTCAAACATGATCATAGATGTGTTATTTTTACACAAGCATCCAGATAACTTCATAATAAAATGTTCTCCGTTATTTTTAATTTCATTGACTATCATAGCACCAAATTTTGATTCATACGAAATATTTTCATTATACAAAGTGTCCAAAATATTCTTGATATGTTGTATAGCATTATCACGAATGATGACTTGCTTTTCATAGTCTTGTGAAGTATGTTGAATTAACATCATCACTTTGTCGTAAATAGAAGAGAACTGTTTTGTATACTTTTCAATAAATTGGATCGCGGTTTCATTCATTAGCAACTTATCCTTCAATTGTTTATTTTCATTGAGTAGCGCGTCCATACCAATATCTTGATTTATACGCACATTTTTTTCATAAAATGGCTGTGTTTAAATTGGATTTTGATAATGACTTCTACAAACAGGTTCATAATCACTATCTGAACCAATCAATACTGTTTCTGAGGATGATACCTTTCTCTGTGAGAAGATGGCAGGGGTTCCATCATTGCATATCGTACACAACGCAGATAATTTACACAAACTATCAGAAATTGGAATTAGATTCAGTATTTGACCAAATGGTTTTCTTTGAAAATCCCCATCCAAACCACATACCACAACCCATTTATCATGTTTTAAAGCTTCACAAACAAAATCATACAAATCATCAAAGAATTGTGCCTCATCGATGAAGATGGCTTTCGCATCTTGAAACTCCGTTGTAAATAATAGAGATGTTAGTTCGATTACTGGAATTGCTGTGATTGCTTCTTTATCATGTGAGCATACATAACTCTTGGTTGAATATCTATTATCATTCTTATGATTGATAATCATAATGTTGTTTTTGAATAGTATGTTTGCTGTTCTAATTCGTTTGATCAGCTCAGTAGTTTTTCCACTGAACATACATCCAATAATAATGTCTAATTTGGATTTCATTTTTATGTTTAGAGAATGATTATATGGTTGTTCTTAAACTTCTTTTGTTTTTGGTTTCCTTTCTTCTCGTCTTAAACTCTTTTCAATTTTTTGTTCATAGTAATGGGCATTTTCAATAACACGATGATTTGCACATTTAGACATATGTTCTCTAAGGTACAATACATAACTAATTCTAAATCCATCAGGTTTCAATAATTCTATTTCAGTGTTACAATGCCATTGATGTACATCCATCAACAAGAAATCTCCTGGTTCTACCTTCAAACATATTTTGAATTGGGGGAATCCCAAATAACAACCTGCAAAATCTCTACCAGTAACCGCAAGATTGCCTAAGCCTTTCGAGTAGTCACCAGTGTCTTTATGGCAAGAAGTTCTCCAATTATAATTTAAAGTTACAGTAGTAAATACAGTATCTGGTATTCGCATGTCCTCTTTGATCTTATTGTATTCTTCTAATTGGGTTTTGTAGTATTCCCCACCATATTTTTCGTATAAAGCGGAACATCTCTGAATGAAAGGGATCGCATTTTCCCATAACTCCATACTATTCTTTGTAAACGCGGTTTGACGACAAGCTACATCTGTCTTAAAATATTTCTTATGCATTCGAATGGGACGATCATAAAATCCAGCGATATTACTGGTGCTTGAATTAATAGACATTGAATGTCCATCTACCATATGACGAACTGTCTTGGACCCTTCTGGTTTCCCAGATGCCAACCCTCGATTGTAGTTCTTTTTCTTGGATAAATCCTTGAATGAATGAGTAGCATCCTCTTGGAGCTTCTTATAGATTACTCTCTTCATAAGCACGAACAATACTTTCTTCTTTCCAGTCTCATCTATATGATACCCTTTCTTTACTTTTTTGGCATCAATGACTTCATCATAATGATCCAATCCAAACTTCCTTCCTGGAGCATCTATTTCTCCTTTTTCAAACTCTTCATCTGTGTACTTCTTTTCATAAATGTTTGTTCTTTTGGATTTGCGCCTTTTACCACCCGTCATTTGACTGGTCGCTCGACTCGTCTTACCACCGACATCCATGTTTAAATTATCCATGGTAAGTTCGTTTCTTATACTTCATACGCACAAAAAATTGAATTTATAAAATTGTAAAATGGATGGAAAGAAAAGAAGAATTATCAGTACTGTATTATATCATGAATCAAATGGCTATGAACTTTCGCTATCAATTTTCTAAGCGAATCGAAGAAAATGACTGTTTGACACCAAGAATCATGCAAGCCATGCTTAGTGATAAAGATGGTGATTTAGCTGAAACAATGGGAGACTATGCAATGGAACCATTTATCAAGAAGATGAGCTCTTTTGAACTGCTAGAAGTGTTTGCACCAAAACTACTAATCTATTTTAATGTAAGATCTATTCCATTACCAATCTATTACTCTTTGAATGATTTGTTGGTTGATATTGAGCTCTATTTGGGTTCGGATTGAAATCCATAATTCGTTATATGAGGTTCTTCTATATAGGAATTAATAATTTTTTCTATTGGTTTTGTGAGTTTGTTTTTATGAATCAGATAGTTTTTAACTTTCATACCAATCATCGCTTTGTTTTCATTCTCCCATTCATTTAGAAATTCATAAAGTTGCTCTAGAGAGTTCATCTTTTAAATTAGAATTCACAAAAATTGTTAAATCATATTCGTATGTTTTGTACACAAGTCCATTCCTATCTTAGCATCATATTTGCATTGGTGTCCTTGTTTGGTTATTTTAGAACATTTCTTGACCGAATGATCAAGTAAATGATTAATACTATTCATTAAATCATTCTCTGATATATTGTGTTCTTGAGATAATTGCTTTACAATGGATTGAAGAAGCTCCTTAAGATAATTTCTAATCTCAATTTCAAAGCGTTCTTTCATTTCATGAACAAACTCATGAATGTTCATTGTCAAAATCAAAATGAATTTAAAGATCAGCAATGAAACTTTGTAAAATGTTAATCACCTCCACAAGAACAAGATCTGTGAATTCTTCTATTGTTCCATTATCCATAAGTAAAAAACAAAGAATAGATACCCACAACAATCACAGCTATCATAAGAGACGAAAGCAGATCAAACATTCCATAAAGATTGATTGTAAAAACACTCAGAATCAATCACAACAACTTAGTCTTCCTCCTCCCAAAAATGAAAACACAAAGAACTTAACATTGGTTGGTATGTTGTTTTCCAATCTTACCGTATACACTTTAGTTAGAGACACAAAGGATGTTCTTTTAGTTACTTCTTGTGGTGCAGAAGCAATACCATTTATGAAAACATGGTTCAATTTTCCACTATCAATCATGTCCATTTTGTATTTTTCATTTTTAAACAGTAAAGGGTTCGACACAAGATGGGTGTATCGATTAACCTATCTTCCAATCGCCACATTGTATTCGCTTGTTGGACTGGTGCTATATCCAAATAGACATGTTATACAACCAACATTACCTTTAGATGGATCCTTCATACATCCAATTATGGCATCCATTGCGAACAATTGGGTATCTGCGGTGTTTTATTCATTAGCAAGCATATGGGGGTCGATGGTAATTTCGTTGTTATTCTGGATGGTTGCCAATCAATACACTGATGTAATAACAGCAAAGAAGATATACCCATTATTTGGGTTTATCGCAAATTTTGCCTTGATATTTGCTGGTATTATCATGAACAAATTGAGTGTTGTTTATAGTAATGATTGGGGTACGAATATGCATATTTTAATGACCTTGGTATTGATTTTTTGCTCTTTGAGTTATGCTTTATACGAATTTCTTTCGAGTCATTTTGATCCAGTGAATACACCAATTATAAAAAAGTCAAAGAAGAAAGTGTCGTTCCAAGAAGGAATAATTACTATGTTTAAAGAACCATTCATTCGCAACATGGTATTCGTGATTGCTTCTTATGGAAGTTGTATCGCATTGTATGAGACTTGCTGGAAGCGATACATGTATATGTATTTCAGCACTCCTGTAGAGTATGCACAATTTATGGGAGCGGTTTCATATATGAAAGGTATTATGACCATGATCATGATGATCATTAGTAGTTTTATACTAAAATACATGAAGTTTTCTCATTCCTTATTGATTACACCTGTAACATTAACCGTGATAGGTGTCTTTTTTTATGCGAGTATCTTCTTAAATCTTCCGATTGTATATGTGGTGTATAGTGGAGCTGTGTTAGGGGTTTTTACAAAGGCTCTAAAGTATTCCTTTTTCGATCCAAATAAGGAAATAGCATATATCCCAATGAGTGAAGAAATAAAAACTAAAGGAAAAGCAACCATTGAAGTGATTAGTAATCCTCTTGGAAAATCTGGAAGTTCCTTGGTGCTTCAAAGTTTGATATTATTTTATGGATCATTAATGGATGCTTTGCCATCGATTGCGCTTTACTTTGGAATCACATGTGTGGTATGGATTTATGTTGCAAATGAGATCGGAAAAACTCATGATGCTACACCACGATAAGGAAGAGTATAAATCATAATAGCTAATGTACACCAATTCAGAACGATCATTGTTAATAAGGGATCATTCTTATCATTATATGCCCATTTAAATTTCAAGAAGTAGCCATACAATGCGAAAGTGAACATATTGATTAGTAAAACAAGTATGATATCGCGGTATGGATGTTTTATATTTTGTCGATCTAAGATCAAACGAATATGATTGAGTATATTGCTGGATACCAAGTAATGTAGAATAGATAGAACGATATATTTGCTGAAGTTATGTTTTTGAAAAGAGTTCAGGTACCATTGTAGTTTACTATCGGATGGTTTAAAGTCTTTTGCAATGAAAATATCTAAAGTGTAATGAAGGAAAGATGAAATGATGTATACATAAATATCCAATGATTGTCTAAATATTTGTTGTTTGATTAAGAAGTAATTGGCTACAAATTTGAAAAGTTCAGTGGAAAAAGTGGCAATAGATGCTCTTGTGTATTCATTATGAAACATCCTTGTTTATTTTTACCTACATATTTTATCAAAAATTGAATATATTTATAAACAAAACTCTAGTTAATAGAGTAAGGTCTCTTAGTATGGAGTTTACATCTTCAATTGATACATTTACAAAGTTATCAAAGAAGTATCAATACCATCTTCGAAAAAGGTTTGCGAAAGATCTATGCGATCGTCTAAGAGATCATTTGGATGAAGATGAAATCAATCAAGTAATGAAAGAATTAAAACTTAGAACTTATTCAGCTCCAAAGAAAGCAACTCTTCAAACAAATCCTCTCAAACATGCGGAAGATACTAATCGTTCTAATTTGTTGAAATTCTTGGTTCGTGAGTTGAAAGAGAATATGTCCAAAAGCACACCGATGAGCACTCGTAACAAAATTGCACAGAAGGTGATCAATCAAATGAATGATGGTACATGTTTTGAAGATGCCAAAAAGAGCGTATATGAAATGTATGACATTCATATATCATATAGAGTTGGTGTGGATAATGACCGTACAAATCGTGAAAATATGCATATTGAAAGAGAATATGATGAGCTTTGTGGTAAAATAATTTATGGATGGGATGATTTTGGTGAGATATTGTATGAACCAACTTTTGGCTGTTTGATCGAACCTCCAACTTTTAAGGAAGGTGGAGAACGATGGAGGGAAATTTTGGATCATCGGTGGGAACAACGATCTGGCTTTGAAGATGGAGAAACGATTGATGAGTTCAAAGGATAATATTTAAATTTAATGTAAATAGAAACAGTAGATGAAAGCAATCTCAAAGACGATCGTAATCACAGGTTCGTCCAAAGGTTTTGGAAAAGAGCTCGCGAAAGAGTTTCTAAACAAGGGTCATAATGTGGTCATTTGTTCGAAGAGTTCTGAAAATATTGAATCCGTTTCTTTAGAACTTAAAAAGTATGATAATTTACTACCATTAGTGATTGATGTACAGAATTATGATGATTGTAAAGAGCTACACTATCAAAGCATTAAACGATTTAATTCAGTAGATATTCTTATCAACAACGCAGCAACAAATCTCAATACACGACAAGACTTTTTATTATTTGAACATGATGATATTGACACCATCGTAGAAACCAATATGATTGGATTAATGTACTGTCATCGAGTGTTTTTACCATATATGATTGGAAAGAATGGTGGTGTTATCATTAATGTAGAAGGAAGTGGTTCTCGTCCTTTCGATGAAACCACCGGATATAGTATTTATTCAAGCACGAAAGCAGCATTAACCAGTTTTACAAATACGCTTCGTAAAGAGTACAACAATACGAATGTCCACTTTTGTACATTGTCACCAGGAATGATGCATACAGATGTGTTATGGACAAAAAACACAACTTCAGAAATGGAGCAAATTTTCAATATTTTCGGAGAGTATCCTGATATTGTTGCTAAGGTGATGGTAGACGAAATCTTACAAATCAAAGAAAACAAACATCTCGAATACTTGACTTGGTCCAAGATCATTTCTAAAATGATGACCCATGTCTTATTCAATCAATTTAAAAAAGATTGAACATTATCAAATCAAAAAATAGAAATAATGAATGATCATCTAGAGAAACTAGATAAGATAGAAAAAAAGATTGACGCTATTGATGATAAATTGGACATCATTATGGAATACATCGAAAGTGAAGTAGTTCCATCCACCAATAAAATGTCATCTCATATTGATTTTATTGAACATACTTATACAAAAGTGAGTGCACCTTTACATTTTATGTGCAACAAGATAAACCGATATATAGGCCATGATAATACTAAGAAAGACAAATAATAATGTATATGATCTTACTTTGAAAATATGATTTAATCTTTTATTGTTTCCGAAAATAACCGCACTTTTGATAGCATGTTCTATCGTTGTTAAACTACCTAAGTTATGAGGACCTACCATAAATACATTCTTGACTTTCTTTCCTTGATACGGGACTCTACCTACTGCGTTTGCGTAACTCGAGTTGATCGTGTCCCATTTGTTGTTTTTCCTTACAATATTATGATGATAAGTAGTCTTGTATGGTTTGGGAATTGGTATCTGTCTTTGTTTATTGATTTGATCGATCGATTCTTCAATAATCTCATCCATAGTGTCACATTCATTCGCAGTTTTATTAATTCGTTTCGACTTGGTGTCTAGATCCACCACGACACAAGACCAAACACATTTTACTTTTGGATCACGAGAAAGCATATCTTGTTCAATCGACTTTTCTAATATGATCACAGTCCAATCATTAAAACAACTCCAACACCATTCAGAAGGAATAGTTACCTTTTCAGTAAAATGTAATTGAAAGCCTAATCCTATGTAGGTGGACTTATCTACAAATCTTTTGAATGAGTTCATGGACTTGAACCAATTGGATTTCAAATCTCTGCTTGATCTTTGAATAATTTCATAGCATGCTTGAAGTGGTGTTGCTAATATGATATTTTTACCCATGTAGGTATTCCCTGATTCGTCTCGAACGATTCCTTGTACATCATCAATCGATGTGATCTTGGTACGAAGAATGATGTTCATATTGTCATGTGAAAAGATGTATCGGTACGCTTGTTTTATCCAATCATTTGGACGATTTAAATACACTAAATCGAAGAAAATTCCTGGATCAATGACGGCAAATTCAATGAATGCTCCCATACATACTTTATCATAAGTATTGGATGATATGATTGCCATCACTTTTAAGAAGCCAATTCCTTTTTCAGAAATGTGATTTTCATGAGCCCATTTTTTTATGGATTGATAATACTTGAAACCATTTGGGTTCAAAAAATAACTCATAATTACACTTGTTAACTTCAATGTGTCCATAAAGGACATATGTTTAAGAAAACTTTTCACAATATTAAGATTACCAAACTTTCCATAGATGTTGTGAGTATTATTGTGTGATGTTGCTCCAATCTGATTTAGTAATTGAAAAAAATAATGATTACTCGAAAAAAGAACTTTAGGCGAATGTTCAGTCATGTATTGATTGGTGTTTTGATCCCAATCAATTTTCCAATTTCCTCCTAAAGAGTGTTCACTTTCCAACAATAATGTTTTATGTTTTGTGTTTGCCAACATGGTCGCTAAAGTAATGCCAGTTGGTCCTCCACCAACTATGACATAATCATACATCATGTTGTAATTTTTAATTTGTGTCAATATTTTTAATTGTCAAAGAATGCATCATTATCATTCTGAACTTCATCAATGCTTACAATCGCAGTCATTTCGGGTTCATCTGACATATTCTTGGTAAAGGTTTCCTTCATAATAGCATCAATCTCTTTTAAATCTTCTTCAAGATTGCTCTTTTTTGTTTTCAATTCATCTTGTAATCTAGAGAAGCGTTTCTTTTCAAGACTCATAATCTTGTTTTTCAAATTGTCGAATTTGTTTAGTTTCATGGTGGTTTTCATTTTTTGAGACGATTTGTGTAATGGTTTCAATTGTGGAACAGAAAGTACGATATTCATTTTAAGTTTTTATATTTTACTTATTAAATATATATTTTTTTAAATGAAATGTTCTACTACTTGTAATTTGAAAGACTCTTTAAAAGTATATGTCAAGCCACTTGAATTTGGTGTAAAATTAGGTTATCGTTTAAGCACTAAACCTAGAAATAAAGAGACTGGTAAATGGATTCGAGATAGTTTGATATCCTTAGGGCCGACTTATATCAAAATAGGACAGGTGATATCGTCTCGTCCAGATTTGTTTCCAACCTATGTTACAGATGAGCTAATTTCCTTACAAACGAATGTCCCTTGCGTAGCATTTCAAGATGTAAAAAGTATTATTGAAAATGAGTATGGTAAGAATATTGAAGAGATATTCAGTGAAATAAAACCAAAACCAATCGCATCTGCTTCAATTGGTCAAGTTCATCTTGCGAAACTAAAGCATAATAACAAGGTTGTTGTGGTAAAGGTACAAAAACCTAAAATAGAGGATACAATATTGAATGAGTTAGATGTAATCAATACTTTGTTGAAGTTATTTGAAATGTTTCAGATAAAAAAAGTAAATGACTTGCTCTTGGTGTTGAATGATTCGTGTAAAAATATCAAAATCGAACTCGACTTTATTAATGAAAAGAAGAACATTTTGCTATTCCAATCGATCTTCAAGAACTCTGAACTTGTCCAGATTCCAAAAGTGTATTCTAAATTGACTACCAAAAAGGTGATTGTTATGGAATATGTTCCTGGCATTAAGATTGATGAACTAAAACATAAATCTTTGAATTTCAATGGAGAAATGATGTCTAAGAAGTTAATGACAACTTTTATACTATGTCTATTACAAAGCGGATATTTACATGCTGATCCTCATGCGGGTAACATTTCGATTATCAATGATAAGATTATACTCTATGATTTTGGAATTGTTGCAAAATACAACATCAACATCAAGGATGCTTTGAAAGATATATTCATTGCTTTTTTGTCTAAAAACACTGATGTAGTAATAAATCGTGTACTCGAGAATGATATCATCTTTATGAAGAATTCTTCTGCAACAAGTGTATCCGAGTTAAGCAGTATTGAATATGTTACATTATATCGTCTAGTCAATTATTTGTTTGAATATTCTGAAACATTGGATATAAACAAATTTCAGTCCAATCTTCTTAGCGATAACTTCTTAGATGTTGACAATTTACCTTTTGATATCAACCCAGAAATGCTATTACTGTTCAAAACATTCGCAACTTTAGAAGGTGTGTGTAAGAATATTTACCCTGAATTCAACTATTTCATATTAATTGATGAGCTTTTTAATGAGCTATTAGATGTTGATGTTCTTTCGCAAAAAATATCGACCGATATTAAATTTCTTTTAGACCAATTCCGTTTTCAGCCCAAACAAGATACATCTAACGATCTTAAAACGAAACTACAATCCGCAAGAATGGATCAAATGAATGATGATTCAAATAATAGGTATAGATTACTAATGATTGCAACTTTTTTATCAACCTTAATGAATGTGATATCCTCTCTTTAATTTCCCCCAAAAAAGAAAAAGTGTTTAAAATGTACTTAGTCAATATTATAGAAGACACATGCTAGACATTGAATTAAAAGATCTGATCGAGAAAAGTATCAATGGCACTTTGTATGATATTGCCCAAGTCGTGTATTATTTATTAAAAGATGACTATGTATCTGCTAGACTAAAAAATAAGCTCTGGTTTAAATTTGATGGTAATAAATGGTGCCAGATTGAAGAGGGGCCTTATTATGAGTTATCCACAACGATCGTATCAGCTTATGAATCTTATTTGAAGGATTTGTTATGTACTGAAATCACATTAAAGAATGATAAGGCTTGTGATAATTTGGAAACTGAATCGAAATCCATCGATGAACAACTAAAACTAGTTCAAACGGAGATCACAAAGACCAGTTCAATCGTTGACAAATTAAAGAATGTAAATTTTAAGGAATCTTTGTGTAAAGAATGTTTGTATTTGTTTTACAATAGAGATTTCATTTCTGAGCTTGACAAGAAGGAACATTTGATTGTATTCAAAGAGTCAGTATATGACTTGAAAGAAAAACTGTTGAGAAATGGTGAAAAAAGTGACAAGGCATCTATATATATTGATGCTATTTATGATGATGTCATTGTAAATGAGGATGTTAACTATGATGAAATGGTCAACAACTTTATTCAGTTCAGAAAGAATCTCTTGAAGAAACGCCATCCAAAGAATGTGTACACTTTGAGCTACTTTTAAAAATTTGAAGTCCTTCTCGTCTTAAAAATTGATTTATAGATTGTACTCTTTCTTACTAAAAGACCACACACTCTTTCCATTCAATCCAACAACAATGGCAACTAACTCAATCATTCTTACAAAGAACCTTGAAGTGAACAAGATTACATATGATGAACCAAAGAAACTTGATAATGGTGGGAAAATGATTTATGTATCATTCAAGAAGAATCCTCTTCGTATTCAAACACCTCAATGTTATCTACCATTTGGAATCAATGTTTATAAGAATGAAGATAGTGGTACAGAAGCACATACATTGGAACTATCTTTTGATGGAAAGGATAGTAAACCAAACCTTATGGATTTCTTTGTAAAAATGAAGGAATTCGATGATTTGAACATTCAAAAGGGCTTTGAATATCAACAGAGTTGGTTCCGTAAGAAGTATCCAAACAAAGAAGTGATCGAAGCATTGTATACAACAATGATTAAGTATCCAAAGGATAAGAATGGAGAAATCACTACTGCTTGGCCACCTACATTCAAGATCAAACTGCCTTATGTAAATGGCGAGTACAAGTTTGAAATGTATGATAAGAGTAACCTGAAGATTGATCCAAAGTCTGTTCAGACTAAGGGGGGTCGAGCAGTGGCCATTATTAAGTGTAATGGAATTTGGCTAGCTGGTGGTAAGTTTGGAATGTCATGGAAGGCCGAACAGATCCAAATCATTCCTCCGAACAAGATTAGTGGGTTTTGTATTCGATATGTAAAGGAGGATATGATTAATCAAGAAGAATCAGAGGAGGGTACAAATGATCCTACTCGCGAGACAAAAGATACAGGTAATGAGACAGGTAATGAGACAAGTAATGAGACAGGTAATGAGACAAGTAATAATGTTCCTGAGAAAATAGTAAACGAAGAGGAGACTACGAAAGATGAATTGCAATCAGAAGATAAGCTTGAGCCTGATTCAGAAGATGAGCTTGAACCTGATTCAGAGGATGAGCTTGAACCTGAGCCTGTACCTGAACCCGAGCCTGTAAAAGCCAAGAAGAAGGTAGTAAAGAAGAAGACAGTCACTAATCCTTAGAATTTAAAGGAGTTGAAGAGTATAGTTGTAGAATATATTTCACTAGTTCGCTTCTTTCAATATCATTATTATCAAATTCAATTAATTTAAAAAACCTATTGTTATCATTTTCTTTTTTTAACTTTAGAAGTAAGTCTTCTAAACCATTCACATCTTCAATATCACTTTGATCTAAATCTCCAGTCAATACAACTTTAGAATCTTTACCAACTCGTGTAAGTAATGTTTTCATTTCCATAATCGATGAATTTTGCATTTCATCCGCAATGAGAAAGGTATCATCGAAAGTTCGTCCACGAATGTATGCTAATGGACAAACCTCAATCGTTTTATTGTATACCATTTGGTTAATACTTTTAGATGTCATACTATGTTTCATGCTATCATAAATAGGCACTAACCATGGATCCATTTTGTCTTCCAGTGTTCCTGGTAAAAATCCCAATTCATTTCCTAATGGAACTACTGGGCGGGTAATGATAATTTTTTTGATACGATTCTCAAGTAAATGTTCCATTGCCACTTTACACGCAAACATTGTTTTCCCTGTACCTGCTGGACCAACTCCTAAAACAAGGGGTATATTTAAGTCATCCATATTTCGAATATATTCTTTTTGTTTCGGGTTCGGTTGTAATGTACAAGTTGTGGGTTTATTATGTTTACGAAAGATGGTTAAGGGACGAATTGTTAATGAGGAACGAATTTGTGAAGATTTCATATTAAATAAAATAACATAAAAAAAATGAAGAAAATCGTTGACTATTCAAAATTGAAAAGTGAAGGTGTAGCATATTCAGAGTTATTAGAGAGAATATATCATAAGAACCCCAATAACAATCGATTATTCATTGAAGCCAATTCGTTACGGTCTACAAAGGAGTTATTTCGTTTTTGTCTAGACTTATTCTGTAAAGGCTTGGTAATGTGTCATGGAGGTGATAGTAGACGCGTAGAAATAGATAGGTTGTCTATGGAACAAATTCAATATGTAATCGATAAGTTAAGTTACACTGGGATAATGACCATAGTTCGAGTATTAACAAAAGAACATTATCATGTGATTCATGATGAATCAGAGGAATTGGAATCAGACAATCCATTACAAGAACCATTACTTGAAAAACAAAGGATAAAGGATGCTTATCAAGTTTTGCAGAAAAGTGTAGAAGCAATTGATAAATTTCCAGATAATGATCCTTTACAAAATTACAACTTTAAAATATTAGTAGGTGATTGCGTATATTGTATATCATTTGAAATTCATGTATAAAGTTTTAAGACATAATGTATTGGAATAAATCTCTGGGGATTTTTTTGCCATTCACCTTACCGCTAAACACAAAATATCCATCTTGTATGCTCAAATCGATTTCGTCCTTTTGAATGTCAATGATTACCTTTTGAGTGTTTGTTGAAAAGTTTTTATAGCAGAATATAACTTCATTTTCAATATATAAAGCACAACCTTTGAATCTTTGATCGATTTCACCAAGTAAATGTTGTTTCACATCAAGTTTGCTCTTGTCATTTTGAAAATTCAATTCACATACTAAACTCAGAATATTTAAATTTGTAGCCATGTATTTGTTTACCTTATACAACTCACACATTGTTGCTAATACCTTGTTGCATGATTCTTTTTCCTTGTTGAAAAATATGATTTTATCATCACTTGTAAAATCGGTTGTGCTTATGGGAAATGGTGTTATTTCTTTCGCAAGTTTATAATGAACATCTTGATCTAAGGTTGACATGTGTTTAATCCGTGTAAAAGATGGGTAGAAACATATACTATTGTATTCGTCATTAATGTACTTTTCGATTAATATTTTGGGATTCTCTATAAAAATACTGCCACATTCAACATATATGCCTTTAGTGAAGGTAGAAAAGACGCAACTCATATACATATTTGGTTTGTCTTCTAGATTGTCAAATTCATTGGATATGTTCAAATAATCAATGGTGTAACCACTTGGAATACACTCGAGTTCATCCTTTTGAATCTCATTCGAGTGGTACACCACTTCCACACGATAAATGTTTTTCACATCGTTTAGGCTCTTTATGGTTCTTCTAAGGGAGGGTATTTGTTCTCTTGATTGTATAAGAATGACTATACCAGTTCCGTTATAAAAAAGAGATGTCTCTGTGTTTCGCGAACTTACGAATTTGCTAATTTTAGTATATAAATTAATCAAATGCTCAGCAGGCCCTAATTTCTTTTCATTATCAATTTCAACACCCGTTATTCGTTGGATATGAGATTTGTACACTTGTTGTCTTTCAAAGTTACTTGGATGGAATTCTTTATGGATCTTGTATTTTGCATTGCGATACTTGGAGTTCAAGAAAAAATTGGTTCGAACTGTTTCAATCAAATCTACCGCATAAGTGGTATTGTAGTCATCATAGTATAATTTATTTTCTTCAAATGGTTTACAATTATGAATGATGGGGATATCAATTGTCAAACATTCTAAATGCAGGAAATTCAAAGAGTTCAATATATTATGACTTACAACTACATTAATATATGGATTTGAATTCTTTATTAATGAAAGAATGCTTGGCATTACAATACGACCATACGATTCCAGTTTCTTATCAGTATAGATGCTTAATGATTTAATGAATGCATTATTTTTTTTTCGAATCACTTCATCACCACAAAAGACATAAACCTTATTAAGTTTGTCTTTGAAGTTTTTATTATAACTTTCAGCAATTAACAACGGTATAAGTGCTGATTTATGAATACTCATGTTGGGTTCGAATATGAGAATGTTTATTTTCTCGCGATTAACTTCATGATAATCAAGCTCAAAATTAAGTTTGTGATTTTCAATATACTTATTTATGATTGTGTTATTCCAAACATAGGGAAGGAGATAAGTTGGCTTGTTGGTTAATAAATGAATATATTCAGTCATAAAGCTGTACATTTCCAATATCCAGTATTCATCATAAAATCCATGAATAAACTTCTCAATAATACCGTGATGTCCAAATACAAACTCCTCTTGGTGAAGCACAAACAAATTTCCACATAACATATTTATGCTAACAATGCCATGTTTCTTAATATTATTGATGATTCCATCATTGTCTGGTGATGAGATATTCAAAGAAACGAATATAAATGTTTGAAACTCAGAAAGATCACTTGTTTCATCCATGAATAATACAGGATCATGAATATCATGTATTTGCTTGTATTTGTTTTCAATAGATACATATTCTGCTGTGTATCCAATATTCTCTAACAATTGTTTCAAGAAAATAGCTTGCTGTACACAACCATTGCTAAAATTGCTTTCTGGCATTTTCACCAATAGACCTATCTTTTTTAATGATTTTTGTGTTCTCGCCCTCTTATCAATAGATGATTTAATGGAGTTGACCAATTCATTCTTTACAATAATCATTTTTTAATATATAGTTTAATTAGTTTCTTTAATATTTAAATGCTGATTTCAACCCACATGAAAATGTCTATATAATATTGTTAAAAAGTTTTCATCCTTGGGTGTATACTTATAAGTTTTGTTATTCAATTTATAATTAATAGAACGACTTTGTTCCATATGACTTTTTAAGTTTTTGTGGGTGATATATAAGTAAAAGCATCCAAACATAGCTACAACGAATATCACAAATAGTACCAGTATGAAATTCATTTATAAATTATCATATTAAAATATTTAGATTGATTACTCTTAAAGAATATGAATGAATTACTTGATGAAAATCCTTTTGTAATGTTTAAGATACCAGGTTGTACCAATTGTACTAAAATGTCTCAAATGTTCAATGATGTTGGTTTAGAGAATAAATATACAGTTATTAATTTAGCAGACTTAGATGACATGGATGATGTTTTGTTTTCCCTAAAAGAAACAACGAAAACATCTTTATTTCCAATGATATTTATTAACAAAAGATTTATGGGAAGTTATAAGGAAGTCAAACAGATGATTGAATTTGGAACATTTGGTGATATACTTAAAAATGAATTGAACATAACATTAACTATAGATGTATAACAGCTTACAAATGTATAATGTGATCGCAATTACTGGTTTTAAAAGAGCAGGTAAAGATATTGTCTCTGAATACATATCCAAAAAATATGGATATACTCATGTCAAAGTTGCTTCCAAACTAAAATCAATCATTAAACTAGCCTTTGATTTAAATGATGAAGATGTGGAGTCTTTTAAAAAGGATCTTGTGAATGATAGACTTGGTGTTTCGCCAAGAAGGTTAATGGATTTCATTGGAACTCAAGTGTTTCAACATGAATTGAATGAAATAATGCCCCATATTGGTAGGAAGTATTGGATTCAAGATCTGTTACATAAACATTCACAACCCAATCAGTCTATTGTCATTTCAGATCTTAGATTTCATCATGAACTTGAAGAACTAAAGAAAAAAGATTCATGTCTAATATTAAGAGTACAGAGAGATGCATGTATTGAAAGCAAAGAGCTTGTTTCGGAACAAGAAATTTCTGACTTGAAAGTGGATTACGAATTAGATAACAATGGAAGTATTGAAGAGTTGTATTCGCAAATCGATAGTATATTAACCGAACGAAATTGTTGTGTTTCCTGAAAACTTAGTCATCTTTTTCAACATTGATTTAGATAGATGCTTTCGTGATTTCGTACAATCGTTTTTCACATCATCATCAATATCCTCTTTATGATTACAATTCATGTCTTGCTCAATATCATTATAATGTTCTTTCACATAACTTAAGAGATCGTTTTCAACAAACCATCTGAAGAAATTCAATTGACCAATTGTGGTCTCAACGAAGTTATTTTCATCATAATAAAAATCAATTCTTTCTCTTCTTCTAAAAGGGTCAAACTTGATCTTTTTGAATGCTTTCAATTGAGATCGGTAATTTGAATATACATTGAAATAATGTAGATTATTATTACCTTTGTCTTGTACAAAAATAATGTTTTTCTTTTTGCAATAGTTTGTTACAAACCAATCTATTAATCGTAAACTTATATTAGAAGTCTTGAAAATAATAGGCAAGATTTCATCTAAATAGCTTTTGTTGTTCTTATAAAAATTCGTCACTGACACCAATAACAATTCATTTGATATGTAATTTGTTTTCATTTACCATATTTTGTTGTAGAACCTATTTCTTTTAAGTATATTTTGTATGATTAATAATATCATTTATGATTTAAATAAAAAGCTTGTCAAAATGCATTCTTATTTTGATGATGTTATAAAGCACTTTCAACATTCAAACAAAGTATACAAGCTTATAAAGATTGACGAACCCGTGTGTGTGAGTGATCTTTCACAAGAGTGTACAAAAATATCAAATTCCAATTATAGTTTATACTTTCAAGATAATAAACTTGAAATGATCACCGTTAATACAGATACTCCTAAAAAAGTGTTTACGACTTTGGATGATGCGATAAATGTCTTATTCACAACCACCAATTTCTAAAGGTCTTCTGTTAAGATCGCTTTCAATTGTGGTTTGGTTCCAAGGGGATACCTTAAGTTGAGGGTTTGGTGGTTCTGATCGGAGTTGTAAGTTAGGGTTTCTCAAAGAGTTACCTACAGTGTTGATACCGATGTGGAATCCAGCATTCAAGAAGTTCTTATCTTTAAGATCACCTTGACCAGCAGGGTTTACTTGAGCCCATTTAGAGTTAGCAGCATCTTTAGGAAGAAGATCTTCAGAAGTTAACTTATCCTTGGGGAAACAATCCTTAGGAAGTTCATTAGTTTTGAAGTTTACTTTTTTGAAATCTTCGTTACTCAAAGGTTCATTGGGACGAGCATCTTCAGAGGTAGTAGGATTTACAGGTGCTTCAGGAGTAGTAATAGATGGAGCCATTAATTCGTTTTCAATGACGTCATCAATCTCTTCGAAACCTTCATCCTTTTCCTTTTGTTTTTTAGTGTACTCTGATATAAGATAAGCCAATACGCCAATGAAGAAAATGATTAACATACCACGAAAAATACTTATAGTATCCATTTGAAAACAATTTTTTATTATAATGTAACATAATATTTTTTCAAATACATTCATTCAATTCGTTATAAGCTTCTTCCATTGATTTTAAGGAAACTTTTTTTTCTGACAATTGCTTTTGAATATTTTCTAACTGAGATAGTGTTTTCCTTTTCAATACAATCGCCTCTTCTATCTTTGAAAGCAAACTGTTCCTTATTTCATGTGTTTCGTGTTCATCTGGTTCAGGGTAATCATCCTCTTCCTCAATAAGTTCCTCAATCTTCAAAATCGAAAAAGTGTCATCAGTTACATTTTTCAACCAGAATTTATACAATACATCACAAGACAAATTATGAATAATATGATTTGGTGATGACAGCGGAAAACACATGATATCATATCCTGATTTTAATGATAAACTATCTGTGGTGTTATTATCAAGTAAAAAGCACTTATCGATAACGATTGACATTTTCATTATAATTAAAAATTAATAACCCTCTATATTACGCATCTTACATAACAAATGTTTTGAACTTATTATTTGAAGTTTTGTACAAATATTTAGCGATTTTTTCAAATAATACTTCTTCGTCAATTACTAGGGATGTTATTGGATAATATAGATCTGTTTTATATTGGATTGTATCAAATACTTTTGAATATATGTCCAACAACCTTTCTTCATGGATAGAATACCAATCCTCAAAAGAAATTTTCATTGAAGACATGATTTCTATTATATAAATAACTCAAGAAGTCTCTTTCTTTAATATGTCATATCCTATTTACTCTTAAATGAGTTGTTTTTGAACCAAACATACTTTAAGATAATTGCTGTATTAATTTACAGTAATGAAGAAAATGACTTATCCTTCGATCGATGATATTCGTGAAACATTTATTGATATTAATATGGATTGTCTACTGGATATGTATGATTCTATTAAAAACGAAAACGAAGATATGGGAATTCTGAATCAGGCACATTCGTCAGAGTTTATTCATCTCATTGTGGAAAGTCTAATCTTTAATGACACTTACAACGATAATTCAAGCGATGATGAAAGTTAAAATCATGTAGAAAAAAAATATATATTATATTATAAAAAATGCCTAAACAATCAAACAAACAAAAATCTGGAGGTAATATTGCTAAGAACGTAAGCGACCTTATGGTACCCTTTGGTCTTATATTGGCGAAAGACTCTCTTGAGAAATTCATCAACAAACAAAAGACTACTACCACCAAAAAGTCTTCCAATAAGGTATCCTTGTCTGGAGGTAGTGGTTGCTCTGCTTTCGCGGAAACTGTAGAAGGTTACACTCGTCCTTCCAAGACTACCTATGCTTCTGTAGGAGGTGGTGCTAAAAGAAGTGGTAAGCCCGCATCTGTAAAAAACAAAAAAGCCTAGACTCTCTTTACCTTTATATACACAATATATACACAATATAAATGATTGTATTTTTATATACAATATAAATTCTTCTTCAAGAGTTTATAAGTATTCATAACATCTGTATTGAATTGATGATTGAATAGTTCAATTTTAAGATGAATATGTGAATATCCAATCAAGGTGTTCATATTCATTTCACCATGTTCCACCAGATGGATATTTTTTGCGACAAACCAAGAACGACAAATATGTTCTTCATTTGTTTCATTGTCAAGAATAGGAATTGACAAGTTGGTGTTTTTAAAGATCATCGTCAAATTCGCTAATTATTTTATGTAAATTACTCTATAATACAATTTATTTAGTGAGAATGAGTTCCTCAATTTTTTGCCAATTATATGAATTAGATGTTACAACACACCTTGGAAAAGAGTATGTTCCTTTTATTGAAGATGTTTCGCGCATTCTTATCATTCAAATCATTTTTCAAATTATGCTAGTATTCAAGAATCCAATGAACTTTGGACTATTCGATGGAGATTTTATTGAATCATTATTTTACCTTGCAATTGGTGTATGCGTATATTGGTTAATCTTTAAAAGATTAGTTGTTGTAAAATGATCAAGCGTTTTTTTGTAACCGACACATTCCAACCGTCAAACCAAGATATCATTCATTCATGCGATAAGACTTATCAATTGAAGCCTTTAGAAAAAACTGTTGAAGTTGGAAATGATCTTTTTAATGATCTTGAAGTATTTCATCCATATGATAATGAGAGCATGGATGCTACTCTATCACATATTTTTTCTGCTACTAAAACTTTAGGAGGACAAAATTATATTGAAGACTTGTTAAAAACACCTCAACATGATTTGAAAATATTAAATGATCGTAAACATTGTCTAGCATCTATTCATTCCATAAATAATGAAGTCGATTATCGTTCATTGGAACAAGATTTCTTATGGATTTACTCTGATAAAGATGATACGATCAATGATCTATTAAATGGTATTTATTTTAATAATTTCATTCTAAAGAGGCTAAATGAATCTGAAAGCATCTTAACTTCATACAATATATACAAGATTTGTATATCTCCAACTATTGGTATTCTATCACCATTCTTATACTTTATTCTACCCTATGCTGTATTAAAATATAAGTTTGGATCTACATTCAATTTAAGTTTCAAAACATATATTAAATTATTGTGGAAATCTTTTTATAGCTCATCTAGTATCTATTCATTATTTGGTTCCAACGGCAAAATGTTGAGTCGAATACAATCTTTCACTTACCTATTGTCATTTTGTTTTTATTTTCAAGGAATAATCAACTCTACACAAATCGCTATGACAACCAATAAAATCATTAAATACATTTGTGATAAAATGAATAATGCGATCATCTTTCTACAACAAGCTTTGACAGTTATTGAGAGAAACAAGGAGATCTTACACTCTTATCAAACCAGCTTGGTATCAGAACCGTTTCAAGAAATGAATGCTTCTTTGTTAACCTTTCTATCGAATTATACACCTTATACAAAGTTTACAATCTTTTCTCATTTCGGAAAGCTTTTGAAGTTTTATAAAACGATCAAACCAACATTATTTCTTCCAATCATTAATCGATTTTATCTAATCGATGCACTAGATACTATTAATGCTGTAAAATCCAAGTTAGGTCTGTGTTACCCTACATATATAGCATATGAAGGTTCTCCTCTTCTTGTAATGAATGATGCTTGGAATATTCACATTGATTCCAGTAAGGCGATAAAAAATACATTTGTTGGTAAAAATACAATAATTACTGGACCAAATGCTGGTGGCAAGTCAACATTCATTAAAATGATGTGCACAAATGCTCTTTTATCACAAACCCTTTGCGTATCTGCTTCTTCTTCTATTCAAATCACACCATTCCATCTGATAAGTTCTCAAATCAATATTCCTGATTGTAAAGGACATGAATCCTTATTCGAAGCAGAAATGAATCGGTGTCTATATAATCTTCGTGCTATTGAACAATATGCCCATGCTCCATGTTTTGTGGTAATGGATGAGATATTCAACAGCACAAATGTTGTTGAAGCAATTTCAGGTGCATATGCAATTCTTGAAAATATTTCAAAAAATAAGAATACTATTTGTATGATAACAACCCATCTGAACTATCTAACAAATCTTCGTAAAACTAGTAGCTTTGAATGTTATTGTATGTCCGTGAAAATAGATAAGAACGATGAAAATCAAGTAGTAAATGATGAATGTATTTCTATTCAATATCCATATGTTATCAAGAAGGGTGTTTCCAAACAATATATTGCTCTTGAACTATTAAGAGATAAAGGATTTGATCCAACAATCATCAAGAAAGCTCTTGAAATCAAATCAAAATTCGTGTAAATGAGTTCAAAAAAAGCTTTAAAATATATCACACATTACTAAAATCATGAACAAGAGATCTGCTCCTGGTGTAAAGATGACTCCTTCTGTAAACAACCTCATTTTCTTATTCTTATTGGCGTTTAGTATTTTCATTATTTACCGTTATGTCAAATCTTTGGAAAAAGAACTTACACTCTTAAAAGCGGAACTATCTAAAGTAAAGGCTACAGCACCCACACCTTACCCCAAAGAGGAACAAGTATGTGTTGGTGATGTATGTATGATGGTAACGCCTCCTACTGTACAAAAAGAAGACACTCCTACTGAAGATGAAGATGATATGGAAAGTGTAACTTCGAAAGACATCTTGAAAATTGTCGACCAAATCAATGATGGTGATGGTGATGAGAAGGATGAGGAACAATTTGAAGAACCATCTACAACGCCCCCTGTACCTCCATCTATCTTAGTTGTAGAGCAAGCTATTGAACCTCAAAGCCCAAATCAAGACGAGTCTACAACCGAAGATATTATTATCAAGAAATCGAACTCTATTGAAGATGACCTTTATAAGAAAACAAATGAAGAATTAAAGAAAATTCTAAAGGTCAAGGTAAAAACACAAAGGGCGCTAAAGCAGAATTAATTAAGAGGATTATTGAAGAACTCTGAAAATTTTTCTTATCATTAAATTAAAAATATGAGTTGCACTTCTTGTGAAAAACCATCACAAAAAAAGGTGAAAGCAGAAGTCCAATGCCCACCCATCAGAATGTCTGATGGAAGAAATTTTACTGACTATCGTACTCGTTGCACTGTAGACTATGAAAAACAATCTAAGAATCTCTTCAAGAGTAACTTTGAAGAAAGACAATTTCTTATTCATAACGCCAATCGTCTTATGAAAGAGCATACAAATTCTGCAATGTTACATAACAGCGTATCTTGCTGCTTTGATCCCAAGGACCAAGGTACTATGCTTCCAGAGAAGAACATGGTACAATGTAATAAGAAAACTTGTAATTTCTACCAAAATGATTATAAAGGTATTGGTACTGGTAGAAATTATGCTTCTATTTAAATTAATTATGTATATATTAAACTAAAAAATGGATTGTTTGAATATTTTTTATGAACAAGTGGATCACTCAAAATATGATATTATTATCAATATACAAACGAAACAAGCTATTGATAATGACATCTTGTATTTTATAGCACCAAATCCACCTGATTATCGTACAAGTTATAGTGGTTCTGCCTTACCCTTCTTTAATAAAGAGCAAGCATTTGATAACACTTCGAATAAAGGAAAAGTGTTGTTCAAAAACAAAAAAGCTTTATTTGGTATTAAATATCCAAATTCATATTATGAAGATCTTGGAAATACACAAGTAGTTCCTCATGTAGATTTACTGTACTCGATTAATGGTAAAGAGTACATTTATAGTTATAAACTGTCTGATAATCCCATCCCTTATCGATCACTAACACACCCTTATACCCGTACTAGTCCTTTATTTTACAAACCAAAGACTGAAAAAATGGTAGCATCTCAATCAAAATTACTATGTGACACCACCTATCCACTTACCAATACATCTGTGGTTGATTTTTGGTAGTTACTTATTTCATAAAGAAGAAGTATTTCATGAAATCCAGAAATGAACTAGATTTTTCTTCGCTTGAATCTTCGCTATCGATTTCATCTATTTTGCTATTTAAATCCTTTTGATAATCATCCATTATATTCTTATACAACTGATCTTTGCTCACTTTACCGTCTACAAAATCTTTTATTGTTTTTTTGTCAGAGGTATCCTTCTTTTCTTCCTTTTTCTCAGGACAAGTCTTTTCTTCTTCTTCAACAACTTCTTCTTCAGTTTTTTCAATGGGTTTATATAAGTCATGAAGCTTAATATCATCAAGCTGGTCAGCATTTGGTGTACCTGAATCTTCTCTAGATACACGATCTAAGCTGATTGTTCTTATGTTTTTAGATTCTTGACTATTATCAGCAACACAGTTACTTGCAGTTTGAATAACAACTGGTGACATGAATCGACAAAACTCTTCTTCTTCTGAATTATTGACATACATTGGATCTTTCTTAATGAGCTCACATTTGTTCCTGAAAGCACTATAGCATTTCGTATCATTTTGTATCGCAGAGAATCTAGAAGTATCAACACCCACACATTGACCACACACTTCAGGGCTTAATTTGCATTGGTTCAATCTGTCTAATTCAGCTTCCAAATTATTAATTGTTTCTCTCTGTAAAGCAAGTTGTGTGTTTGATTCAATTACGCTTGCATTTAATTGATTTACTCTTTGATCGACCAAATGATCATATATGCCTTTAATCGCATCTGCACTTAATGGTGTATTAATCATACCAATATTTAACAATTTCATATTTAAACCACCATGTGTTTGGTCCAAAAACTTATTGATTGTGAATTTCTCCTTACTCAATTCAATATAACTTCTATTACCTGAAATATATTTTATAGAATCATAATCGATATCGGCTATAGTGAAATTTAGATTATTAACATCATTCACATCATTCACATCACCCACATTCTTGTGTACATAAATTTTAATATGGTGTGAATTATCTTGTTGATGTTTTACAATTGTCAGTAAAATTGGTTCTTCGGTATTTAGATAGTTATTCATTGCAATTGTATCACCAAATTCAATACCACCATACACAATCTTTAATTTCTTGTTTTCAATCTTTACACAAAATGCGATATTACCTTCTACATTCGAACTGTATAATTCGTACAGATTATAGGTATTAAAGTCATTCGTTTTAATATTCAATTTCACATACATAAAGAATGTGAACTGTTTCATTCGATAAGAACTCATCTTAAGAGAGTCTGAATTTGTGCCCTCAATCATTACATTTTCTGATAAATTAAAACCATCTTTCTGTTTATATCTACTGAATAAGTTATCCACTGTCTTAATGTATAATTTATCATTTTTATTTACCACGGAACTCCATTTTTTTTGGAGGAAATCAATAGAATCATATTGGAAACAAGAATAATAAAAACTAACATAGTTAATTGGTAGTTGACTTCCTGATAATAACAAGTCTTGGTGTTTTTCATTTACGATAATGTTCCGATCTATGTCGTTTATTGACAAAACATTTGAACCTGCAGGGTTATTTATTCTTATTTGACTGGATGAAGTTGTGGTTGTTCCAGTGGTTGTTCCGTCATCTTCAAACTTTTCGATGTATTTTTTATTTTTTAAAACTGTTAGAATTGTTAAAACAAATACCGCCACAAATAATAGTATAGTATAATCTGATGACATCTTTGTTAACTCGTTACTCTTGAAGATTATTATCAGTGCAAATATTGTGTAGAATAATAACAATACTAGTTTGTGATAAGCATTCATGATTTCCTTTCTTATTATTGTATTCAAAAGAAATTTAATTCTCTGTGTTAAAAACATGATATAAAATAAATATTAACAAAAAAAATGAGTTCAAGTAAAGTGATCTATGTCAATGATGATGATATGCTTGGTGGTATGTTTAACAATGAAACGAAACCCTCAAATACACAAGAAACTACATCAGAACCTACACAAGCAACTTCACAACTGTCGGTTGAACAAAGCGGAGGAAAACCATTCGTATCTATCCAAGCTCCATATCTACAACCTTTAATACCTCGCCAAGTACCAATGGATACTCCTTCTCAACCCATGATGGGTCAACAAAATCAAGTAATTACTAATGAACCAATAATCAGCAATCAACAACAACCAATCATGGGTGGAGGAAAAAAAGCAAGAGAAGAAGCAAGAGAAGAAGCAAGAGAAGAAGCAAAAGAAGAAGCAAGAGAAGAAGCAAACATTACTGATGATGATGATGAGGACGATGATGATAATGGTAAAGATATTGTAAATAATGATGATAATAACTCTTGTTCTGATGCGTCATCTATTTGTACTGACCAATTGTTAACATTTGATCCTATGTACATTAAATTGACTAAATTCTTATACACTTCTGGACATGATGGTAATCCTGGTAAAAATATTACCCAAGTCCTTGAAGGTATCGAAAAACAAATGGAAAGACTAACTGACGCCCTTCTAAAGAGTGCTATGATACACAAAACTAATGAAAATAGTTTAGGTGTTACTGATGATGTATCTAATGCAGCTTCTAATCCAGAATAGGCTCTTGAATAATTAATTTGTTGCGTTTAATCGCTTCTTCATTCTTCTTAATGATTTTTGAGATGTATTCATAACCCACTTTAATATGATCAATTAAAGTGACTCCCGTAATCAATATACATCCGCTTTGGAATATAGATATGGTTATTTTTTTACACGAGGATGTTGTAAAACCATCCCCCTTTCCATTACATGAAGGTTCACACATACATCTACCTTGCTCTTCCAAAGGCAAGTCACGATTATTCTTATTCATGAAGTATTGAATTTTCACACCTGGATAAATACATGGTTCATAACTACAAGTACAAGCATACTTTTCCATCAAAAGATTCGCTAACAAATCTCTGCGTAGTTCCATGTTCACCTTAAAATCACTATTAATTAAGTGAATGCAAAAGTCTCTGTTTTCTAAACATTCTAAGTTATCCACAATTTTTTTATCAGACTCTGTAATTTTGCCTTGATATTCTTTAATGAGACCAATAATCGAGTCAATGGCTTTTTTCCCAATATCCTCACTTTTTACACCTGTCATTTGGATTTTTCCATTCTTGAAAACTTTAATATTCAATGTATTCAAACTTTCTTCATTATTGAAATAGTTTTTGATGTTGTATTTAATAGTTATTGAATTATCAAACCTTCTTGTTGATGCTTGCTTCTTTCCGTTGACACGAACAAATCTCTTTTTCAAATTTGTTCCCTTCGATACTTGGCTATGCTTATTGCTACCAAACTCAGCATAGATGATCCCTTCATCTCGAATGTCATTCACTTCTATATTCTCATATAGATTGTCCAGATTAACATTCGATCCAATGTACCCTGTAGCGGTCATTGTCGAAATCCGATATGGTGTAATCATTGCGATTATCCTCGTAATACTCTGTCAAAATCAATGGATAGTTGTGTCTTTAAATAAAAAAACAATTATCCTTTTAAATCAATTTTTTGGTTTTTATAATTGAATTGTAATACGATTTTGTATGTTTTTATTTATTGTAAACAGTTTCAAAATCTTGGATATCTTCATACCACATTATTCTAGGATCTTTATTTGTAATTGTATCAAGCATTTCCTGTTTGGATTCAAGTTCCTTAATGAGCTCTTCCTTCTTTTCAAAGGTTAGATTATACAAAGGCATCTTGATTAAGTAATCATAGGAATCATTTTGTTGAGGATATTCATTCTCTGTAAGATACTCTTCAATGACTGGTTTTTTTACATTCATTACTTTAATCTCTTCATTAATCACTCCAAGAATGAACTTAATCTTGGCACTCATGTATTTCATTTCATGCTGAAGAGAATCCATGATATGATCCTTTCGTTTATAATACATGTCCAAGCGAGCTCGGTAAAAGTCTACCAATATCTCATTTGGATCAGAATACTTCTGAATATGACCCTTTGGGTTGTACAAATGCATGTTACTTGTGTTCAAAGGTCTTGAATTCATCATCTTAAAATCATTCTCAAACCGCGTGCCTTTCTTATCACCAACTTTAGACAACATACTATCTACAATGTCCGAACTATTGAATATCAATACAAAGTGTACAGTAGATTCAGTATAATGACTTTCATAGTCTTTCAATACTTTAGGATGCTTATCAATGTAATCTTCCAGATGTGCTTTGAAATCCTCTGTCCAAATACCAACTGGCAATTCTGTGACTTCGATCTTAGTCTTATCCTTTCGTTTGTATACACCATAACTGATACCATCTTCAATTTTACCTGAATGCCCACGATACCATGGAGTCAATGATGGAAGTTCATTAGTAGAAGTGTGATCATCCATAAGGAGAAGTTTGATGTTCTTGATGATATCGAGTGGATTGTAGCAAGGAATGTTTGTACTGAAACCCGTACCAATTCCAGTAGAACCATTGATCAGGATCATAGGAAGAATCGGTAGATAGTATTCAGGTTCAATCTTCATTCCATCTTCATTGAAGTAGTTTAGAATGGGCATATCTTCTGGATGGAATAGTTTATATACGATAGGTGTATTCAATTCAGTATGAATATACCTTGAACTCGCAGAGTCTTTTCCGCCTTGAATTCGAGTACCAAATTGACCATTGGGTGACAACAGATTAATATTGTTTGATCCCACAAAGTCTTGAGCCAATCCAACGATTGCTTCTTGAAGACTTACTTCGCCATGATGGTAAGCACCATGTTCACTTACATAACCTGCTAGTTGCGCTACCTTGATCTCCTTGTGTAGTTTTCGTTTGAAACAACAATACATGATCTTGCGCAAACTCTTCTTCAATCCATCACAAAGACTGGGAATCGAACGCTCCAAGTTGTAGACTGAAAAGTGTATGAGCTCTTTATTAATGAATTCAGAGTATTCTACTGTTTTGTCATTTGAATCGAGAATCGAATCACGATTATAGTTTCCAATCCATGATTTACGATCATCTGCTCTTTTCTTATTAAAAGCCTTATCAATGCTTTCATTCGTCTTCTCTTCATCATACTCGTAGGATACATACTTCATATTCCTGAAGTACTCCTTTGCTTCTTTATTGGTGGAAGTACCCAACCCCTTATAATACTTGACCTCCCATCCTTTCCCATGATTTGTTTCTTCCTTCCACTTTTCATAATCTGTCAAATTATAGAATGATACAATCTTCTTCCCTTGTGTTGCTTTGACAATGGGAGTCAACATCGATGTGATGAAATCATCTTGTTTAATCAAGGATGGCCACATGGAATGAAAGAGATTAAACAACAATCCTTTGATATGAGAACCATCAACATCAGAATCAGTCATGATCATAATCTTTCCATAGCGAAGTTCTGAGATATCGCTGTATGTCTTATTGCTTTCTAATCCCATAATCTTTTTTATACTTTTGATTTCCTCATTCTCATTGATCTTCTTCACATTTGTATCTTTTACATTCATTACCTTACCACGAAGAGGAAACACACCATACTTGTTTCTTCCCACTTCACTCAATCCAGAGATTGCCATCGTTTTTGCTGAATCTCCCTCGGTAAGAATGAGAACACACTCTTTGCTCTTCGCAGTCCCTGCCCAATTCGCATCATCGAGCTTTGGGATCCCTCGCAATGTAGTTCTTTTCTTACCATCTGTTTTCTTAGAGTTTTTATCCTCATTCATAGTAGACATACTGATCGCTTTGTCTACAATACCAGTCTTGTACAACTTATCCACAAATTTATCATCCACATCAAACTTACTACCAAACTTCGAAATTGGTGTGGTCAATGTCTCCTTCGATTGACTATCGAAAGTAGGATTGATGATCGTACTGTTGACAAATACAAATAGATAGTCTTTGACATGTTGAGGTTTTACGGTAACCTTCTTTTTCTTAGAAATCATCTCACACAATTTCTTTGTGATTTGATTTGTAATATAATCAACATGTTTACCTCCACGAATCGTACTAATACCATTCACAAAAGATACTTGTTGAAATCCATCATCACTATAAGATGCTCCAATCTGCCATCTTTCTGATGTAGTATCCAATACTCTTGGATGGTCTGACTTCACACCAATGTACATATCAATGTACTTGTCAATGGTGGAATTCTCCAAGAGTTGTTCATTTAGATATACCTTGAGCTTGGAAATAGATACCGCATTCATATCAAAGACACGCTTTGAATATAAATTCATCATATCATCGCTCAACTCTTTTACACCAAATCGATTAAAATCAGGTTCAAAAGTGATCTTTGTATAAGGATATTTGGTGTATTTTTCAATGATGGGTTCTCCAATAACTGACATATTTTCTGTGAAAGTTTGTTTGTATAGTAGCTTTCGTTTGGAATCTACAGTTTCAATGGTAAATGCCTTGGAGTAAATATTACATGCTTTCGCTCCAATACCATTTTGACCACCAATCACACGCTCTTCATTGTCATCATAGTTTGTGGATGTCAACATGTTACCAAAGATCAACTCAGGAACATAAACTTTGTATGTATCGTGTTTACAGACATCAATACCTTCGCCATCGTTAAATATGGAAATTGATGTAGGAGAGATGTTCACTTTAACTTCTTTCACTTGTTTGATTTTTTTGTCAGACTCTTCATTTTGTTGTTTGAGACGAACCATATGATCTAGAACATTTACCAAGATTTCGTCGAAGATCTTGAAGAGACCAGGAATATACTCGACTTCTTTTTTCACCATGGAAGTCTTAGAATCATCTAGAATCCAAGAGTGAACTTTATCAATTTCCGTAGATCCGATATACATTCCTGGTCTAGCAAGAACATGCTCACGGGGGTTCATCTTAACATACTTCATATTGAATGAAGAGTTGAAAAAGGAATGGGGGTGTTGATAAGTAATCAATAGTTATTTTTAAATTCAATTTTTAAGTTGACTGAAGGCTTTGTTAATGGTGGTTTTGTAGATTTTTTTACCACCAGCAAGACTTTTGATATTGTGTAAGAATTCATCCATGTTCGAATGATAAGATTGTAAGAGATCCTTTTGAATATCTTTAGAGTGGGTATGTCCACCAACTAAGAATTTATTTACACTCGCCATTCTAGATCCACCTGTAAAAAAGGTAGATGGTAAGGCTTGTCTGGCAGTGGTGGGATTCATAGAGCTTGTTTTCGCGAAGGATTGTTCAATAGCATATCCTTTGTTTGGGGCTCCGAAATATTGGGAAGGTAAGGATACACGACCACCTTTAAGAACATCTCCATATAATGTTTTTTGGTTTTTGTTCAACTTTTGCATAGTGTATTTGAAGATGTTTTGTCCAGAGCAACATTCGCCACCTGTGAGCTTTTCAATCAAATACTCTTTCGTTTGGGGACTGTTGAACGAGTCATCTTTGATTTGGTTGTGAAGTAAATAAGAATTAATAGTGGCCATGATGTAGTATTTTATTTAAATATCATATTTTTATTCTTTCAACCTATTAAAAATGAAGAAATCAAATGGTAGAATTGATGCAACCCATTTTAACAACTTGACTACCTATAAATTATTTGAAGAGTCAAACAAAAACCCAGACCATTTTGTTTCACAATCCATTCGACATTTACACTCTGAATCCAAGGTGGGTCAAGTGTTTTTCTCAAAAGAAAATATCACGGCTCTTCAAGAAGGAATTCGATACCTTGTGTATGAAAAAACAAATGGAAAATATAAGATAGACAATCAATCCGAAACAGAACTACAAGTTATCCTTCGTTCTATTTATTTACAATACTGTAAAAACAGAGAAGATGATATTCTTTGTCAAGTAAAGGAATTAAATGCGAAAGTGCTAGATTATGCGGTTCCTAAAATACTCTCTGAATTAAATCATTACTTTAGTTTTATTAATGATATTTCATACATGCCTGTACCTTTAGAAAGAGGAAAACATGTATCTTCTAGTGGTACGAAATTTTTGTATATGAATGAAATGTAATTTAACATCTGACTATTTTTTCTAAACATTTATTAAATGTTGAATACACTTGTGTCTTTGAAGTCATATGTTGGCACTATAATCATATTTGTTTTATTCATTATTAGCTTTGTGGTTATGGTCGCTACTATGTCTGTACCCAATGTAAAATTCTTGACCATCCCTCTCACCATATCTTTAGGTATCGCATTAATGAACTGTGTTGTGTACTTGAATAATATTATACAATTCAAAGAACAGAATGTTGAAGAAACTGGTGCACAACAACAATTTAAAACTTGTCCTGAATATTGGAGAAAATCTACAATGTACACCGGTGAACAAGGAAACTACACTCCAGTAAATGTGTGCAAAAATTCTTATGAACATCCTGAAGATGATAGTAAAACACGATATGTAAGCGGATCAACACTCTCAAATTCTACATTTTTTGACAATTTCAAAAGCAGCTATTCTAATACAAGTAATATTGATCACCTTCTATCTGAAATGAATACTGTTACAGGCTTTACTGAAGATTTCACTGATGCAGATTACCAAGGAACTCAAATTGATACTTTAGACGCGGAATCAAATGGTTATATTGTGAGAGGAGATACAGAAAATACTGGTCGAAAAGTATTATATGTTGGTGCTAGTAATTATGACGGTTACAGTAATAATACATTATCCAACATACCAGGAAGCCATTACCACTTTATATCTTCAATGACGAGTCATTCTAATAATACAGCTTTTGCCGAACATGCTGACAATAACGGTGCTGTATTTCATTGGCATGGTGATGAACCAGATGATCGCGCATCATTAATGTTAAGTGGTGAATGTGAAAGCAATTGGATATGTAAGGATACTTCTTCTTCTGATGGAGGTCTTATTATCAACCTTGATAAATTAAATTCATTCAGCAATCAAGAATTATGCAAACATGGTAGAGAGTTTCATTGGGTTGAGGCGATGAATAAGTGTGATATGGTAAACTATTAAAAAACTATTGAATTCACTTTAAATGAACATGATATAGAATTCAATAAGAATGTTGTGTATTGATAATTTTTCTCATTTTTTGTATGCAATCAAAGAAATTAGATTGGGTTTACAATCACCAAAGACTTCAATCTTATTAAATGGACATTCAGGATGTGGAAAAACAACATTAGTGCATCTATTATTGAAAGAAAAACCCAGGGAAATATTGGAAATTAATTCATCGAATTATGATAACTTGAGTACCTTTAAAAACAAATGTAAATGCTTTTCCAGTGCGATATCTATTGAAAATTGTTTCAAGAAAATAGAAAAAATAATAGTAATTGATGATTTAGATGTATTAATAAGTATTGATAAGAACTTTTTATCTTTTTTGGCAGACTTTATTCGGTCTAAAGAGTGTTGTGTCATTTGCGTATACAATCACACCGTAAACAAGAAAGCAGTTGATATGAAAATTGAGTTCAATGTCAATGTATATTTAAAAAGGTTGACCTATAAACAATGCTTCCAAATTGTTATAACAAATGTGCCTGATAATATTGAAGTTGACTATGATAAATTATCCTTACTTATCAAAGAAAATAACAATGATCTTAGAACTGTTATGAATCATTTAAATAATATTCAAGTACATTCGAATACACAAGAATACAAAATAAAACCTAAGTTTTTAGAGATGAATATGGAAGAAATCATTCATGAAATGTGTTTGAATCTTCTTTGTGATGATGAAATCAATGAAATAATAACTCATGATATAAACCAGATTGTATGTCTTATTCATGAGAATTCTCATTATTGGTTAAAATTGTCATTTGAAGATCAATTGCAATTTATGAAATCTTTCAATGAAATCATTCTACATTCCGAATACATTGGTAAGTATATATTTGAAAAGTATGATTTTTCTATATGGGATCATTACACATTTTCAAAAATAAAGTCCATTAATAATTTATTACATAGATATTTTCATAAAACTAAAAAGATCCAGATGAATCATTCTCAACTTATTAATAAACAATCATTAGCACTCAATTTCAATAAGAAAATAGTGAAAATGGAAAAAGACTTGAATATTCAACGCCAAGATTGTGCTTTTGTGTTCTTATATATCTATTATCTGATTCATTCTAAATGCGATATCTTAAGCGTAGTTACTAAAAATGAATTTGAAATTATTACACGATTCGTTTCTGATTTCAAACCAGAATACAAACAAAAAATTCTTAAGCTAAAAAACACCGTTCTGAAACAGTAATGTTTGTTATTATTTTCTTTTTATTAAAATAAACTTATTTCAAGATGAGCGAAACATTTAACAACATTGGAAAACGCATTTTAGAAACTACTGGTTCTAACTCCGGAATGATGATCATGTTCATCTTTGTATTCATTATCAGTATTTACGTTGCTTTTCAACTATACAATATCGTGATAAAAACCGATCTTCAAACAAAAGTACTCTTAAAAGATGTTTTGAACGTATATTCTTTAGACAATACACTGAATCAAGTTAATTTAACATCAGATGATGAGACCATTACTTTACCTACCTTAAACAACGGTATGGAATACTCTTTCTCGTATTGGATGTTTTTAGAAAAACATGAAGACTCTACTAACCCAAAACTTGTATTAACTGTGGGTGGAAATACTCTATCAACTTCGGATATAATCATGTACATGGATCCCAATTATAACAAAATGAATTTATTGTTTAAAACAACAAATGTAGGCGGGAGTGCTAGTTCTAGTGGTAGTGGAGTTAGCGACTCATTAAAAGATATACATGATAATCATGACTGTTCTTTTTTCAAAATGCAAATACCTTATGTACCAATAAGTCGTTGGGTAAATATTACTATTGTGGTAGATGATAATTATATTCAACTTTTTATGGATGGCGAATTGCGTCAAGTAATTGATACTTCCGAAACGGTTGATTCATGTATCGGCGCCTTGAGTATGAAAAAACTTGAGAATAATAGCAATTTCTATGCAGGAAAAGCTCTTAATTCTGAAAAAATGAATGGTTACTTAAGTAAATTGAAGTTCTTTAACTATGCTTTAACTATTGATCATGCTAAGATGGTATATAAGACCGGTCCTGTTCATCAAAGCATTTTGTCCAAACTTGGATTGCCTTTGTATGGTATTAGAAACCCATTCTATAGAGTAGATTCAAGCGTTGATGATAATGATGCTCAAAATAATGAATAAAGGCTATAAATATTTTCTTTTATTGAATTAAATTGAAAACATGAAAGCTTTATATGTTGCAGTGGGAGTTATCATTGGATTAATTGTTAATCTTATTGTCCTTCCATATATTTTCAGTGAATATTATGATATGAAAAAAAAACATAAAGATGACAAATACAAGAAGACTTCACCAAAGGAATCTATTTATATTACAAAAGGAGTTTGTAATTTGGTGCAAGGTAAAGAAGAAATCCATACCTATGATTTTAATAAGAACATGTATGTTGACTTAAAACCATCCGTGAATCGCATAGGTGGTAATCAATTTACATATTCATTTTGGTTGAGAAGAAACAAATTGTCTGGTCTCGATAATAAAATCATGTTTTTTAGAGGTACCGATTTGAAATCAGAAACAGACATGAAAAGAGGTAACTTATATCATAAGTTAAAAACCCAATTGGCTGATAGTCTTGAACCAGAAGACAATGGTGATCGTTTAAATGAGCGCTTCATCAAGTGTCCTCTTGTCCGATTTGTAAACAATGGTTTGCGTGTTGAATTTAATACAATCAAGAATCCCCATATGTCAGTTGATTTAGATGCTGAAATTTTCAGTATTCTCAAATCTAGTAAGAAAAATCCAAAATATAATTTAATTACGATTTCGTTTCAAGACAATTTCGATTTCGGAGGTAGAGAAAGAGGTATTAAGGTTGAAGCGTTTATTGATGATGCGCTTGTAAAGACTTCTAGTTTTGAAAACAACTCCTTACGAATGAATGAAGGAAAAATCATTCTTTTTGCAAATAACATTGAAGAAAATGACAATATTGATGCAGATTTCGCTGAATTGATGTATCACAATTATGCGATGAACATTTATGATGTAGAAAGTTTATATAATAAAGGGTTCAACGACATTACATGTCAGTTGCCTGATTCTTGGACCGATAATAAACAACGATACACAATGGCCAAGGTCAATTTATACAATGAAACTCAACAATTAGATTAATATAACATTCCTCGATTCTGCCGTATAAACTGAATTAACTATTTTATTTTTTTTAATCAATATGATATGTCTCAAAATATATTGACTACAAATACTGTTTGTGTAGAAACTATTCATTCTGATTCAGATTTAGAAATATACTCGAACCGTAAAATTCACTTCGACAGCCCGAATATGTTAGTTAGAGAGTTACATTTTAACAAACATATTGATAATGTGGTTTTTGGAACAACTCCTCCACTAACTGACACATCACATGAGTATAAAGAAGATTCTATTTCTCAAAATGAAATCGATATATCTCAGATGGGTGAATATGCTCTTGAGATGGTCGATTGTATAGAAGTGTCATCCTCTCAATCATTTCAAGATGTATCTACTGTAAATAAGGAACACTATGTAAATCTAAGTGCAAGTAGCAATCTGCTTATTCGTTCAGAGAATATATTTGTTGAAAGTGAATCTTTCGATGATTATGTGTATCGTTTGGTAAATAATAAATCTGATCCTAATCAAAACCCAGAAACAACACCTGTTATTTCTATAGTTTCAGCTGACCGTTTTAATGTAACCAATTTTGGTACATATTTCACAAAAAAGATTAATTGTAATAAGATAAGCACCGAAAACATTTACATTGATAGCTCTGGGTCCAATGAAGAACCCATATTGAATATTAATAGTCGAAGTGCGGTAAACTTACAATCTCTCAATATTTTGATCGATGATTCAAACACTGGGTCCAATGTTGATTTAGACACTTATTTGAAGAGCCGTTTGGACGAATCGGGTATGTTTACGATCACTATTATTCCAGAAAGTGGTGTGGATATTGGATTCACCTATGATCAATCCTCAGTGGGAAATGGATTTAGTAATGATTACAATAGCGTAACAGCATTTAACTATATCATTAATTTTAAGATTGTACCCACTGGACAAACTCCAACAGATGGAGCATCTACTAATGTATTAGACGAGGTGATTACACCAGCAGCATCGGATTCTCAAGCATCTATCACTTATGGTAGTACACCATTAACCACCTACTCATTAACTAATTTGAACGCTGGAGAGTTTTATGACATCTATGCGGATGTTACCAACAACTTTACAAACACAACAGTATATAATGTCTTGACAAATGGTTCGAATATTCCTACCATTGAACATGTAGTGATCAATAGCATTACTGTTGTTGATGAAAAACAAATAGAAATACGATTTATTCCACATGCCACACAAATAGCGAATTGGAATACTTATGAGAAAAAAGTTCGGTTCTTTGTTCGTTTGGACGAAGTCAATAGTGTTATCAATAATGATTTACTTCCAGACACTATTGGATTTATTGAAGTAGACTTGAGTACTGTTAGTAGAAGTCAACAAGCATACATTCTAGATGTTACTCAATACAATCCTTATCCATCTTCGAATCATATAAATGTAGGTGCTAGTTATCAAACATCTCCTCATTCATTCTCTATTGTTAGTCGACACACAAGTTATCCTACATCGGCTTTTGAAATGATTACTCCAATATCACAAAATTTGACTCCATTTACATTTAGCGCTCCCAGCCAGCCTTCGAATTTACAATTGGATTTAGATGGAACAAACTTATTTACATGGACACAATCAAGCAATACCCCCACAAATACAAAAATAACAAGAATATTTTATGATATTTTTAGGAATTGTGTTGGTTCTCGTTTGAACTCTGGTGATATAGAAAATGTAGGTGTATGTAATTCTTACACTAATAGTAATGTATTACAAAATACTGGATTAGATTTGAATTCCAATCGAAATGTTCTACAAGGTATCATTCCAGACACTTATAAAATACAAGCTTATAACCTGTTTGGTCAACGAAGTGGATTTGCAACCAAAACAATAACAGCTCTAAGTGTAGATACACCTACATGGAGTGTACCTACTTCAGCAAATAGTCAATGGACAGTAAATTATTCTGTAAGTGGAGCAAATGGTCAATGGACAGTAAATTATTCTGTAAGTGGAGCAAATGGTACCTATTATGTTTCAAGCAATAAAGGTAGTGCTACAAATAGTACATCTTTTAATACAACCCTTGATATAGGAACTCATACCGTATATGTTCAAGTGGAAGATACTGCGATGAGAGTACGGAGTTACGATTCTTCACCCATTACAATAACTCGACCTACTATTACCATTGGAAATGGAAGTTATATAAGTGGTTCAACAAGACAATTTAGGTTTCCTATATCACTAAGTACAAGTTCCTATTCTGGAGCTAGTATTAATAGTGTTTCAAATGCATTTTCAGTTACAAATTGTAGTGCTGTAAGTTCAACAAGTAATTCTATAATTGTTCAAGTAAACAACTCATCAACTAGTATAAATATTTCCTTCTCAACAAACGCAGTAGATACTTATGGTTACACAGCAACAGCAAGCAAAACGAATTACAGCATCGCTGTTTCTTTTGGTTCAGTAAGTACCCCAAGTGTAGAATATCAAAGTACTCGTACTTTTGGTTTATCCTCATCTAGTGGTTTTTCTGGTTTTCAGTGGAAAAGGAACGGAACAAATATAAGTGGACAAACAGGAACAACTGTAACATTAGCAGACAATGAACAATATTTTGGAAATATTTCATGTTCATTTACAATAGTGAATACTCAAGGGTTCTCAAAAACAGAATCAAGTAGCATAAATAATATTGAACCAACAATCACTAGTGGATCTTTTACGATTACAAGTTCTAGTTCTTACACTGAATCTTTTAGCACTACATTTACGGATACTGGTCAAAGACGAGTTACAGTATCGGGATCAGTTGTAACAACTTATTCAACTCCAGGAACTTATACTTTACAGGTTCAATTAGAAAATAACTTTGGATTTTCAAAATGGTTAACTGTTGCTTCACAAACCATCGGAAATCCCGTTGCCGCTTCATTCGCATTTTCAGCTAGAAGTAAAACAAGTATTTCCATTGGTTATATTGTTTATGGAGATGATGGTGGGTTTGGATTTGGAGATATTCGTATATATTGGGCCATACAAAATTTACAGTATTCATCAAACCCAGATCCAATGTATAATGGTTCTGCGTCTATTTTAAATAAACCAACATCTTATACAGTTTCTGGCTTGCGACCTGGATCTAATTATTATTTTCGAATCACAAAGTCTTATGTCACACCATATGTTAATTCTGTTACTGCACCAACTATTTACCAATACGCAACTTTAAGTCCAGTACCGCCTGATAGTCCAACCATTACAAGTGTAACATTAACTACGACTGATGTAACTATCAGTTGGAATTCAAATAATAATAATGATGCTACAGAAGTAAGCTACTTAATAGAGATACTGAAAAGGCATGATCCTTATGGTATAGTTGCCTTCTCGATCCACGATTTACCCACAAATACAACTTCATTTAGTTTACCAACGGAAACGATACCCATTACAATTGTAAGCGGGTATTATGGAGCTGCAAGTGTTGGATTTGATGCTGGGTTTGTAATCGGCACATATTATGAAGTTAGAGTTACAAAAGTAATTGTAAGTCCTTCTGACTCAGGTTTACAAGATAGGAGAAGTGGTGCGTTCAATGAATATTTTACTTCAGGTACAACTGTATCTTTTCCTACACCTCCATCTATAAATCTTACCAATCATCCAACTAGACCAACCATCGTAAACGAAACAAGCATTACTCTTAAGTGGACCGCGAATGATAATGTTGGTCAATTAGTTTCATATACAATTTTAAAAGACAACGTTATTATTGCACAAAATAGACTATCTCCCTTAACATTTGATGTAACTGGATTAACTAGTAACACAACATATGCGTTTATCGTTCGAAAGGTTTCCCAATCAGGTAATAATTATGATAGTTCGGCTGAATCATTCACAACATCCTCAACTCCCGCACCGCCACCACCCGTTACTATTCCGCGATTTGCCGCATTTTATATTAATGGTCAAACTGGAGATTATGTGACTTTGTCTACAACTTCATATTATGGATGGAATTATAATACGAATTATAGGTATAAATTATATATAGGAGTTAAATATACAAATCAAAGTTTTCAACATGATAATTTAAGCATTTTATGGTCAACAGTAGGAGGAGGTGGTATAACATTTACGACTACTTATCGAAACTCTGACTACGTAACTTTTAATAGTAGTCAAGGTAGTTTTAACACACCAGTATCTGGAATTTATGGGATGTATATTGAAGATTGGGTTCCTCAGAACAATTATGGTGAATTTACTAATTTACAAATAAGAGTGAATATAAGAAACTGGTCTGGTTCTTCGGATAATGCTGGTTTTTGGTTGGAAAATACGAATGCGTAAAAATATAAAACTAATATTTGTATTACTATATACACTTTCGAAACATCCCTAACAACATCCCTTCATCCATTTCATGATACCACGCTTCATATTTGAAAAGAACTTGCCTTTGCTAGCTACAATGATAGTATCAATTACAGGATGACCTATCTTTTCAAGCATATCAATCAATACATCTTCTAATACTTCATCATGATCACTATCACGAATAAGTTTTTGAACTACATCAATGACTAAATCTTTCTTTTCTACACCATTTAACTTAGTAAATGTCTGTACAATCTTCATACATTGAGAAATGATTTTAATCATATTAGAAGCTGTAATACGAGTGTCTAAAGTTTTAACCACTTCTAAATAGCATTTGTCAAAATACTTACTCTTTTCAATTAATAGCGCAGGTGTATTAAATGGTGCGTTATTTGGTTTTTTGGGTTTAACTATTACATCAGAAGCAATAGCTTCAGAAAGTACAGTTTCTTCTTCAATACGACGAGGTGAGTTGATCACTTCTACAATGTTATTTTCTTCTGGTTCTTTTGCTTCTACTGATACAGACACAATCTCGGTCATTATGTATTTTAATATGTAGTGATTTAATATTTAATTTAAATTTCTTTGAAACCATCAAATACTAAACTTAAAAACAAACCATCAATAATAGACTAACCAACTAAAGATGAATACATCATCCATTGATTATCGAATCAATATGGAAAATATTGAAAAAGTAGCAACGATTGTTCTGCATCAAAAAGTAGAAGTGTACATTGCCAAATGGAGAACATACCAAAAAGTATGTGTCAAGAAAATATTCAATGAAAAAGAAGTTGATAACGAACTTACTGTACTTTCGAAATGCATTCATCCAAAAATTGTACAATGCTTTGGAGCTTCCAAAGATGATGATTTTACATACATTTTGTTTGAGTACATGGAAAATGGTAATTTAGAAGATTATTTACATAAGGTAAAATTAGACCATGTCAAGAAGCTAAACTTAATGATCGATATTGCTATTGGTCTTCATTATCTCCATAATCGAAAACCTGAAATTATTCTACATCGGGATTTGAAACCAGCCAATATCTTGATCAACAAGTATGGAGAGGCGAAGATATCAGACTTTGGGATCTCCAAATTGGTTACCACCGAAACAAGTGACTTGTTTACAGGTCACACTGGAGAAAAGGGAACTTATACTTGGATGTCTCCAGAAGTGTTGAAACATGAAGAGTACAATTATAAATCAGATATCTATTCACTCGGATTAATAATGTATTATATATGGACTGATTCAAAACCTTTCCACGAAGAAGAGATGAACACCATACAAATGATGTTTGCTAAATTCCAAAACAAATTAACAATCGAAATCAAAGATAATCAAGATATGGATGACTTGATTAATTGGTGTTGTTCATTCGAAAAAGAAAATAGACCATCATCTCAAGAACTCATTGAAGAGCTTATCCAAATAAAAAAGAAGCAATCTATCTAAAAATATGCTTGGTCGTAAGGACACCACTCCCAACACTTAAACCATCCGCAATACTTAGTCCTTCTTGTGCGATGATCATTTGACCCACAGAATCCATAAAGAAATGCATTTTTTTCTCTACAATGAGTGGATTCACATTGTCCTTTTTCTCAAATGTAAATCCTAATTCGGCTTCAGTATCGATTTGTCCTAATCGCACAGTATTTCTCCAATGCATTACAGCCGTATCATCTGAATATAATAAACTTCCTTCAGGAATATTTTTTGCAGGATCACGATCTCCATCATCATATTGTATTCTTCTAGATACATTTAAATTATCAGTTATTGTAGAACCAGTGATTACTGTTCCAATTTCAACCGTCCTTCCTGAACTTGAAGTCATCGCGGTTTCCATAGAGATCCATTCCGATTTGCCAACATTATTCACTGCGAGTACTTGTCTATAATTCTCCGATGGTTCTGTTATTCCCTGAACATATTTAGATGGTAGTGGATCTCCAAATTGAAAATCATTATTTACAACCAATGAATCGGTCGTCAAACTACTACCTAAATCATCTAACTCTTGATGTGCGGTTGATAATGACACAGATAAATCATTGATAGCAGTCGAATTTGTACTTACACTTAATCCTAGACTAAGTGTAAAACTAGACAAATTGTTAGTTAATTCTTCAAGATCTAAAATTTTTAAAGAGTGATCACCATCTACAACAATCGTTGACAAACTGTTTGCCAATGTTGCGACAGAAGTAATAGCAGTTAAGTTGGTACCAATACTAATTGTATTCTCAATAATTTGTGCACGATCAGTTTCCCTATGTGTTTCTAAAGTTGTAATTCTACCACCATAATTTGATAGTGCTGATTCGTTTGTTCTAACACGAACATCTAAACCATACTCTACCAATGTATTTATATTTGATGTATTAGAGTCAGCTTTTCCTTCAACTCTTATGATATCACCATCATTCGATGTGATTTGTGTTTGTAAATTAGAAATACTTGATGTATTTGTAGATATCCTGCTGTCATGAGTTGCTAAATCAGTGTCATTGGTTGATATTTGATTCGATAAGCTAGTCAAAGTCCCGTCTATTGTATCTAATCTTCCTTTATGTAAATCAATATCTGTTCTGTTAGAGGTCACTTGAGATTGAACGCCAGCTATTTGACCGTCTGTGTAAGTGGTTCCGTCACTTCCTTGTGAGCTCAATAAACTATCGATATAACTCGCAGAGTAAACGCTGATGTAATCATAATCAGCAGTAAAAGCATCTCTTTCAATTTGATCATTAATCGTGTAAATTAATCCTGGGTTTTGATAATCTGATTTGGGTAAAGTTCCCCATCCAGCTGTTCCATTTACATCGACTGCTTTCATGAACAAAAGATTCTGCAAACTATCATAATTTGGAACATTACTATCTAATATCAACTCATTTGTTCGTATAGAAGTTAAATCACGAATCACACCACCTGTTACTTCAATATCATTCGCATATTGTAATGCTAAATCTCCAAGGCCTAAATTGGATCGGACAATATCATAACTTCCGATAAAGTCACTTAATTTCTTTTCTTTTTGTAAATACTTTTCGTTCATTGTGTCTTCGTTCAAATGAGAAGGTATGTTTGTTAAATCATAAAAGTCTCCAGTTCTTGCGATTGGTTTCAATTCTAAATTCGCATAAGTTTCATTCAAATTGGTAAGCTCGCTTAGGTTATTTGCAGCTTTCAAATAATTACAACCATTACCTAAAATGATATTATCAGTTGGAATGGATGATATTGCGGTATTTAATCTTCCAGTTATTCTTGCGTCTAAGCTTGTAATTCTACTCGATAATGAAGTTGTTGTGGTCGATACTGATAGAAATTGCGTGTGTACATATAACTTACTAAACAAATGATGATCAGGTATAAAATCATCGGATATTGTGTTGTTGATTACAATAGTGCCAGCTGTTCCAAGATTCATATTTGCATTAGGTAAACTGGACCATGATGTAACACCTTCACTATTATTGACTGTTAAAAATAAATGTTCTTCATATTGAGATGGAGGGTAAGTGATCGAAGTGGCTTCTAAGTTATCTACACGAATCGATTCGGATTCAGCATCAATAAAGTGAAGACCTAGATTACACAATGCTTCTGTTGGATCATTCAAATCATTCAAGTTGTTGTTCGCTCTCAAAAAAGAGTTGCCTATACCATCTGGATCTTGAAGACTTTGAAAATCAGCTTCCAACCCTGCAATAATTCCACTATTTGTCGCTAAGTCTATCTTTAATGCAGTGTATACATCACGCATACATGATAATGAAGTTAACTTAGTGTTTCTATCTGTTTCGCTATTATAAATTTGACTGTCAATAAGTGTTCTAGCATCATTGATTATTGGAGTAGAGTAGACTTGTCCTTCTTCTCGAACAATCAACACCTCATCTTCTCTAAAATTACTTAATGTCAAATGATTCATTTTAATGCGATCAAATACACGATTACCATCTTCATCCAGAGGTGATACAAAATCACTCAATCCTAAATTGTATAGTGCTTCATCGACATCATGAAGATCACTCAAATTGCTTTCTGGATTCAAAGCTTCAATACCTGTTACATAACCTACATCATTATAAAATTGACTTATATTAGATTCATAGTTATTTACAGTAACATACCCCCAATAGGCTTTACCTTGATGATCACTTTTTAAAATTTTATTATCACCATAATTGCTCATGAGCCAAAACTCATCTACTTTGATTGTTCCTCCATCAATTTCGAGTTCACTTTCATCAAGAAGTGCGAGACTTCCTAAACCTAAATGATCTCTTGCCTTTTCAACATCATCAAGATCAGCAAGATTATGCTTTCCTAAGAGAAAGGTGGACATTTTTTTAATTCAAATACACATATTTAACCGACCTATTTGGACTTTCATTGAATAATTCTTTATGGTAAAAGAGCTTCTATATCATCTAACTTTTGTTCGATTTCAATTAATTTTTGATCCAATAACTCTTTCATTTGTTTTACATAAGTACCAGGAACAACTCCTTCTCTAGAATCTATTTGATAACTGTTAACAATCTTCACTAAACCAAATTTAATTTCATTCGCAATTTGAAGCGGAGACCATTTTACCTTTGTTGTTTGATCATCATAAGCCAATACATAATTCGTAATGTCCATGTATATCGGGGGTACATATGTTATTTCTGTTGGGTTAAGATTGTTAAAGGTTGCAGAACCATTTGTAATGTTTACATTATCATGATTTTGAAAGCACATATTATCTAATCCTAAGTTTGTCATAAGGCTTGGAATATCTAATGCATCATCCCCTGCAAATAACTTATTTCTACTTAATACTGGAATATCATTATTAAACTGATTCACATTTGTAGGTATGTGTAATAAATCTTCAAAATAACCCGTATAACATACTTGGGGTATTTCAAGATTATCATATACACCAATTTCTAAAAGTTTATCCACATCATAAGTTGAATATCCTGTTAAATTACTATCCAAAATACCATCAGGTGGATCTTCTAATTCATGAAAAAAGAAACGAAGTGTATTGAAAACATTTGTTATGTTTTGTTTGACTTCTGTTTGTATTTGTTTGGTAAAATCCACAGTTGGTACCTCATGATCAAAATAATCCATATTCATATTTTCAAAAGAGCTGAATAATAAGACCGTACCATAATCGTCTTCCGAAGCATTATCTATTCTGTTTACTAATAAATTACCCTCATCATCAGCAATATAATATTTTGGAACTGTGAAATCATCATCATCAAAATGTTTATAGATGAAAGAGGTGTCTATATGTACATTTTCTAATATGGCATCATCTGAATTTTCATAACTTACACTACCAATATTCAGATTAGCATGAGCTTCTTGAACATCTGTTATATCAGTAAGTTTATTCGAAGTTATTAAATAGGTATTTCCATCATCAACTCGTTTACTAATGATTCTTTTTACCCGATCAATATCTAAATTATTTTGTACTCTATTGATTCTTGTTGTGAGTAATGTTCGCATCATTTTAATGTTCGATATTTTGACAGATGACTGGTCTGTATTGTTTTCTAGAAAATTGTTTACAAGTTGAAAATGTTCTTTGATACTTCCATCTTCATTTAAAAATGGATCATACCATATCACTTTATTTCGATTCATGAGTTCATCTGTATTTATTATTTCAGATGAATACAGATATCCACCAACAACAACATCAGAAAACATATGAAATTCTTCAACATGAATTCGATTCACTTTTGGAAATTCTTCAGTTTCATAAGATAAGGTCCCTAAGGTATTATCAAAAATAGAATTAATCTCGCGAAAAGCTTCAAGTCTAGTTAATTCATCTAATTGTAGTAAGTCTCTAATTTCTACTAAGTTGCTTTTTGTTAAAAAGAAATTAGATTGAGTGTCATAATCATGAGGAATCGTTTCATCTTTACTTGGTAAATTACTTAATACAGATAAATTTCCAGTGTATGGAAATTCAGTAGATAGCATTTCATGTTTTGCTAATTTTATGACATTTGAGAATCCTGAAATATTTATTGTTTCTTCAAACAACCATCTTAAATAATCATCTTGCCAATAAAGTTCATCCGTTTGTACCAAATCATGTAAATACTGATCATCCATATAGAATACAATATCGGAGTGAAGTCCGGCATATCCAGTATCTTGATTATCCGCATCAATATCATTGTGATCAATGATAACATCTGTTTCATCATAATTATTAGGATTTACCATTTCATCAATCTGTTCTTCCCCACCATATTCTTCTATAAGTTGCTCTTTGACATTATCATATTTCAAATCATACAAATATTGTTCATCCATATAGAAAACAATTTCTGAGTGAAGACCCGCAAAATCACTCGATTCATTTATCCCATTTTCTATATCCTTATCTGGTACAATATTCACAACAGTTTCTGTATAGGCACTTTGATCTTGAACAGTGGTATTTCCAACAAAACTAGAATATAACTCAATATTTTTATAATGTATCTTACATCTTAAAAAACTATTTTTTATGTCTGGATTCTCTGGATCATTTTGATTTTTTAATTGAATATTGCTTACCTTAATGCTACCATTCGTAATATTGACATCATCCGCATATGTAGCATCAAAGCTACCTATCTGTAAATTCTTTCTACTTAAATCTGTAAATTGTACATCACCTAAGTTAGCAGTACATGGTAAATAGTAACTAGGCATTTTAAAATGAAAAACCTTCTTGAAAGAAATGAATAAAAGAAAGTTCCTAAACTTAACTTACTCTACTTAATAATCTTTCTACTCGTGAACTAATCAGTTGAATTTTTGCATCTAATTCTGTAAAGACTTTAAAGACTGCTGTGGCACTAGCGATTTTACTCAAGTTCTGTTGTATGCTAATATCATGAGTTAGTTGCACAACACCATGCAATTCTTCAGTTGCATTTTGTATTTTTCTCCAAGTCACCTTACCTCCTCGATTGTCTGCTCCTAGAAAGTAAGTTTGGAAATCAGTATCATTATCATCGGGTATATTTTGAAATACAAAGTTGTCTGTGATTGTAAGATTATTCAATGTTGCGTTTCCTCCTGTAATATTCACATTATTCGAATCTTGTTTACACATATCACCAAAACCTAGATTGTTCAAGGCTTGTTCTTTATCCGTAAGATCATTCAAATTGTTATTTTTTTCAAGAAATACATCATTATAAAAATCAGACAGATTAGTAGGTGTATTTATTAAACTCGTATAACTCGCTGTCCATGCTACTGGACTCAATTTAAGATTTGTTTTTGCTTGATCTGCATTAATATGAAGAAATGCATCATCAATCAAACAAAACTGTGTCCAATCCTCTAGGTCTCTTACTTTTGTTGGAACTTGGTTGGACAAGGTTTCAATATCTAATAATAAACCATCATAGATATCTTCTAAAGCTTGAACATTTGGAACTGTTTGGGATATACGATATGATGGTACATTTGTGATATCTGAAGCAATGTAGACCATACCTTCTGTTTCTAAAATAGGATTAGCCATCGGTAAGTTTTGCCAAATTGCTTCTCCTTTTGAATTCCTACATCCTAGAAAGGATCCAGCATATGGCAATTTAGAAAACTTGAATTGTTCTGTTATTTCAAGATTTGCGATCGTGACATTATCAGCATTTTGTTCAGATAAAGTACCTAATAACAGATTTGATTTGACTTCAGGAATATGAGAAGCAAATTCTTGAAGGTTCTTCGATCTTGTCAATAAGCCATAATTATCAATCAAATCATTCATAAACTGTTGCTCTGTTGTATTTGCAATTCTCCCATACAGATCATAATATGCATCAAATAGTGCTTTTGATGTTGGTGCTGTATATGGATCATCTGATTGATAATCGGATGATAGTTGTAATAGACCGAAAGTATTACCATTTTGTCCTGCTATTGGAAAATCTACCCATTCAGTTTTCATTGTATTATCAGCTTCATTATATTGTGTTATTTGCAAGTATTTGTTCAAGTATTGATCTAGATTGGTTCGTGTTGGAATGAAATGGAAATCATTTAATATATACAAATTGGACAGAATGATTGTATCTGTAGATGAGAATGAAGCAAATGGACCAAATCCCAAGTTGGCCTTGGCTTCTTCAATATTATCTAAATCTGCAAGATTGTGCTTCTTCAAAAGAAAATCAGATTCATCAAATAATTCAGACAAATCAAATGGTACATTTAAAAGATCATTGAAATCTCCAGTAAATGCAACATTCGCCAAATCATCTACTTGTACAAAGTTCAAATCATTATTGAATTCAGAAATATTGACTTCGTTTTGCGGTTTATCTAGCCAATCTCTTATGGTTGGTGTGTAGTATCCAAGCGTTCCTTCCTCATCCAAAGAGACGACAAAACTATTACTTTCAGCTCCCGCTTTATTCAAGGATAAGCTATGCACAGAAATACTACCTCCTGTAATGTTGACATCATCAGCATTTTGAAGCGCTAATGTTCCGATTCCTAAGTTATTACGGGCTTTTTCGATATTGGTCAAATCGGATAAGTTATTCCGCGAAATTAAAAATGTACTCATTATTCATACATATAAATTCGATTAATTTAAGTAATTTAAAAACTCAGGCATATAATAAAACTAAATGCCTGGTGGTTTATTACAACTTGTTTCATTTGGGGCACAAAATCTGTATTTGAATGGTAACCCATCGATCAGTTTTTTCAAGAAAGTATACAAAACTCATACTAACTTTGCAAGTGAAAGTATACGCTTAAACTTCAATAGAAACACAATGAATCATGATTCTGAAACTCATTTGTATACCAAAATAGATCGTAATGCTGATCTTATCAACAATATATATTTTGTTTTTAGTTTGCCCACAGTTAGAAAGATCGATAAGAATATCTTTCGTTATGTAGAGTTCTTAGGAGAAACAATCCTCGAAGAATATCATATTTCTATTGGTGGTAATATGGTCGATAAACAATATGGTGAATGGTTACACATATGGAATGAATTAGCACTAGAGAGTAGTAAACGATATGGGTATGAAAAAATGATTGGGAATGTTCCACATAACTACAAACCAGATGACTACAATCTTAAGGAAAATGGAGATATACAATCCCCTGAACAACAAGTTGTCGTTCCATTAAAGTTTTGGTTTAACTCTTCGCCGGGACTTGCACTTCCATTGATTGCTCTTCAATACCATGATATTGAAATTCATATTACTTTGAAACCATTGTCACATCTATATGTTGAAATCCCAGAAGGATCTTCTAATGTGACTCGTGTCACAGATGCGAATCGTTACTTTACAGGAACTACCTTGAACATTCAACCTTACTTGGAATGTAACTACATTTTTCTTGATAATGAAGAGCGGAATTTCTTTTCACAGAACTCTATTGACTATTTAATTGAACAAGTCACACGCACACAATTTCAAGAACTAGGAAATAATAATATTTTAGACCTAAAACTCCAAAACCCAGTCAAAGAAATCATATGGGCATTAGGAAGAAATGACCGTTATCATCATAATAATTGGCTAATATATGGAGATGAGAATGATAGTAATGATATTGAAGTTGAAATATTAAAGTCCGCCAAGCTCACATTCAATGGATTAGATCGTATTGAAGAAAAAGAAGCCTCATACTTTTCCTTAATACAACCATATCAACACCATACTTGCATTCCCAAAGTGGGAATTTATCTCTATTCTTTCAGTTTAAGTCCAGAAAAGTTTCAACCAAGTGGGTCTTGTAATATGTCCAGAATCAATAGAGTTCAACTCCATCTGAATACAAGAACTCCCCAAACATCTGATTATAAGTATGATTGTTCTGTCTATACAGTTAATTACAATTTCCTTCGTATTACTTCTGGTCTTGCTGGTGTAGCATTTGCTTGTTAATAATTTTTCTTCATATATCTAAAAATGAATCAGTTTCTAGGAAACAATATAGAAAACCATGATAAGTTGATGGTAAAAGTGAATGATATATCTACTAAAATTGAAAAGAAAAAAAGTCATTATCAAAACATGAAACTTAAAGTAGATAAGTTAACGGAATTAAATAATAAATTAACAGATGGTTATGAACTTTCTTTAAAAATGGTTGTGGATGTAAGTAAGTTGCTCTCTAATTATACCAAGATGTTTGATGATCTTGAAAAGATGCTAGGTACACTCGATGACACCATGGATGTTCAACAGCACGATATTAGATACATCAGCAACCTTACAAAAGAAAGCATCAATAAGATTTCCTTCGATTTCAACCAACAATTTCCATCTGTACTGGGTGCCTTAGAAAAAGCAAATAGCCCATCTACAGTTGCTTACGCAAATCGTCTTAAAAATATAGTAAATGAATTACCATCAGACGCAAAGAGAATATCCACAATGAGTGGTGGTAAACTGAATCAGCAACGAAAAAAGAAAGTTCATTTAAAGTAGAACACCTTTAAAGAGTGTATATGATTCCATGTCAGTGGTAAAAAAACGAGGTAGAAAACCTTTAAAGAAAAATGTAGAAAATAGTGAAAGTGTAAATACATCTTGTGGAATTGTAGACCTTGTCACATCACAAGATGTAACAAACAATCAAAGCAATAATGATCCTCATTTGATCTTACATCTACATATGAACAGTGGTCAGAAGAATGAATCGAAAGTGATTTTCCCAAAGAAGTCATTCGAGTCATCTTTTTATGAATATGATCCTACAATGATTGAGCCAGTTGCATACGAAAATGATGACTTAACCTCTTTTCCTGAAGAGTGTAATTATAAGACCAAAAAAATAGATAATTCCTTAAAGAGTCTTTTTAATAGAGAGGATAAACCAGTAGAAACCAATATAGTTTCTAAAGACACTTATAAAGGTAACAATATGAACAATGTTTTGTTGAAAGACTTGGTTAACTCATCGAATTGGTCAAATTTAACTGATTATTGGTGTCAATGGGATTGTCATTCATTTGATACACAACCTATTGGAATACCAGTAAAATATAAAAACAATAAATTTCATGTAGTTGGATGTTTTTGCTCTTTGGAATGTGCAGTTGCTTACAACTTTTATTGTAATGAAAATAATTACAATGTTTGGGAAAATTACAATTTAATTAACATGTTATCAAATGCAATTGATTATAAACCTCAAGTCAATGCAGCATTGTCTCGAAAGTGTTTGAATGTATTTGGTGGGAACCTCGATATATCTTCCTTTCGTGAGAAGAGTTTCATAAACAAACAGTATAATATACTCCAATATCCTATGGTTTCACTCGTTGAACATGTTGAAGAAATATGTGAAACGATACCATATCAAAAAAACTTGTCTTTTATTCCTTTAGATAAGGTTCGTATTGATAAAATTGAGGAGGCAAATAAGGACCGAGTCCAATTTAAGAAAAAATCCAATTTGGAAGAAAAAATGTTACTTAAGTTTACAAGTTGATGTTGCTGTCCCATACAGCTTCTTCCTGTCCATTTACCATTTTAAAGGAACCTATTGGTTCGTCACTTGGTTCATAATCACCAGTATTTGTTTTTATTCTATCATAAATATGTTTATGATGATCATCTGAAACAAAGTAGATCTTGCCTTCAAACTCATGTTCATATAATTCAATCTCTTCTTCCTCCTCCGTTTCTTGCTCTTCCTCCTCTTCTTCTTGCTCTTCCTCCGCTTCTTCTTGCTCCTCCTCCTCCTCTTCTTCCGCTTCTTCTTCTTGCTCCTCCTCCTCTTCTTCTTGCTCCTCCTCTTCTTCTACAGCTTTTTCAGCTACAGCTTCTTCCTCCTCTTCCTCTTGCTCTTCTTCCTCTTGCTCTTCTTCCGCTTCTTCCTCTTCCTCTTCTTCCTCTTGCTCTTCTTCCGCTTCTTCCTCTTGCTCTTCCTCCGCTTCTTCCTCTTGCTCTTCTTCTTCCTCTTGCTCTTCTTCCGCTTCTTCCTCTTGCTCTTCTTCATCTTGCTCTTCTTCCGCTTCTTCCTCTTGCTCTTCCTCCGCTTCTTCCTCCGCTTCTTCCTCTTGCTCTTCTTCTTCCTCTTCAACTCCTTGGGTATTT
>Ga0222719_10000122_pt1 | contig 78349 bp, 107 predicted proteins | sample C33_34DmetaG_FD_165039 | JGI IMG/M metagenome (GOLD analysis project Ga0222719, IMG submission 165039) | Estuarine water microbial communities from San Francisco Bay, California, United States - C33_34D | ecosystem: Environmental > Aquatic > Marine > Unclassified | place: USA: California...
TATAAAGCATTGCCAGAAGATCTCAAAGAAGAAATTAAGGATATTCAGATTACACTTGGATATAAGTCGGGTAGTTACAGTCCAAGTAAGTTCTTTATCGAACATCACAGCGAAGATAAACCCTTTAACTTAGTGCATACAAATGATGCAGGATATACAGGTTTATATTTTCCGTTCTTACAAGTCTTTGGCATGAAGGGTATTGAGCAAGAGCGTTATGAATCACTTATGGAAAGACTTAAAGAAGTAGTATTACGTCCAGAGTTTTGTTATGATCATCATTGGCAAGATGGTGATATTGTTATTAGTGAACAGTGGTTAAGTATTCATAAACGTTGGGCATTTGATAAAATGAATGAACGTGTACTTCATAGGATAGCATTTAATTATGAAAACTTATTATAAACTTTTAGAATACAGTCCAGACATGGACTTGACAGAGTTTTACAAAGAAGCCGCCGCACAGGGTTACGCAAATAATTCTAATCAAAAAATTATGATTGATGCGTTTAAGAATGAAGAACGTGCTCAGGTATGGATACTATTTAAAGAAGATAAGGCCATAGGTGCAGTTGCCGCACATACATTTCCGGAGATGGGTGAAAACAGTTATCGTATATTAACAAGAACCTGTGCTGTAGGAGGCATGATGCATTCTGCAGGATCAATGGGCAAGATGAAACGTAATGAAGATGTTACATCACGTTTTTATGTACCTAAGATGATTGAATGGTGTGGTAAAGATAGTAATATGTATTGTACCACAAATGATTTAGAAGGTGGTTCACAACGAGCAGTACACAGAGTCTGGCTACCAATTATGGCTAAGCAAGGACTGTTTACTAAAATTAAAGAAATAGATTATAGGGGTGTAGTACAAACTGTATGGAAATTAAATCCAGACAACTTTTTAGAACACCTTAAAAACAATCCGTGGGAAGATCATGTTTTATTATAAGCATATTGATATAGATAATAATATCTGTGAAGAAATAAAAGAATGGGGTATTGTAAATATTCAAGACTGTGATACACCTTTTAAAAAACTTAATCTGCAAAAATTTAATGATGAATGCCCTTTATTTTTAGAATGGACTAAACAAAACAATATAGAAACAGAATGGGTAGTAGGCATTAAAGTAAATGCTCGTAACGGACAAGATTCAACTAAAGTACCGCACACAGACTTGAGACCAGAAGATAAAAATTTTGCACTTAATTTTCCTGTAGTAAATTGTGAACAAACTTATACTTGTATGTATAAATTAATTAAAGGAAAAGAAATTATAATTAATGATACTTCTATTGCAGGCGGAGATGCTGACTATAAAGTTTTCAGTCCAGATAGCACGTTTGATGAAGTTGCTAAGTTTTATTTGACTCAACCTACATTATTCAATACTAACGTACCGCATCAGGTATATAACAACACCGATAAAGATCGTTTAAGTTTAAGTCTTAGATTTGAAAGTAATCCTAAAGTGGATTAAACCATAGATTCCCAAGCACTACCATTGTAGAATACTGGGTAAGGTGTTGAACCTGCTGAACTTGCTGGATCCCAATCAACCTTATTAGCAACAGCAATCATACCAATAACTGGAGTAGTAGGTGCCGCCGCTTGTGGTTCTAATAGTGCAATACCACTTACATCAAGGGTTGCTCTTGCACTTGTTCTATTAATTGCAAGTTGACCTGCACTGTCAAATACCATACCTTTTAGATCTGGTAAAGTGTTTGTACCTGCGTTTGTAAAGAATTCAATTGATCCTGGCGCTTGATCGTTTGCAATAGTTCCGTCTGGATCTAATCTAAAAGCAATACCTGATGATACAACTTTTGTACCGTCACCAAAGTCTGGATCAAATGCAGTTGCAATTATTTCTGCAACATAAGAACCTGCTGTACCTTTGACTTCACTACCACCAAGTGAACCATCAAGGTTTGGTAGTCCGCCATAGTAACCGTTGAATGCAATACCTGAAACTTCTCCTGAACCACTGCCATTTAAACCTTGAATTCTAATTGCACTGTTGTTATCTTGGTTCCATATGTTTAATACTGTGTTTGTTGGTTCAGTAGGATTACTAATATTAACCAATGCAGTTGTTGAAGTTACAGTGTCGTCTGTAATTGTAATAACACCGTTGTGTAGGTATACTCTCGAATCAAGTCCATTAACAAGCATAGTTGAATCTTCACCAAACACAGAACCAGTAACGTCAGCACTGATACTGTTTAGTGCGCCACTTGATAAGTTAATGTCACCTGGTTTCCAATAACCATTAGCATCGTCCCATAGTAAGTATTGTCCGTCTACCGGTGCATTGAGTTCTGTTGTTGCAACATCGCCAAAAATGTTAATGCTTTTTCCGCCAGCAGTAGCATCAAAATCAAATGATGAAAAACTCTCATCTGCTATCACCCAACCACCTTGAGTACCGTCTGGATTATTTAGGTTAGCATCATATTTTAAAATTTTACCTGTGGCAACGCCTGTTGCGTCTACGTTGTTTAAGTCTTGAATATCTTGCACAACTTCTAATGTTTGTGCGTCCCATTGTGTACCTGTCCAAGTTAGCAATTGATTTGTTGCAGGAGCAATAGAAGTGTTTACATCAGTTAAATTACCAATGCTTAAATCTGGATTAATTATTCTGCCTGTTGCAGTTGTGCCATCACCGACATACAGTTTACCTGTATCTGTTACATATATTGGTTCACCAGTTGCAGATACACCCGTCAGTGCTTGTAATTCTGCGTCTGTTCCTCTTCTAATCCTAAGTGCCATACTTGCTAACTCCTGAAGTCTTTATTGCTATATGTATTTATTCTTTTTGACTTCTTTTAATATTATACATTATTTACGTATTTTGGCGTTTTTAAACACCTTTTGCGTACCTTTCTGTATATCTTCTTTTAATCTACGTGTATCGATTGCAAAGTCAACACCACCTATATCCGGCCCGTATTGATCGAATAAATCCCTGATTTCCTTCTCAAATTTCTTCTGAGAGAGAACAGGATTACATTCAATAATCCATTTTTTCCTATTCTTAAAGACGACTTCAATATGCTGAAGGTATTCAAGAGGTATAGTTTTTACTTCTATATTCTTGAATACTTCAGGCCAATGTCTGATTACGTCTTCCGGGAGTTTAAGTCTCTTGCCCCCCATTCTAAGTTAAGCCTTGGCTTTTTTCTTAGTGGGTACAAGATCTTCTGCTTGACGTCTTAACTGCGCCGCTTCTTTGCTTAATCTATCTGCTTGTGAACGATAAGATTTAGCAAGGTCTTCATCTGAAAGTACGTCTTCTTGAGTAGAAGCCGCTACTGGTTCATTTGAAGGTGCAGTTACAGTGTCAGTTGCAGGAACTGTTTCAGCAGTTGCTACTGGCTGTGTGTCTTCCTTAATTGCAAGATCTTCAACTGCAACACCTTTTTGATCAGCGATGATTTTGTTTAATTCATCTAACTGAATTGTTGTGTTAGTATCAGGTGTCATTAAAACATCTGATGTAGGTACTTTTTGCAATTTACCTTGTGCATGAAAACGTGCTAACATAATACTACCGTCTGACAGACGTGTACGTGCCATTGCTTCTGCTAATTCATATGCATTCTGTCCAGAATTTGAATCTACTAATTGCATAAGAATATCATGATCTGAATCAGTTAAGTTTTCAGTTGATACTACTAATGCATTATTAGCATCACCTGGAAGAGTTCTGTATGCAACAGCAACTTTTCTTTTGTTAGTCTTCATTCTGCCAATGTGTTTAATAGCCATTATTTTGTCTCCGGTGTAGGCTCACCTGATAATGCCGCAGACGCATCTGCTCCACTTACCGGTGCCGCTGTTGGTGTTGCTGGTGCTTCACCTTCTTTTGCTTTTGCGGCGTCAGCCTGTTGTTTTTGAACTTGCTGTAAAAATGTATCTAACTTATTATAAGTTGTACCTACAGCCGCCAATTCGTTTGCTTTAAATGCTCCACGTTGCGTAGCAACATCAATAACAGTTCTTAGTGTGTTAAGATCCTGAACTGTCAATTCAACTGCACCGCCTTGTGCAGGTGCTTGACCTGGAGCCGGTTGTTGTGTTTTTGTATCAGACATATGTCATTCTCCTTGTTTATTAGTAATATGCATACTTAATTACTTATTTGTATTTTAAAAGTGGACACGCCAAAGCGAAATATGAAAGTTCCTTTGGGTTCTCAAAACCTATCTTTACCTTGGTTTGCAGACTATTATTGTTATCAAAACCAACTGATCGTCCAATATAGTACCTACTTTTACAGTTGCTTTCAATCCAAGTAATAAGTGCTTTGTCCAAATTATAGCCTTGAGACATTTCCATATACTCTAAATGAGGTCCTGGATAATCTAATTTTCGTATGCTAAAAAAGTTAAGCGGATTTGGTTTTATTTTCATAGTGTGTTGTAATTCCAAATGGTGCTTCTAAATCTTTGTTATGGTGACTGTGAATTACAAAGATTGTATCACAGTAATCGGCATCACCCCAACTATCCCAAGTATAGCCATCTGTAAACATAATGAATTTCTTAGGAACAATATCATTGTCCTTCATGTATCTCCAATTAGTGTCAAAGTCAGTACCGCCACCACCTTGTACTTCATAAGATAGTAGATCATCATTTGCCGCATCAAAATCTTGCTCGTTATAAACTTCTGTATCAAAACACCAAATTTTAATTTGATAATCTTGATATTGATCCATAATGCTTTTAACTTCACTTAAGAATACTTGTGCCTGTTCGTTGCTGATCGAACCACTCATATCAATTGCAATACATAGATCAATTGTGTCTTGAAAGTTTAGTCCTGGAAGGATAGCACCAGTGTGCCAACCTTTACGTGAAGGACGACTAAAAGTAAAATCATTTTTAATAGTTGATTGAATCTGTTGCTGAAGAAGTTCTCTCCAGTTCATTTTAGGTTCAGTCAACTCTTTAATCATACGTTGAATTTCTTTAGGAAGATTGCCAGCACCTGTTGATTGTGCAGATGACATCATAGATTCTTTAATTTCGTCACGAATCTTACGCAATTCTTCTTTGCTATATGAAGGCTTGTCACCTTGTTTCTTTTGTTTTTTGCCGCCACCATTGCTTTGGTCGTCACCATCTTTATCCCAATCAATATGTTCGTCAAGAAGTTGACCAAGTTGTTTTAGTTCTTCTTCGTCATATTTGCTGAAGATTTCGTCATATACTTCTTCTGAAGTCCAGCCATCATATTTGAAGTCTTGGAAGATTGGAATGTCTTTAGGCTTGTCGCCAATTTTATCACGTACAAGAATATTATTTACAATGTAGTCAGCGGCAATGTTATGAACCTGCGGATCACGTTTTTCTCTACGTGTCATATGATCATATACGCAGTGTAGAATTTCATGTGCAATAACAAACTCAACTTCTTTGTTTGTCATGTTAGCAAAAAAAGGCACACTGTAATACAAGTGTCTGCCGTCTGTAGCGGCTGTTGGACACCAGTCTGTTGCTTCAACTACTTTTAGACGTGTAGCCATGTTGCCAAAGAAAGGATGACGCATAAGCAGACCAACACGAGCAACGATAATTTTATCTAAAACTTCTCTACGAAGTTCATCAGTTACTTCAATTTCTGGTGTTTCTACTGCTTCTGTTGTTGCTACTGTCATACCATGTTCTCCTTGTGCCTTATTATGTTTATACTATACTATATTTAATTGAAAATGTCAACCAAAAAAGAATGGGTAGGACACCAAAATGCCCTACCCAAAATGTTATGATGCCTGTGCGGCAGTAACATATTTCCCATAACGTTCATGGAATTCATCAAAACACTCAACTTCATCTGGATCGATTGGAAGTTCGTATTGTGTAAGAGCAAGTTTAATACCCATTACAACCAACTCAGTGTCAAAATTATCCATTGCAAAACGTAAGAAGTTATTTACTTTATCGTCAAACTTCTTATCATTTTTGTCACAGGATTCTTTAAGTTCATAGCAGAGTGAGACAGTCAAGGAATACATGGCACTGATTTCTTTTGTCTTTAACTCTTTTACCTTACCATCCAAAATTTCCGAAGGATTCGGAAGTTGGGACGCCATCTTACGATGGGCCATGAACTTAACAGCAAGGCCTTCGCCTACTGCACCACTAACTAAATCAGTAGTGGTATTCTCGTCATCATCATCTTCCAAAAGTTCGGAAACAAATGACCAAGAACGCGGTGTTGCAAATGAACGACTTGGACTTTTAGGGTCAAAGTCATACAAGTCTTTCTTTGCAAATGTCAAGTAACCCACCACATCTGTGTGGATCTTGTTTTCAGTTGCCCAAGAAAACCAATCGTCAAAATCTACTTTAAGTTCTAAGTGAACAAAACGATTAGCCAACGGAGCAGGCATTCTGTATGTAACACCTTTGTCAGCGTCACGGTTACCAGCGGCAACAATCAAAACGTTGTCTGGCAATACATATTGACCAACCTTACGGTTAAGAATCAATTGATATGCCGCGGCTTGTACAGCCGGCGCCGCACTATTCATTTCATCAAGAAACAAAATAATCTTTTTATGTTTCTTTGCCATTGCTGGTGTAGGCAATTCTTGTGGCGGTGCCCATTGCATTGTATTATCGTTTGAACTATAATACGGAATGCCTTTAATGTCTGTTGGATCCCATAGTGACAAACGAATGTCAATTACCAGTGCGTCTAATTGTTCACCAATTTGATGAATGATATCAGACTTACCAATACCAGGTGCTCCCCAAATAAAGATTGGACGTTGTTTGTTAAATGCACGAAGAATGCTCTTCTTTGCATTGTTTGGACTAATAGTCCGAGTTGCGATGTTTTCCATTTTGTACTCCTTGTGTTTCAGTGCCATACTTAATTTCTAAGTATGTATATATAATACACTCACAGTACCAAAAGGTCAAGTGTTTTTTTAATTTTTTTTTGGATTTTGGTTAAACTAAAATGTCAATAAAATCAAGGGGTTAGTTCTTCGTCGGCTCTTTTTAGTGCTTTAGTTAGGCCATATTTTTTGACATCACCACTAAAAAGATGCAGTTCGAGTGCTTTCTTTTCGTCAAGAACTATGATCATTCTGTTTGTTAGATAGTACGGGCAAGTAATAAATCTATCTAACCAAATTACTGTATTTGTTGTAAGTTCAAAGTCTGGTGGAAATGGTACTTCGTAGTATTGTAAATCTAATTTTTCTGTAACAAATGTAAAGCCAGCATCAGTTAAACGCAATCCTCCAGTATCTTTTGCTCTTGTGTTTTGCCACCATGTTGGCATATACTGTTTAATGGTTGCTTCTGTTATACTGATGTTTGCTTGTTTAAGAAATACTTTAGTGTAAGTTTCTTTCCAGTTCACTTTACCTTGCCTTCACGTAGAAGTTTTTCTCTGTTAGCCATATGCTTCATTTGTATTTCGTCTTTGCTACCGCCAAAGTATGCAACAGCATGACCTTCGGAAACCATAATGTCTGTAAGTCTATCTTCATCAATTAAAAAGTCTCCTAAGATACGTCCAAACTTACCTTTTTTATCTTCACCGCTTTTATCTATTTCAGTTTTTAGAACTTGCATACTACCTACGGGCATAGCATCTTTAACATACTGCTTTGCCGCAAGTCCAAATTTCTTTTCTACTTTATCTCGCGTTCTTGATTCAGGGGTATCAATCCCCATCATTCTAACTCTTTCTTTCTTAAGCCATACTCCGAAACCTAAATCAATATCAACGTCTACTGTATCGCCATCGACTACACGTAAAATTTTACACTTGTATTCGTACATCTGCTTATCCCTCTGTTACTATTTCGCCCTTGTCTAACTTAACAACATTAAATTCTTCTGTGTTGAATAATGTGTTTAATTTTTTAGCAAGATTGTGTGCGTGTCCTGGATTTGAAAAAGATACTTTTTTGTACTTAGGTCCAGGGAAACTTGATAGAGAATTTTGAGTTTTCAAGTTAAATGGCTTGCCTTGATAAAATACTGCCCATATTGCTTCAGCCGCAAGGATCTGATCAGACTTATAAGTCTTTTTGTCAACATACTCTAACAGTATTTTCGGTTTAGGTCTACTCATTATATACGTGTCCTCAATAATAAACTACGTATATATTTATCTTATTTTTCAGTAATTGTTATATTAAACGCAGTAGTTATTCTTGGAACTACACTTTTTTGTATAGGAATACTATGGTTTAGATAAGGGGGAAAGAATATAATATCGCCTTCTTGTGCATCAGCAATTATAACTTCTTTAGGGTGCTTTGCAGGCAATCTATTTGCTATAGGGGTTGGTTGTGTGCTTCTAATACCGTCTTGTGCAGGGTTATAGAACACTGTGGGTTCATGCTCTTGCGGATCGTATTTTACGTAGTGTACGGCGCAAATTTGTATAGTACGAGGACTGGATAAATGATTGTGTATTTCTCCCCAACCGCCTTTGCCTGTAACATTGTACCAAGCATCAATACCAATGTTCCAGTCTTCGTATTCGGTATCAAACCCATAAAACTGTACAAACTCGTTTATAGGAGTTTCGTATTTAGGTAGTAATTCTTCCCAATCTAATTGTTTTGCACCTGGAAAGAAATCGCTATACACATTACAAAAATCACAATTAGGACCGTTATCTAAAAAGTCTTGTTGTACATTGTAAGTTAGAAAACGTTTTATATCTTCTTGTGCAGGAACTTTTGTTTTATAGATATCTGTTTGGAATAGTGTTTGGACCTGCATTATTCTTTAAAGCCGCCGCCATCCATTTCGACGTTAACTACTTCTTGTTCTGCCTTGACAGCATTTTCCTTAACAAATTTTTCTAAATCGCCGTGTAGTCTTGCACTTACTTGTCCTAAAGTTAATGCAAGATTTTTGGCTTGTTGAATTGGTAATCTAATTTCTTTGACATTAGATGTATCAGCAGATTTTACCTGTTGAATAAAAGTTTCAATAGGTGATGTATTAATCGGCTCTTTTGTCATCTGCATTTGCCTTTGATAGTTCTGAACGCATTGTTAACTCGTCCTTAAAAGGACCTTTAGATGTATAGCCTTCAATAGTAACAAGTTTAGGACAAAAACTGCGTACCCAACCTTTTTCAAATCTAATAATATAGTAACCTGCACAATACAGGCTTTTAGACTTTTTACTTTTTGTAAACAAAGGAAGTTTACGTTTTACATCATACATTGAATTGTGTGGTACACAAGATGTTTTATAACCGTGAACTTCTTTATCACCAGAAGTTACAGGTGTTGCATCTTTAATACCCCATTCGATGTCAACATCCCTTGTTAATTGTTTTTCGCTTTCGTAAAATTTTGTATGTGTGTTGCAACAATACATATATGACTTATCTTCTTGTTTAGACAAAGTTCCTATACGTTCGCCGTCTTCTTCTACAATCCAAAATTTTCCTGCTACGATTGGGTTTGCTTTAATTTTTGTCATTCATTTCTCCAAAAGTTTCAGTATTCACAACTCTAACATCTAAACTTTTATTAGATGCTATAGCCGCATACAATCTTGTTCTGCCATCAATTACGTATCTTCCACTATCTAAATCTATTACTAACGGTGGTCGACAAGTTCTGTTTTCAACTGCTTCAAGAATTGGCTCTAAAGGAAATTCTCTTTCTCTGTAATCACGTTTATCACGTAATTGCATTTCCTTAACATATGCTTCTTTGTAACCGTCTTTTCCTCTAATGTCTTTTAATCGCATAAACATATAAGGATCCTCCGGCATATTTGCTAAGTTATTTAAGCCAATAATTTCGTCAACTGACATATTTTGGACAACTACTTTTTCAAGTATTTTACCCATTCTTTTTGCTACATCCTCACGTAGATAATCTTCTGTTGGTACATACCTTTGTTTATTACCTAAATTAACAGGTAAACTGTGTACAAAGTCTTTTACATCAGGCTCTGGACAACCAATTAATTCATATGCATCTAAAAAGTTTTCGTCTTGTAATTCGCTCATACTGATAATGATCCTACTGGTTTGCACACATATTTTACAGTATCCCAGTCACCATCAATAGGAAGTTCTGTGTAAACAGGTAGCATACTTTCACATTCTATTTGAGAGTCAAAACGTTGCACATCTTGTTCTATACAAGTTGATCCTAAACAAACTGTAAGTAAGATATGCCAAATAAAATCCATTATGCATACCTTGCATTTAGAGGTTCGCTGTAACTCTGCACTTGTTCTGAAATTCTATTAAGTTCGTGTTTAGCACAAAACTTCATAAGTTTTACACCAACTTGTGCAACTTCTTTAGGCTTACTATTATCTGAAATAACCTGTGCTAAGATTTGTTTAATTTCATCTGGCTGTGCAGACAAATCACAAAGTGTTACATTACGTTGATAGTCTTCAAGCACACGATGTTCTACACCTTCGTGATCGATCCAACGTTGTAGCATCATGTTATTCCAATTGTAACCTTTGCTATCTTTATCAGCAAATGCTTCTTTTAAGCCTACTTTGTTCTTAGTGCCTTTTACTCTAACACCAGGATATGCTGAGAACACGTTATCACTTGTGTCACCACGCATACACTTTTCAAAAAGTAACCATTGCGGATCGGGTGCCGCCTTAGGCTCGTTAGTCTTTTTATCAATTACAGATTTACCCTTGTCATCAAAGTAACCTTCATGTGTAATTGTTACATTCTGTACACCATTGTATTGACGTACATTAGGTGCAATAAGTTGTGCAAAGTCGCCATCAGTTGAAATAATAATGTGACTGTCATTAGGGTGTGATTGAACCCAACCTGCAATTAAATCATCTGCTTCGAGTTGCGGGTGTTGTAAAACAGTACAATTAGTTTTGTTTGTAACAAAGTCTTTAAACTCGTCAAACATTTCCCAGAATACTTCTTCTTCCTCTTGCTGACTTACAGTAAGTGCCGCACGAGCATCACTTCTATTTCTTTTGTAAGGCTCATAATAATCTTTACGCCAACTACGTCCTTCAAGACAAAATATAACATGACTGCCGTCGAAGTCTTGCCATGCTTTTCTAATGCCGTTCAACGTAATATGAAAAGCCATACCAACTTTATCTGTAAGGTTACCTCGTACTACGTGTCTTGCACGAAAGAAAGTATTAGCAGTATCTACAAGAATATAGTTCATTTTTTATCCTTAAAATATTTTTCACTGTACCATTTATAAAATGCAGGATCAGTAAAAACCTCTGCAACATGACTTGCTGGAACTTGGTCACTTCTAATACACATAGCAAGAGATTCATATTCATACGTATCTACTTTACGTTTCATAGGTTTATCTTTAAAATTCTCTGCCAATGTCTTAACCATTCTATAGTTCTTTTCCGAATCCATAGTCATATTATACTATTTTTTAGGTGTGTTGTCAACCTGTTGTTTTGCTTTTTCTTGAACTTCTTTTAGAACTTCTTGGTTCATAAAAGGAATAGCATTCATTTCTTTGTGATCAAAACTGTTGGTTAACCTTAGATCAAATGCAACACTAATACGAACATCATCTCTTGTATGTGGTTCTACATAGTGAGGTGTACAACTTGGAAAAATAACACATCCACCTTTTTTATTAGGTAGTGCAATTTTTGATTCAGGATCAAAGTTTGAATGATATACAGTGTTTGTATGATAATCTCCAAAGTGCATATTACCACTTAGATAAGAATCAGGCTGTGCACCATGTGCGTGTGAGTCCATACCTTCGTCCTTGCGTAAGATATTTGCCCAACAAACAATCTGTAAGTCTTTTAATTCTAATTGCTGTTTCTGTACATATTCAAGATATGAATATCTTAAAAAGGTTAACAGTTCTTTGAAAGCAGGTTCGTCTTGTTCTAACAAATTATATCTACCAAAACGTGTAGTAATATGATTTTCGTTTAAACCTGTGCCACCAGTATTAGTATATTCATAATCAAGAATAGTTTTTTCGTTCTTTTCAATCCACTCGTGAATTTTATTCACGTGTTCAAGATCAGTCCAGTTTGTAAGCCAAAGTGGAATATTCCAACTTGGAGCAAACTCTGTTTGTGGGTGATAACTTTTAATTCTAATTATCGACATTACTTAACCTCCGATTTACCGTCGCCGATATTTTTTGTGTTAATAAATCCTGCACCGCGATCGGGATCATGTCCTTCGTCAGCAAGAACATTTCTTGCAAGATCTTTAAACCACATATCAACAATTTCTTCATTTGATTCACCTGAATAACCTGCATCAAGTAATTGTTCAATAAATTCATTGTTCCAATCAAGTTCAAAGAAACCATTGCGAATGTTATCTTTGTTAACCTGTGTATCAAGTACACCAACCCAAGGTTTCTTAGCCTTAGTTGCGGCTTCTTTTTCTTTCATCATCAAGTCACGATGTGAAAGTTCTTTTTCATTCGTGCTTGGTTTTTTAAACATATTTTTTAATTTATCCATCATAATAGTCCTTTCTCTCTTAATTCATCATCAAGAGGTTTGCTTGATTTTTGTTCTTTACGTTCCCCACGCATTTCCGAAGATGTCGACGTGTAGTCTGGGTGTATAGCGCCAACCTCGCTCCATTGCCAATGTTGCGACTCCTCTGGTGTTGAGTTTGTATTCTTCCGATCTGCCACCCAAGGGCATAACGTATACAGGGCAATCAATCCCTTCTTTGCGGAATGCATCAACTGCTTTAGATACTTCGTCCACATCATATTCATCAGCGACCACAAACTTGAAATACATATCACTATTAGGAATGTCGTAGTAACTACGAGCAATGTCAGGCTTGATAGCAGTATCCCAAGGCTCTCCGCTAACGGAAAGTTTTGGACTGCACGACCAAGTGACTTTGAATCTGTTTTGAGTTTCAAGGTATTCTCGGAAATCATCTCTGAGAGTTTGTGTTGTATTTGTTTCAAACGTAACATTTTTTAGATCCTCCATACGAGGGTGTTCGAATAGTTCGGCGTAAAATCTTTGCCACCCTAACAAAGGTTCACCACCTGTTAAAATAAAATGAACATCCTGTCCATTATCCATTGTCCACTTACCTTGCGGAGTAAGACTTAAAATATGCTCAACAACTTCGTCAACTGTTCTATCGTTCATAAACTTCTTAAACTCAGGATAGATACTTGCATAAGTATCACAGCCTGTATGTACAATAGGCAAGTCTTCAAATTTCTTAACTTTGTCAGTAACACCATCATCAAGCAATGCTTTGACTTCGCTATTGTGTTTAACACCATTAGCAAGTTTTTCATCACGCATAGGTTCACCTCTTGCTAAACCAAAGTTCATGCAACGGAAGTTACAACCAAATGTTCTTAAGAATACAGAAGGAACACCAACAAAGCGTCCTTCTCCTTGCACACTATAAAATGCTTCACTATATCTTAGTTTCATTCTTTCACCTGTACTAATGGCTCATTGTAATATGAGTCGTTATAGTCGCCACCCTTTTGGTATTGACGTACAGACGTGTCTTTTACAAGACGTCCGTCTTTGATAGTGTAGGTAGTGTAAATCTCTTTGATTACACCTTCCTTAGATCTTTCTATATGCGATTTCATTGGGCCTTCCTTAATCACGTGCAAACTCCTGTTGTAATTTGATATTATCCATAAATTCTTTTTTAGTACCTGGATCATCAGCAAACGCACCTTTAAGCACAGTTGTCTGTGTTAAACTACTTTTTGCCATAATACCTCTGTTCTCACAACAACCATGTGTTGCTTGAACATATACACCTACGTTCTTTGAACCTGTTGATTTCATAATCTCACGAGCAATATCATTATTAAGTTCTTCTTGTAGTGTACCACGTCTTGCACACCATTGTGCAATTCTTGTGTATTTTGATAAACCAATAAGTGTATCGGCGGCAATAATACCAATGTATGCTACACCGCCTACTGGCTGATGATGATGTGAACAAACACTTTTAAGTTCACTTCTAACAACCAACATACCTTTATATCCATCGTCTATGTGATTAGGAAATGCAGTAGCATTAGGCATAGGGTTATACCTACCACTCATTAGTTCATTGTAATACATTTTTGCAAGACGTCTTGCAGTATCTTGTGAATTTGGATCGTTATGACGATCAATGATCAACCTATCAAGAACAGATTCAAAAGCCTCTGTTGCTTCATCTATCAAAATATCTTTTTCGCCTTTAAAAATATATTCTGATATATTATCTCCTGCCCAATAACGTTTGTTATTGTCTGTGATACGTTTTGTTACTTCTTCATATTTTTTCAATTTACTTCTCCGAGTTATAGACGTGGATGTCTATTATTGTTTACATTATATACTTTATTTAGGTTTTTGTCAAGTATATTATGCACTTAAAAATACTTTTTGAGCATTTCGATTTGATCATCATATTCTGCTACAATGTTCAATTCTTTTTCAATTGCTTCAAGAATATCAGGATGTTCTCCAACACCTGCCGCATTATGGAAATATACTTCAATATTTGCTTTGTGCTTTGCAATATGTCCTTCTGCGTGTTTGATCATTGCTTCTTTCATTAGTTCTCTATCGTAGGCCATTTTTATTCCTTTCCTATGTTTGGGATAAATTCATTTGCAATTAATTGGTGAGCCTCTACATTGTAGTGTTCGTCATCAATTGTGAATGAACCTGCATTGCTTCTACTTTCCAAAAACTCTCTAACGTTTTGGTTAGTAACTTTACCATATGAACAGTCACCAAGCATATTTAGATCTTTAGGTAACCAAGTGTCCTCGTTAATGGCAAAGATTTTTAATTCTGCATTGTTTTCTTTGCAGAGTGTATTCCAAAGATATACTTCTTTGAAAAAACTTCTTTGTGCTACAACAGTCATTAGTTCATACCACGCCTTCAGTCTTTGATATCCTTCTTGTTGTAGATTAGGGTCTTGAATATCAAAAGGGTCAAATGTAAAACCTATTGCCGGATTTATTGCATAGTCTCCTGAAACAGTGATTCTGCCCCCGTCAAAACTTTTACCTTCATTGTGCCACATATTGATATTGTAGCAGTCGATACGTCCTTTTGTTTCTTCTAAATTCATATGACGTTCAAGTGGTACTATGTTTTCATAATGACACGGATTTTGAAATCCGAATCGATATCTGTTCCAATATGTTTGTTGAATTATAACTTCATCAATATCATTATATTTTTTAAATAGAAATGCAAGACGTTCACTGTAATCATACCAACCTCTACCAGGACAAGCAAAAATTACTCCGTCTTTATTTTGATTGTTAATATAAATTTCTGCCCAGTTGTTATCATTCCAACGATCACGTGTACCTTTGGTTTGAGAGTAACTATACCCTGCACTATGACTACAACCTATTACGGCAGTTCTCATTATACACAGTCTCCTATATCTCGAAATAACCTTGGTTGTTTTGAATCCCTAATTGTATATTTTTGCTTTTCGGGAATAACTCCACGTACACCACCTTTAGGATCTGCCATATCACCTTTGCGTCTTGGAATTAAATGTATGTGTGGCCACATAACAGTTTGGCCTGCTTCCTTACCAACATTCTGTCCAATGTTATATGAATCACAGTAACCTTTCTGGACCCAATCGTAACCCCAAGCATATGCGGCTTTGTAACATTTTTCTAAATGTTCCCAGTCTTCTACTTTAGGTACAAAAAGAACGTGACCTTCTGTAACTGGAAAGCCATCACGAAATACTGTATAATCTCTTGTATCAATTAATACATCTTTCCATGGTACATCTTTAAATTCCATATTAATACTCCTGTTTCCATACAGCGGCACTAAAACCTTTTCCGTTAGTATCGCCGCCATTGTTATCAACTTCGACGCCGTCATATGTAATACCACGCACAACGTCTTCCCCATTTGTTGTTTCACTGTACTGTATTTTTAGTTTTTTAGGATCAAATGCTCCAACTGTTTCTACAATACCATCAAAGAATGTACCTTTTTCTAACGAAAGCATTTGTACAATGTATGTGCCTTTGTCTGGATAGGTATCCTCAACACCGTCAAGAATTTCAGTTTCCCAATCAGTTTCTTCACTAATAGTGTTTGTCCAGTCATTTAGCGATTCGTTTTCAACAACAGTGTTAAGATGTTTGCTGTTGTATTCAGCACTATCTACTTCGTTTATTTCAATGTTAGCACTATCAGTTGATACAGTCTGTATATGTTCGAATTCGTTTGGCATTTCGTACCATTGACTACAAGCACCTATGCCTTCTTCGTCATCGCTTAGAAAGTTTGCTTCTGGTGGTACACTGTCTATATCTTCAAAATCAAATGTACCTTCTTCTGCGTTCAGCATATAGTTTACAAGATCATTGTAGCCATGTTCATCAGTTACTGACTTCCAAAAATCATGTGCTTCTTTTGAAATACTTGCATATGCGTGTTCTGCACCATATCCCCAAAGTTGTATATGATAGTAACGAGGACCTTTGATTGTATCAACGAGTTCTTGTTTTTCTTCTGGAGTTGCCATTTTAGTATTCTCCTACATTTTCCCAGGGATATACTAACCATACATCCTTTTCTGCTTTGTTTACTTCATGACACCAGTAATGTACGTTATCAAATTCACTGCTTAAATTTTCTGTCAATGTTGCAAAGCGAACATTACCTCCCCAAACGTTTGCCCAGTTCTCATGATGAGGCAAACAACTGGATTGCCAATCTTCTATAATCCACTTAAATGTAGCACCGGTATCGTTAATATCATCTATAATAAGAATGTTCTTTTTGTTATCATCAGCATCGCTGTCAGGATAACCAAATGCATCTTCACTCATCCAAAGATTACTTTCACTATCTCTGTTATCATCACGTAGACTTACTTTAAGTGCTTCACAACGTATGCCTGTCATGTTTGAAATAATAGTTGCAGGTACATTACCACCACGTGTAATGCCTACAATATAATCAGGACGCCAATTGTCCTTATACATTTGATTTACAATGCTAACACACATACGTTCTACGTCTTGCCAACTATAAAAGTGTTTCTTAATCATGACCCCTCCTAATTTCTATTAAGTCTTGATTGCCTTTTTCTACAATAATACCTGTTCCGTTTCCGAAACCTGCATTAACAAATTTAAGTGCAGGAACAAATCTTGCACTTGATCTAAAACCAGTAGCACTGTGGTTGATACTGCTTTTAAAAAAGCAAAAGCGTCCAGGAATAGGTGCAACACTAATTACAAGTGGATTTGTATTTCCTTGAACATCTTTAAGTTCATAACCTTCTAAGTCTTCAGTTGTAATAAAAAACTTAGTTTCTCCTTTTTCGTCAGGTTGCCATTTGCTATTACAGTAATATAAAAGTGTCCAATCACAATCATCTTTGTGATAGTATGCATCTTCTCCTGTTGCAAAAAAGTTTAAATTACTTCTACGGTATTCTAAACCTTCAAGATCTTCTAATTTTTCTTGCACAACATTCCAAATAGTTGACCATGTATGTGTATGTTCAAATTCAAAACATTGTAAACCTGTAGGAGGTTGATCTGGGTTATCTCTGGTACCCCATTTAAAACTTAAATTTTGTATTTCGTTTTCAAGAATTTGTATAACCTTAGGATTGAAGACATTGTCATATGTTTTGATTAAACCACCAAAATATTCTGTGCGTTTAATCTCCATGCTTTGCTCCAATACCTAAATACTTCTCATTGTGTATCCACTTGTAACCACGATCCATGTCTTCCGTATCAACGTATGGAAGGAATCCCCATTCTTTTTGTTTACGACCCATGTAAAATAAACTTGTGCAAGGAATGTCGTTTCCGTCTTTGTCCTTGGCAAGTTCTAACCAATGTAGATCATCTGCTGTTCTGTAACGAAAGTGTCCAGGACCTCTCCACACTCTGGTGCTACCTACTACGCCACCTGTGGTTTCATTGTGTAACGGAATGTGTTCCCAGTATCCACCTTTTAAAATAAGTGTAGCATAACTCCAAGGATGATCATGTAATGTAGGTTCATCTCCTACAAGAATTTTATGTAGTGTAATGTTGAAAGGAAATCTCTTTCTGTCTTTTAGAAAAATGTAATATCTAATAAGATACGGAACCTTTCCATCTCTGTCGTAGATAGTTCTTTTACGTCCTAATAGTTCCATTAATTTAGAAAGGAATTTCATCATCACCTCTGTTTTTATAGTCGTCCTTGACTAAGTTGTATACTTCAATAAACTTTTGGTATTGAATTTTAAGTGCTGGATATATTTCAATCATCTTTTCCAGTTCGTATTCGTTTGGCCATTTTCCTGGACCGGCATCGTAATCTTCAAAAGTATATGTTGGCGAAAAAGAAGGCGAATCATATGTTGATGTATATTCATCATTGTTAAGAGAAATAGTAAAAGTACCATCTGTTTCAGATAAACTATCTTTGTTTATAGCAATACCATCAATACTGCCTTCTGTAGAATATGTGACAGAATACTTATCGTCTTCATTATCCATTACTAATTGCCCTATATAATTCTTTACCTGAAAAGAACTCTGTTTGTAATTTCTGTACTTGGTGTTGTACAGGAATAATATAATCTTTGTAATTTTCCATGTAATTTGTAATCTTCGCCATTAACTGACCTCTATTCAATTTATATGACTCAAAGTCTTTAGTCCATTCACTTGGGTATTTGAATTCTTTTAATGCCATCTCTGAATAACTTAATCTATCTGGAACCATAGGAATAGTACCTACAAGTGCGCCTTCGTACCAACTAATACCAAGTGTTTCTTGTAGGTTAGCACTAAACACAAGTTTTGCACGACCTAATAAATTATGATATTCATTTTTACTAAGTTCACGTTCTTGACACACAATAAATTCATACTGTGGTAATTGTTCTTTTAAATCTCTAAAAATTTCAACTTGCTTCTCTGGAGCAATACGATGTGGAAATAGTATTAGGTTTTCCTTAGGCATATTTTGATACATACTAAAACTATTGTTTAAGTACTCCATAGGCCAACCAACACGTTTAGTTTTACTTGGGTCTATCACAAAACTTGATGCAAATAAATCTATATGAAATTGTGTAGCATAAAAGTTGTCATCAAACACTTCATACATACTTTGTTCTGCATGACGAACCCAAGGTTTATCACCTATAAGCCTGCCAAGGAAATCATGAGGATCATAACTACCAGCGTGCCAAAGGCCACCGATTCTAATGTTACACCCCAGTAACTCAGCCATGTATTTAAGTTGGATAACAGTCGGATTCCAAGCGTCCGTATATAGGAAATAATCTCCGTCATGTATTTCTCCTTTACAAAACATCTCTCCAATAGTTTCAAGTTGTTTTGATTTGTAAACATTTGTTCCACCGAAGTTAAGAAACGCCCCAGGTGTTGTAGCCTGAGGCGTCTCTCCTCCACTAATGACTTTGACGTCCATATTTGTAGCACGTTGAAGTTGCTTTGGAAGATGTTCTTTCCACTGCTTGGTGTAGCGTGTATCTACTGCTTCAATATCTACAATATAAACTGTCATTAATGTCTCCTGTTGAACTTCTTTTTAAAGTTAGGACGTGGACGCTTGCCTATCTTAAAATTGCAAAAGTTACGCCACGCTTCACTTTTATTATTATACAAGTCACGTTCGTCGAACTTGTATGCACGATGGTATCCTAACACCCAAGAACTCGCACAAAACTCTTTGAATGTTTCAAGATCACTAAAGATCTTGTTATACGTTTCACGATCATACTTAATCGCCATTTCATAATACTCCTCAGTATTTTGCGTACTCGATATGGGCACCATTCTCGCCATCTTCACTGATGTCGATATGTACTTCTCTGCCCGGGAATTTTTCAGCGATCTTTTCATAAAGATCATCTGACATCATTTCACATGATTTATAATCTAAATTTAATGTACCTTCGCTATACAGTTTCTCCATCCATCGTTTAAATTGAATAAATTCAATATCTCTGTCGTTGTGTGTTACAGTGATACCGACCTTGAAATGGAATATGTGTCTGTGTGGATAACCTAAAAATGACACATCGTCCCAATCACCTGTTGCTAACTTAGGATCATCTAAGGCCGCAGGATACTTGTGGATACCTTCCTTGCGGAACGTTACCCAAATCATTCTTTTTGCTGTTCTCATAATCTTTTCGTGTGTTTCTTTTGACATTGCTTCTTTCATCATTGTATCAGTTATACTCATACTATACTACCTTTCGTCCTGTTTGTCAACCGGATTATCGTTTTCATATTTGGACCAATCTGTAAATTTTGAACGGTCTTGTAAGTCATGTACCTGATGAATCCAAACTCCAGCATTAGATGCCTTAAAGTCCTTGTCATCAATTTTAATACAAGCATTGTAATTAAGATGATCAATATAAGGAAGTTTTACACTAATTTGACTAATAAACTTGCTTTGTTCATTATAGCCTGCTTCCAAAACATACTCATGATATTTTACATCATAGTCTAATGTAACCATATAACCTTCTTTAAGCAAACCATATACAAGAGTATCCCATGCTTTGTTAGTAGCATCATCTCCGTATGGTAATGTAACTGCAAAACTTTGATTAGCACCAAGATAGATATGATCTACATGATGTTTTTTTGCACGTTCTAAAACTTCATCTAATGGAGGACATCCTACGACAAATAGTGTATCCATTTCAAATGCTGGTGTTTTTTCTACTTCGTACCCTGTGAAGTATACAACATCATCTTTAACTACACCATCTGAATAATCACGTTTCACTTTTGAAATTCCTTCATTAAGTTTTCAATTTGATCTTTAATTGCCAGTTTAGTTTTCTTTAACTTTAGTAAAAGACCTTTGTGTACAAAAGATCTATCATGGTTCCTTTCGTCTTCAAGTTCTTTTACTTTCTCATCATACCATGCATGATGTTCTTTTAGTTTTTCGATTTTCTTACTTGCTTTTGCCATTTTATGCCTCCTCAAATAAATTTCCGAATTGGGTTTGTGCATTGACTGTTTTTTTACCAGTGGCACCACGTGTACCAATGATTGACATCCAAAACTTATTAAACTCTTCTATGACTGCGTTTGCTTCATCTCGGCTTGACGTTGCAAATATTGCTTCCACAATATCTCTAAAAAATAACCTGTCAAAACGCTCTTCGACAAGCATTGCTGGAAATATTCCGTTGTCGTATTGTCTATTTGCTTCTTGTACTGCATTAATGTGACTCCATACATTATGACCCATTTGGATCGCATAAGAAAAACTATCCCACGATGTCTTGCCTTCTTTGCCTATTTTATTTAGGTCGCCTGGTGCATAGATACAAACATCTTTTGCTTTTAAATTCTGTGTAATAGGACTGTTTAAGAAACTTCTATGTTTGCCTTCTCTAACAAATGCATCACCAAAGGGTGTTGTATCTGTTGCAAGTGCTTTATCGTCGATACTTGGAACCATTCTATAAACCCATTTTTTTCTGTCCTGAGTTTCAAGTTCACAGTAGATCTGTCCATTAGCGGTTGCAAGGAAAGGCGAAGCACAATCAAATGTGATAGTAAAGTTTTCATTATGATATTTCCTAACTGCTTTTTGAATATCTGTAAGTAGTGTTGCCCACTCAAGTTTTGAAGTACCTAAGAAGTGCATAAAGTCGTGTTTGCCTTTTTCAAGCAATCCATCAAAACGCAATGCTACAAGTCTTTTTAACACAAGATGAATATCACACATATTCTGACCACCCATCGACCAACCATTAAAATGTGTGTCAGGATATACTTTAGGATCACAGTAATCTTTCATCTGCTGATACCAATCTTCTGCGTCAGCATGATTCTCGCCTTGTAATACATTTAAGAACTTACAAGCACCACTTCTATTTTTCATAAAGTAGTCATTGTTAATACGTGTAGCATTTACAGCATCTTGATAGTTGTCAATACCAGTTGCCTTTGCACCTTCTGGAGAACGTGCTACCCAGGCCGGAATATCAAGGATCATTCCATAGTCCATATACGCATCCATCCACGCAAGAACTTGCTCACGTTTCTTTTTTGCTTTAGGACAGTTAGGATCTTTCCAATCACCTTCCCATACTCCTTTACCAATTTGGAAACCACCTGAGTCACCTAACAACCAACTGTTGTTACGATCTCTGTTTCGAATCATATCTTCTTTAGGTGAGTCCTTGTTTACATCAAGTTCTGCGTGTCCTGCGGAATATAAACTCCAGTGATAGTTAAACAATCCGTGTTGCTTGTTGAACCAGTTAAGGCCTTCCATTTCATTGTTAGGAAAAGGAATACGACTTTTGTCTACATATTCTTCTTTACGTTGCTTACCAATAAACGTAGCATAAAAGCCACTAATGGCAGGCAAGAAGATTGCGTAGTCTTTCTGTTCTTTTGTTAAGTCAGTATTCAAACTAATCTCCTAATAATTACTTTGTTTGTGCTGGCAAAATATAATTGTATTCTGCTAAGCCACTGTCAACAGTAAGTTGCATAGCACCTTGATCTGAAATGCTCATTGTAACTTTACCATCAAGATTTAGAATTGCTTGTACTTGTGCTACAGGCCACGCCCATGCGTGTTTCAAACTACTTTGTACATCTGGATGAAATACAAATGAACCTGCGTGTTGTGACGCATCACCAAAACTAAACACAAGGTTGTTGTTTTCTGTTTTAACTGTAAACACAGTTTCTTCAGAGTGTGCTAAACTTTGAAACTTCATACGTTGAATAGCCGCCACACTTGGCTCAACTACTACGTCCCAACTTGCACCTTTAAACTTAACAGTCTTAAGTTTCTCCTCAATGATCTGCTTGTTCATAAAGCGATAATCATTTTCAAAGTCACCTGCTTCGTTTTCAAAGTGAATGTGTGTTGGAACAGTTTCGCCATTGCGATCTGCTTGTTCAACAGTAATCTTTGCATTTTTTTGATATTCAGGACATTTTAAATGCAATGCTAACTTATCTAAGTTAGGCATACCAAATGTACCTGCAAATTCGTTTACTGAATTCTTAGTCTTAGAACTAAGGATAACTGATCTATCTTCCGCCATTGATTCGATGGTAGTATCAGTTTCGTTTGTTACCTTCACAATGTTAAGAAATCCTAACGAGTGTGTATGGGCAACGATGTCTTGTAAAATGTCTTTCATGGTTGATCTCCTATTGTTACTATTATATTTAGAAAATTATGATTTGTCAAGTGTTTTCTCTTGGCTAACAAACTCTAATGCATCAATTTGTGGTTTCCAACCAATTGATGATAAATGGCTAATGTCTGCGACATTGTCTTTACGTTCATGTTCATCGCCAGTTCTTTTTTCATAATTTTCTAAACCTACTGCTTTGCAGTAATCTGATAAAGGTCTTGACATACCTGTTCCTACATCAATTACTCCTGTTAAATCATTTTCTAACAATTGAGTAATTGCTCTACACACATCAGATATATGTATAAAATCTCTTTTATGATCTACGTTAATGAATGTAACTTCATTGTTTAATAATTTTGGTATAAACATATAATCTCTGCCTGAACCACCAATGACAGTTGTAAATCTCATACCCAAACTATTTTTTGGTGCAATACGTTCTGCAACATATTTTGACATTGCATATGGATTTCTTTCTGGTTCTTTTGCAGTGCTTGAACTTGCATATAAAATTCTCGCCTTTGGAAATGCTTTAAACAATCTATTTGAAGCCACAACATTATTATCAAAATATTCTTGTGGAACTTCAAGACTTTTTCTTACACCACTCATAGCCGCTAAATGCACTACTGCATCTACTTCATAATTTAAATCACAATCAAGTAAGTCATTACCCGATTTAATATCAATTGGTATAACAGTGTGTAATCCTGCCCAGTACTTTTTAAGTTCTGAACCAATCATACCGTCACTGCCTGTTAGTAATATTCTCATATTATTATTTCCTCCTTAATGTATCTTTTTAATTCTTTGTCTTGTACATCTGTAGGGATATCATTTTTGTAAAAGATTTGATAACTGTCACTACCGTATTTGCCAATACCACAAAGTTGTGTAGCATCTTCACCATCCCAATCTTTAAACTGTTCACTCATTCGATAGATACGTTCTGCTCTTACACGTTGCATACCTAATGGTTTTAGCATTGTTTCGATTTCATTGCGTGTAGCATATAGTAATGATTCTGGAGTTGACCAACGTTTAAAAAACTCTGTAAGTACAGGCTTTGTTTGACGACGATTAACAAGATTTAAACAGATAACACCGACCATATGTTGCCATACAGTAGACACTTGCTGTTGTACCATTAGATCATCTTTCATTTTTTTACTCCAAAATGTTTATAGGATTGCTGAACACACTTTGCTTGATAATAACAATCTGCAAGTGCATTGTGTAAACTTTCTTGGATTGCTTTACGTGGATCACTTGGCATCATAGCAAACAGTGTTCTACTGTCTCTAATTTGCCAGTAGTTCCATGGCGCAGGCTTTTGTGCTTCTTTGTATAAATGCTGTAAGATAACAAAGTCAAACGTAGGACCTTGACACCAAATGTAATCTAAGCCAACTGCCCACTTGTTAAGTTGTTTAAGCATTGCTTGGACACCTACTCTATCTGTGTGTTCACCGAATGCTTCATCTTGTATTGCTTGATCTTGTTTACTCCACCAAGCAAGAGTATTATCATCAATTGAACGGTTGAACTTTTCTGTTTGTTCTTCTACATCACCACGCAGGTATAATCCACTATGTGGCTCCGTATCTGAGAACGGATCAAACTTAATTGCACCAAGTGTCATAATAACACTGTTAGGCTCAACGCCAAGTGTCTCCAAGTCTATCATACCGTGAGTAGCCATTTATCCTCCAAAGTCAAATAAGTTGTTAAATGTATTCTTGGTCTTTGTGCTTTCTAAATCATATTTTAGCACTCCGATCAAGTTGTCAAGTTTGTTGTCAATGATAGTACCTTCCATAGCATCACCATCAAATGGCAGTTCCTTAAACCAGTCTGGCAAATGCATCTCGTCTACTGGATATGCAACACTTGTATAACCCATTGGGTTTTGTTTTAGTTTACAAACAATAACCTTCATACCATCTACAATCTCTTGCGAGTACTTGTCACTGTTCATTTTCTTAAGAGTATTCCAGTTGATACTTGCTCTTACGTGTCCAGGCATATTTGCCTTTCCTTGTTTTTCTTCAAGACGCTGATAGTGTCCAATTTTATTTGCACGTTTAGGCGAACCCTTTTCATGTCCAGGACGTGATTTAAATTCAGTTCTAAATTCAGTAATACGATCTAAAATACTATCTTCACTTTCAAACTGCAACACTTTAAGTAATAGTTCACTTAAGAAGTCTTGCATAAACACAGGAGTATCTGAACGCTTGAGATCAAGGCCCATTGCTTTTACTTTGCCTGGTTTGCCATCAACATCTACACGTTCACCTTCGTTGTCATAAATTAGTGCCGCATATCTTTTCTTTGTGATATACAAACCTGATTCAGCAACAATCTCACGTCCTGCCGCAATTACATCTGAACGTGTCTTAGGACAATGAAATGCATCAATCATAAACTTAGGAAATGATTTGTTTGCTTCTGTACAAACTTGATCATACAGTTTAATTACATTGTCTTTACCCCAAGGAATACTACCTGCATCAATGTCTTGTTTAAGCACAGGATATGCACTAAAATAACAAGAGTCAGTGTCACCATAGATAATACTTTTACCTACGTGGTTGTATTCACCTGTAATAACTTTGTTTACTTCTGCGGACATATGTTTTACAATTTGTCTGCCTGTGAGTGTAGTTGACTGACCAATACGTCCATCAAAGAATCTGCAACCAGGATTAAGAATAGCACCATACAAACTATTTAGGTTAATCTTTTTAACAAGTTGTCTTTTGTCCCAAAACTCTATTTCTGCATTGTTTCCTGCATCAATGGCTTTCTTTTTCATTGCCTGCATATCTTTACGTTCTGCATACCAACGTTTAAGTAGACCTGGAATAACACCTTCAAATTCATATGTAAAGATAGTACCGTTAGCACTAATCATCCAAGGATTGTTACTATCAAACAAAATTTTGTAAACTTGTGCACCACTCATTACATCTGATTGACCATTTTCCCAGTCAACAGTAATACTAACATCTCTACGTTGTTCCATTACTGCATCATATTCCATAGTTCCGAAACGACCTTCCCAAGCCGCCGCAAATGACTTTTTCTTCAAGTTCATTTGTTCGCCTACATATTTGTTTGTAATATCTGGACGTAGTTGGCCTATCACTGTTTCAGGAGCCATATTCAATGCACGAATAACACTCGGATATAGTGAGTTCAAGTCCATTGAACCAATCCATTTGTGTACACCTACTTTAGGAAATGCAACATAAGCACCTGCGGCAGGATCACTGCCTGGCTCACGTTTTACTCTGTTAGGTACTTGCATACCTCTGTGATGTGCTTCGTTGATAATTGCTTGTTCTGTAACTGCAACAGCACCCATTGTTGTCTGTAGCAAAACAGTATTTGCGTGTGCAAGTTCGTTACTAAGATCAATAAACCTTAGTTTTTTGTCCAACTTGTCCAGTAGTGCAACGTCTTGTCTGTTGTACTCAATGAACGTTCTGAAGTCATTGTTATAAAGTTGATCGAGGGTACCTTCATAAACTGTTTTACGTTCACCAACTTCCATTTCACCAATGGCATCAAGTCTGTAAGTATGTCTTTCTTCATATGTGTATTTACGATATAATTCTAAACTATCTAAATGCACTCTGCCTATTAGGTCATAGGTTTCTTGTTGTCTTCCGAATTTTTCGTATTCACGTTTTTTAGGAAATTGATCAAACAAACAAAAACGTCTTGTATCATCTTTGCTTAAAACTTTTTGTACACGATTAACTGTGTACGGAATATCATAACCTTCACTGTTCCAACCCGAAATAATATCTGCATCTTGTATTAGATCAAGGAATGTTTTTAACATATCTGCTTCGTCTGCAAACAAGTGTGTGTTGGGGAAATCTTTAACTTGTTCTTGTGCTTGTTCCATTGTAAGTGTTTTAGGTGGAACTGCAAGAGTAACGAGTGTTTCCATCCACTGTAAGTGTACAGATATTGCAGTGATAGGCATAAATGGATCGCTTGGATCAGCAAAGCCACGCTCTGGATCAAAGTCTGTCTCAATATCAAAGAACGCAATGTTTAGTTTAGGAGCATCATGATTAAGATAATTCTCACTCAAACATTGAAAGATAGGATTTATATCACTTTCATAAAGTTCTTTGTTTTTATTAATTGCTAATTCTTTGCGAAAATCTTTTGTGTTTTTACAAACAATTCTGTTTAATGGCTCACCGTGAATACTTTTATATTTTCCACGTTGATCACCATAGTAAAAAGTGTACTTGACAGGATATTCAGTAAACGATCGTTTACCTTCTTTACGTTCTACAACACGAATAATATCTGCGTTGCGATCAAAAAATGCATCTACATAACTCATTGTCTCTCCTATGCCATTTTAGGCTGGCAAATACCAAGTTAACTTGATTAATGGCCAAGTATACCATCTTGTAACAAACCTACAATATATATTATTGTAAGGCCTGCGTTTAAAATAATCAACGATTTTTCTTTCCAAAGTATACCTACTGCTACCCAAATACCATTAGCAACAGTAAATGCATAACTATAGTATGGATACATATTAAAAGCGGCCATTGTAGCGGCAATTAATAATATCGCTGTGCCTGTCCAAGCCAACCATTGATATGGTTTAGGCTGTGTTTTTATTTCTCTTAAAGTATTCTTTGTCATTTTGTGCCTTATCGTCTATCCATATATCATAATGTGGTTTGTTAAACATAATAGAATCATATTTTACTTCCCACTCGTCTAATTGCCTTTGTGTGATTTGTCTCCAATCCAAATGTGAATTTGCGCCTCTTGCTGTCCAGTAATGTATTTCATGGCCTTCATCATGAAGTTTGTTGAAATGTTCAATACGTTCAATAATAGGTTTACTATTCTCATAATCACTATCTGTAGTATAGCATATTGTATTGTCAATGTCAACTATATATTTCATTATTTTGGCCTCTAATCTTCCGAAATTGTTTGTTTTCAGGATACTGTTTGTAATATCCCTTTTCTAATAATTTGTTACTTGCTTCTTTTGTTTCATCTAATTTTTGTATTACAAATAATCTAATTGTGGGATCATTTAGATCATTTTCATAATCCATATACTTGTACTCAATAAAAAGTAAGTTTCTATCCAAAAAGTATTGTGTTCGACACAAACCAAACAGTTCTTTTCCTTCATCTGGAAATTCTACATCGTGTAGAACAACCAATACTGCGTGTTTGTCTTTTGGAAACTCAAACATTGCTTTCATTATGTCTAAGTATTGATCAGTGTGTATCCTTGAAACATCGCTATTGGCCCAAGGACATCGTCCTTTTGCTAATTCTTCTAAATGTGTATCTAACCATTTATCTATTTTAGCAATGTCCATATTACCACCAACCTGTTGCTACACCATATCCAAATACATTTACACAACTAAAATACATTGTTAGTAACATTACCCAAGCCGCTCCACGTCTATATGCGGCATAGGCTTGTGTTATACTCCCAATAAAGAAACCGGGATATACATACAACATATTAGGATCTCTGGCTGTTATCGCTAATGTAAGACTTGCTCCTACAGTGAAAATAAAACTAACTAATTCAAAACAAAATGCTGTTTTATCAGAGCGATAACTGTTTATCCAAAAGTCTTTTATTTTTTGCAAACTACTTGTCCTTGCCGACAGTAACTACAAGAGTTTCAAGATCATCAAACTCGTCAGCAACTTTATTCCAATCACCTTTGTGTGCAATCTTAATTGCCTTGTTAATAAGACTTGCTTTGATATCAAGTTCTTGTGATACTGCTTTTACAGTTTCCTTTAAACCTTCTTGTAAGTCTTCTACTTCTCTCATTACGTTTGCACCTTCGTTGACCAATCTTTCAAGTTTGGCTTTTTCGTCGGCTCCGTATGTTCTGCTTGACATATAATTATACTCCTTTGTAAGCGTCTAACGTCTTTTGGAATTTACCAGCGTGTGATTTTTCAGCCTTTGCTAATGTTTCAAACCAATCTGCAATTTCTTCAAAACCTTCTTCTCTTGCAGTTTTAGCCATACCTGGGTACATATCTGTGTACTCATGTATCTCGCCTTGCACTGCTGAAGAAAGATTTTGTTCTGTGCTTCCGATAGGTTCGCCTGTTGCAGGATCACCTACTTCTTCTAAATATTCTAAGTGTCCATGTGCATGACCGGTTTCACCTTCTGCGGTTGATCTGAATACTTGTGCAACTTCATTCGCGCCTTCAATATCTGCTTTTTGAGCAAAGTAAAGATATCTTCTGTTGGCTTCTGACTCACCCTGAAACGCGGCTCTTAAATTGTCTGCTGTTTTACTACCTTTTAACGTCATAAATTTCCTGTTGTTAAATTGTTAATTTAGTTTTATAATTATATATTCTAAATTTTAAGATGTCAATCTTTTTGTGACATCGCTAACAAGATTTTCTAATGACTGGTTTGACCAAATGTTATGATCTTTTGGTTCGTAAGCATAAATTGGTTGTATGTTTAATAACTCTGGAATAAATTCTTTTGTAATCAAATTACCAATATATAAACTTGAACCAAGGTCTGTTCCTTCTTTTACTGTAATATCAAACAGTGTAGGACCGTTAAACATTAACTGCTCAAACTCAACTGTATCTTTTGCTTGTATTTTAATTGGAAAAGGTCTTTGGATAAGTTCTTGTCCATTCCAAGTATACATTGGATTATCAATGGGTTGGTCAAATGTTACTTTGCCTTTCTTACCATTGATAATTGCAGGATAATCTACCAAACATTTTTCTAACGTAACTGTACCTTGGATAACTTCAATACGTATATTGTAACTATCGTGTAGGGTAGTATCTGTTTCAAATTCGTAAATTAAATTTGCAGTGCAGGATTCTTCTAATTTGTTGTTTATGAAAACTCTGTATACAGCATCATCAGTGCCGTAAACTTTTAACTTTCGCATAGTGTACCTTTCAGTGTGTAAAAATACTTATGCGTTTATGTATCGAGGGTCTCGTCTTTTGACTTGTATGCCCAATCGTCTGTGTGTCCTACACTCCACTTGGGTGTATTTTCAACTGTGTAGTTTTGTGTGCATACTTTGAAGTCTGGAGTTTTAGCACTTGGGTTTACAAGACTCTGATCAGTCCAAACAACTCTATTATTTGGTTGAGCGGCAAACTGTCCATTGTCAAGTTTGATAACGTTAAATGTTTTGTGTTCGGGATCGTGTTCTGAAAAGTTTGTGTTAAGAGTATTTTTATCTCTGTGGCAACTATCAATAGTAAATACATATTCTCCCTTATGCATTTTTCTATCTTTACCAAAGAATTCACAGTCGCATAACATAGGCTTTTTAATTACTGTAATGTCGTAATCAAAGCAATCCCATATTTGTAGTGTATCTAATGGAAGTTGATTATCTTTATCGTAATCTTCTTTCCAAACAAATGCTGAAATAGGTAGTTTGTCGTATAATGCGCCGTATTCTGTTAGCAATGTTTCAAAGTAGAATGCTCTACTTTCAATACTTTTTACAGATATCCATATACCTGGAGTTAGTTCGCCATGACCTTTTTGATGATCGTATAGGTACTCTTTTTTTACATATACTTCTACAGGTGGTAGGCTATGTACGAGAAAAGACATAAGACTCCTTAGTAAGTTAATCTATATGTATTTATTATTTTTTCTTTTTACGACCGGCGCAGTGTGCTTTCTGAGAGAACCCTTTTGGGTTAGAACAGTTTATAGAGCGTTTGTACTTGTTGCTCCATTTTTCGTAGATTTTAGATTTTTCGAGAAGTTCGATGCGTTTCATTACATCTTAACGCAGTTGTCTACAGTCTTTCCACCTTTTTTCTTAGTGCCCATACGCTTGTAGCCTTTCCAGCATACTTTGCCGTCAACACCTTTTTGCTTTTCTTCTGGGAGTGTAGTGTAACTTGGGTTACCGCAATCAGAGCAAAGACCTAATGCGTCTTCTAACATAGATTCTAAAGATGATTTATAAGATTCGTCTTTCTTTTCTTTTTTGTCTTTGATAGCCTTCTTCATTGGCTCTTTTTTATCGCCGTCTTTGTCAACGTCAAGAAAGTCTGGTTTTGCTTTTTTTGCTTCTTGTACTTCGTCAAATTTTTGTTCGTAATCCATATGGTGATAAACACTGCCCATATAGTCAGCGGCTTTAGTAATTTTACTTTGCACCCAACCTTCAAGTCCTTCGCGTTCTTCAACACCTTTAAGCATATCATGCATCTTAATAGCATACTTGGCAATTTTGTACAGTTCTGCACGTGCCATTTGTACTTCGTGATCTGATTCAGCCTTGTATGCTAAATCTGCTAAACCTTCTTTCAAGTGTTTCTCTCTCATGTTAGTTCCTCTTTACGGTTGTACCGCCCATTAAATTATTTCCCATGTCTAAAGCATTTATTGCTGTACCGTCTGCCTTTTTCTTTTGTGGTGCTTTAGGTAAACCTTTTTCATCTTTTGGTCTGTGTCCATATGCTTGTAGTGGATTTGCCACTGAAGCAATGTTACCTGCTGATGTTGCGCCTGCTGTTGCTACTTCTTTAATACCTGCAAGTGCTTTCATTTCGTTAGCAAAGTCTGATGCTTGAGTTTGCTGTGTGTTTGATGCTCCAGACACTAATTTTGCTAATTGCATAATGCTGTCTGCTTCGTCTACCGGCTTGTCTTTGTCAAGTGCCGCTTTACGTTTTGTTAATTCTTTTTTAAGTTCTGGATCTTTTGAAGTATTTGGATCCGCTTGTAAATCTTGGATTGCTTTTTTCTTAGCATTGTAATCATCTTTGTCTTTGGTAGGTGTGTAGTTAGATGATTCTGGAGCCGCTTGTTGTTTAGCCGCACCTTTTTCTGCTTGTTTTACCAACATCATAAACTTCTGACGCATTGCTTGATCACCAAGAATAGTTGTTAATTGTTTTGCAAATGGAGCAATTTGTTTAGCAAGGTTACCTTGTAATGCACCGCCTGATGCAAGTTTATCTAAACCCTTTGCCATCATAGCACCCGAACCACCTTTAGCACCCATAGCCGCGCCTGCCATCTTTGCACCCTGTGCTGTTTTTTGTTGTGCTTTAGGATCAGCACCTGAAGCCATACCAGCAACTTTACCTGCAACGCCACCTTGTTGTTGTGCCGCCGCTTTAACATCACCTTTTGAAGCACCAGTAGCATTTGCTACTGCGCCTACAGCCGCATCAGCACCTTTTTGTGCTACTTTGCCAGCCGCCGCTTTTACTGCACCAGCCGCCTTTTGAGCACCAGTTTTCATAGCGTCTAAAGGGTTTGCTTCGTTTGTTGTTAGTTCTCTCAGTTTCATATTACTATTTACCTTTTTTGCCGCCCTTCATGTTAGCACACCAATGGTACATTTTACCCTTTTCACCACCATACTTACTTGCTTTTGCTCTTAAACTACTTACACTGCCTTTGCAACTTGCTCCGGCTTTTTTGACACGCCCTGGACGTGATTTACCCTTTTTTTTACTGTCGGCAAAGTTTTCAGGGATTAAATTAATGATAAGTCTATATGCATTAGGATCATCACTGTATTGTTCGTCATACTGTGCATCATTATAACCGTCACCATCTTGTACCTTATAACCAAGACGTTTTAGTTGTTTTAACATATATACTTTTTCTTTGTCTCCACCATAAAACTGTACCATAATATCTGGATCGTCTGGATTCATATCAGATTTGTCAACATTTTTAATATTAGCCATGTTAGTGCCAAGTTTCACAAAATCATAGTCTGCATCTGATTTAACTATTGTAGTATTTTTAGGATTAGGTATTAAGTCACCTTCATCTGTTTTTTTATTAAACTTATGTGTGTATGCATCTTTATCACCACGTGCCGCCGCGGCTCTTCTTGCTTTTACTTTATCTGCTACACTTAGTTCTTCAGGTTCACGTTTCTTTTTAATAGTTGCACGTTTAGGACTACGACCAACAGTGAATCCCATAATTTCATTTGTATCTTCTTCTGCTGGTTTGTTAAAATAATCTTTTAAACTTGAAGCAGTTCTTTCAAACTTGTGATCTTTGTGTTTGAATCCTACGCCACCAGATGCTTCCCACTTGCTTACATTCTGACCAAAGTCGTCAATTAATATATTAGGTGTGCCGTCCGGATTTTTTGCATATGCTTGTTTATCTGTAGTAATAATAACTTTCTTAGGTGGAAATGCTGTTAAGTTGTTTTTAACCCATTCACGTTTATGTGGTTCTGCTCTATCATCATTTGCTAATGGAGCAGATAGAATATTGTATTCACCTTTGATATCTTTTATAATACTTAAAAGTTTATCTGCATTTGCAGTAGGTTTTAGTTTCAACCAAAAATCATCTGTATCTCTAATCTTTTGTAGTGCTTGATCAACATTTTTAATTTGTTTCCAATCACTAACACCCATCATCTTAGTCCATTCGCCGAAAAAGTCTACAAGAACACCGTCCATGTCTACGTAAATTTCTGAATCACTTGATAGTTCTTTACCTTTAAGTTCGTCAAGTTTGGATTCTTTTGCCATCTTAGTTGCTGTAGCATACATGACTGCTTCAGCATCATCGCCGTAGCGTTTTTTAAAATCTTTCTTGTTCTTTTTCATACCCTTGACGTATTTTTCTTTATCTTTTTCTTCGCCTTTGGTTAATGAACGTTCTTCAACACTTTCAGCCATGCCTAAATTAAACAGTACATTTGTTTTAGAACCTTTTACTTTTTTTGATAGTGTGGGTGGACGACCGTCCTTGTCTACAGTATTACCAAACTTGGCCGCTTGTTTCTTAATAGCATCAACGCCAACATCGGGTGTAGTGTTAACACCTTTTACAACACGACCGCCATTTTCTTTTATATCAAGAAATCTCATTTTTTACGTCCTCTAAACTGAGGCATACCACCAGTCATGTGCGGTAAACTAAACCATAGTTTAAACCAATCTGGATCTCCAGGTTTGATTCCTTTTTCTCTTTCAATGCGTCTTTTTTCAGTGCCTGTAATAGATAAGTTTTCATCAACGACAGTTAAACCTTTAAAACTGTATTCGCCAACACCTGCTAATTGTTTAAGAGTTTCTATATCCATTATGCCGCCTTAAGTTCTGCTCTTAATTCTTTTTCTAAATCACTAATATGTTTTTCATCTGGCTTAAAGTTTTCAACTACGTCTTTCATTTTACCCTTATCGCCGTCAGCGGCAACAAGTTCATCATACAGTTTCTTTCCACCATACAATGCCATCGCTACACCAACTGCTGGTAAACCATATTTTAACAAACCTTTTACAATAGGATTATCTAAATATTCTTGTACTGCTTCGATAGCATCTGAAATCCAACTAATACCCTTCCATGCCGCAATACTAAAAGTAATTAACCACTTGTTACTCCATAAAAACTTACCTACTTTGAAAACTCCACTTGCAACAGATAAAACATTTTCTTCTACTTGTTCTTCCTTACTACCAAGTATTGTTGACAAATTGTCAAACATCTTTTTGGCATAAGGTTGTGCGGACTTGGTAACACCTTTACTAAATGCTTCAAAGTTATTGTCCATAACTGCTTGACGCATTTTACTTGCACTCATTCCTGTTGCATCATCTGCATCTGGATTACGTGATAATCTTTCAAACTTAATCTCTTCAAAATCAAAGAATCCGTGATCTCTTTCAACACCGTTGTATTTTTCTAATAGTTTGCCTAACTTATCCTCACCTTCAAAAAATGTTACACTTCTGTAACCTCTTGCATACAAATCACTTGCGGCAAACATAATATTTTTTGATAGTTCTATTTTGATATCTGGAAAACTTTTTCGAGCCCAATCTAATTTTTCATTTGGGTTTAGAGGATCTGTTGGAAGTTTTGCGGCTCTGTCTGTTAAGAAAAGTATTGCATCACCTGGACCTTGTTTAAGTGCTTCAACAAGTAATCCGTGTCCTGTTGTTGCAGGATTAAGTCTACCCAAAGCAAAACTTACTTCTTTTCCTGATGCTTCAAATAGTTCTCTTAAAAACATTAGTACTCGCCTTCTTTAAACGCATCTACTTCCTCTTCGTAAATCATTTCTGCAAGTGATTTACGTTCATCCATTGTTATTAATTTGTTTGGATCTTGTGCAATATCATATTTTTTTACATAATGATCAACACCTTTGTTAATCATAGGTAAAATAAATTCAATTGGTTTATCAGAGTCACCTTTGTTGTAACATTCTTGACACTTAGCCATTGTTGGATAATATAGTTGTCTATAAAATGTAGCATCATCTCTCATATGACAAAGCAAATCGCTTGGTACATCATATGATGGATTATCTTCTCTATTTAAAATATCGTCGAATTTCATATTACCACTTCCTGCAAGACCAATATCTTGCCTTATGTCTTGGACCTGGATTATCGCAGTTGTGTCTTGCTCTGAATGAGCGTCTACGTGCAGGGTTAGACTTTTTAATCTTCATGTTAGGATCACCAAAGTTAACTTTAACAACGTTACCCTTAGGATTCTTTACATATACTTTAAACTTCTTTACATCGCCTTGCATAGGCTTGCCCAGTTTAACTTTACGTCCTTGATACTCTGCCTCGTCTACAATTTCGTCTTCGTTAAACCATAGTTCGCCATATGCATTATAAAAGTCATCACCATCATATGTTTCTTCTTCAATGTTAGCAAGTTCTCTAATTCTTGCTAATTCGTCTGCTTCAGTATTTGTACCTTCTTCATAATCGTCTTGTGCGGCATCCATAGCCATCTCGTGATCTGGACCATCGGATTGGACTACCGCTGTTGCCAGTTCATCATCAAGTTTATTATTACCATCACCTTCGCATTCACCTCTTAATGATTTTGGATCAACTTTACCGTTTACTACTTTATAGTATAAAGTACCCATACCAGTTTCTCCGTCATCACCAGTAAATTCAAACTCTACATCATATTCGTCTGTAGGCATTGCTTCATTAGTGTATCCGTAATCGTCATCAGTTTCTTTGATATTTTCACTGAGATAATCTCTAAATTTTTTAGTCATATGATCGCACCCTTTATAATACGTATTATAAAGTATTTATCACAGTTTGTCTATACAGAGATTTCGATATCGAACTTAGAAAACCCTAAATCAAACAGTCTATTTGCTATTCTTTCAGCAACAACATTAGATTCTGCTTCATCTAACTGCTTGTGGGTATCAATAGTAAGCACTGTTTCGCCTTTATCGGACTCATATACTTCATATAGTGCTTCTGATTCTGTTAGTGCTTCGTCTGTGCAGTTTAATACTTGTTCAGCAACAATAGCATCAACATCTTCTTGCTTGCCTTGCCATACAATATTAATAAAATTACTCATAATAACTCCTAATGGTTTAACAAGATGCTGTTAATAGTGCCATCTGTGTAAACTACTTTTGCTCTAACCCATACAAAGTTTCCAGTGAAGTTAGCATATTTGCTGTCAGTTTCCTGAGCGGCTGTATATGAATGCACTTCAAACCAATCATCAGCAGTAGGTGTAGTAGCAAGTGACGCTTCTATACTAATTGTTCCTGTTAATCCGGAATAACTGTATTGTACAGTATGAACACCGTCTGCTCTGCTGTAATATCCGTCACCCTTGTACTTGTCTCCGGTAATAGTTTCAACTGAACTATCGCCTGGATGAGTATTTGCTGATAAAATTATTTCACTGTTACTTGGCATACAACTATTTATCTAAATCTACGCTGTAACAGTTTCTGCTTGTTTGGTTGCAATAAGTTTAATCTTATTATCTTCGGTAGCAATATGTAAATGACCACCGTTTTTAAGTTCACCAAACAACAATATCTTACTTAGATCACGTTTGATTTCTTTGTCAATTGTACGCTGTAAAGGTCTTGCACCCATCTTCTTATCAAAGCCAACATCTACAAGATAGTCAATAGTTTCATCTGTAATATCAACTGTAACATTCTTTTCTGTAAGCATATCACGTAACTCTACAAGGAACTTACCAACAATTTTAATCATTGTGTTCTTCTCAAGTTTACCAAACGCAATTACACCGTCAAGTCTATTACGGAACTCTGGAGCAAAGAACTTTTTAAGTTCAGTATCTTCATACTCTACTTCAAGATCTTCATTGAAGCCGATGGCGTTTTTCTCTGCTTGTTCTGCACCTAAGTTAGTTGTTAGGATTAGTACAGCATTCTTCGCATCGGCTTCTTTCCCGTTGCTTCCGGTAACTTTTCCGTTATCCATTAATTGTAATAGGATCTGTGATACGTCTGGATGTGCTTTTTCAACCTCATCAAGTAGTAGTACACAGTTCGGGTGCTCTTGCAATTTTGTAATTAATAAGCCTGCATTGTCCTCAAAGCCTACATAGCCTGGAGGTGAACCAATAAGTTTGGCAACTGAATGCTTCTCTTGATATTCACTCATATCAAAACGTACAAGTTCTACACTTAGTTCATTTGCAAGTTGCTTTGCTGTTTCTGTTTTACCAACACCTGTTGGACCCATAAACACAAAACTACCTACAGGTTTATCATCTGGTTTAAGTCCTGCTTGTGCAACAAGAATTTTCTCTACAATTTCGTCAATTGCTTTATCTTGTCCATACACTTGCTTCTTAAGGTTGTCTTCAAGATGTGCAAGGTTGCTTGATTCTTTTTGTGATACCTGTTCTGGTGGAAGTTTAATTGCTTTTGCAAGTTCAAATTCAATTTCTTCTTTGCCTACAACTTTGTCGCCTTCAACTTTCTTTAAATTAAATCTTGAACAAGCAAGATCAATTAAGTCGATTGCTTTATCAGGTAGTTTCTTATCAGCCATATACTTAACACTAAGTTTAATAGCAGTATCAATACCTTCCTCTGTAATAATTGTAGTATGATAGTCTTCGTAATATTTTTTAATACCTTGTAGAATAGATTTGGTTGTTGCTTTATCTGGTTCGCTTACACTAATACGTTGGAAACGTCTCATTAATGCACGGTCTTTTTCAAAATACTTTCTATATTCTTCCCAAGTTGTTGAAGCAACAACTTTGATATCACCTTTACCAAGAGCAGGCTTTAGCATATTAGCAAGATCATTTGATCCACCACTGCCTCCTGCGGCACCTGCACCGTTCATCATATGTGCTTCGTCAATGAATACAATAGTTTTGCCTTGCTTCTTGATAGCATTCATTACAAGTTTAAAACGTTCTTCAAAGTCACCTCTGTATTTTGATCCTGCCAACATTGCACTAATATCAAGATTGTAAACTTTGTATTCCTGTAAGAATTCAGGAACTGCTTTATTCACAATATTATATGCAAGTCCTTCTGCAATAGCAGTTTTACCAACACCAGGGTCGCCAACAAGCAATACATTGTTCTTTGCTCTACGTCCTAAAGAAAGTGCAATACTTTCAAGTTCTTCTGTACGACCAATTACTGGATCAATTTTACTTTTTTCTACTTCTTTGTTTAGATCTTTTGAAAATTCACGTAGTGCTTTCTGTTCTACAGTACGCATTTCTTCATCTTCGTAAACTGCTTCTAACTCATTGTTTAGATAATCTGCAAATTCTTCTTTTTTAATTCCTGCCTTTTGGATATGATAAAATGCCCAAGATTTTTTCTCGTTCATAATACTTAAAAACACATCTGTGATTTCAATATGGTGTCTACCACTAAACAACACTTGTGTAAATGCTCTATTTAAAACACGTTCAACTGTTGCAGTCTTTTTAGGTTTAAATTTTTTGCTGTGTTCTGTAGGAAGTGTAATATCTTCTAAATCTTTTTTAAGATAGTTTTCGATATTTTTTTTAATAAATTCTGGATCAGCACCAGCACCTTCAACAATTTTAGAAAACTTTTCACTGCACAGCATAGCAAATAGTAAATGCTCAAGGGTCACGTACTCGTGATTCAGTTTCCTTGCATCACCTACTGACTTATCAAATACTGCTTGTAAATCGTCACTTGGTTCAACCATATGTAATCATTCCTTTAATTTTTTTAAAATACTTTTGTTGTTTTTTCTTAGCCATATCTAATTTCATTTTACTTACACGGTCAATATAATTGATTCCGTACAAGTGATCAAATTCGTGTTGGAATATTCTTGCATTCCATCCTTTAAATTCTATTTTACACTCTTTTCCGTTACTGTCAATAAACTTTGCCACCAAAGCCTCGGCTCGTGTTACTTTAAAAAACAAACCTGGAAAACTTAAACAACCTTCTTCGCCTAAGACTGTTTGTTCTGACACTGCTTCTATTCTTGGATTGATAACTGCAAATGATTCTCCGTCTTTATAACCTTCCAAATCCTTTGGTTCCATTACAAAAATTTGTGCATCTAAGTCAACCTGGTTGGCACTAAGACCTACACCATGTTGTTTGTTCATGATTTCAATCATTTGTTTTTCAATGTCTTTTGCCTCTAACTTATTAAAGTCAAATTCTTGCACTTGCTTTAATAAAGATGGATGCGGATGATATACTAACTTCATTCCTTAATCTTTCTTATTAAATCGTATTGTTCTTCGGTTAAATTTTTTGGAATAACGCCGTTTACTTTTAGGTAAACATTTCCGGAAGCGCCTGAGTTGTAGTCTGGTAAGCCTTGACCGTGTATGCTTAGAACTGTGCCTGGTTGTGTGCCTCTTGGTACATTAATACTTATAGTCTTACCTGACGGTAAAGTAAGATTTGTGGTAGTACCGAGTATTATTTCAAAAATATTAATTTTAGTAACAGTATGTAAATTAATTCCGTCTACATCAAAATCTGGATGTCGTAGTATTCTTACTTTTACATTTAGATTTCCTCTTGGGATGCCTGGAATACTGTCATCTCCTAAACCGCCATACCGTATTGTATCCCCGTGTTTGGCTCCTTTTGGTATGTCAATGTTAACAGTTTGTTCTTGACCGCTGTTTGTTCTAAAAGTAGCAATAACACCTTTGCCTGTATATACTTCACCTACTGTGATATCACAAGCAATAGTAATGTCTCTGTTTTGTTGTGGACGTCTTTGCTGTTGAAAGCCTCGTCCAAAAAACGTACCAAACAGATCATTCATATCACCGTTGAATTCAAATCCCCCAGGACCAAAACCGCCAAAGCCTTGTTGCTGATGACCTGCTTGTTGTGGATCAGCAGTGCCATATTGATCGTACATTGCTTTCTTTTGTGGATCTGCCAGTGTCTGATATGCTTCATTGAGTTGGGTAAACTTCTTATGGTCACCACCCTTGTCAGGATGATGCTTTGCCGCCAATTTGCGGAATGCAGTCTTAATATCTTTTTCGGAAGCGTTACGAGAAACGCCTAACAAATCGTAATAATCCATAGCAGTATTATATACTTATGTTAGGCGTTTGTCAATGATTATTTGTCTGATTTCTTAGATGTACCAGTATAAAGACCAAACCATGCCGCACCAGCGCCAACTACAATACTAATCAAACCTGATTGTTCCATTGTAGGTGCAGGTAAGTTCATGTACCAAATAACACATTTATATAATAATACGATATAAACAGTTAAGAATAATCTTGGAAAAATTCTCCAAGCATCAACTGCTTTTGCCATATGGATAAGTCCTTGGTAAGGATTTTTTGAACTATCAGTAGTAGTTGTATCTACTTCAAGATCAATTTGTACGCTCTTTTTAATTGGATCGCTCATTATTTTTTACCCTCTAATTTTTTAATTCGAGATTCTAACTCGTCTATCTTTTGGGTTACATGAGGATATTTTGTACGCCAAGCATTTGGATCATTTTGAAACCAAGTCCAGCCCCAGCGTATTGCAAGATATTCAAGAAAAGCATCAAACTTTCTTACTGCCCACATTGCTAATTTTGTGTCTTTAAACCAAAACAAAAATGCGGCACCAAATAAAGCACCAGCAATACCTGTGTAAATCCACAGTCTATCAGTTGCCATTCTTTCAATCATTTCCCACATATAAACTTCCCTCTCTTTATATGTGTATTTATTAAAAAGAACAGGCTACTTCGCCTTTGGTTACTACATTATCGCGTTCTATTTTAAGGTCTTTGGGGAGATTCTTGACTTCTACTGAAGGTTTAACTGAACAATTCTTAGTTGCAGATATACAACTACTTAGAGTCAGTGTTAGTAGTATCAGTATCGCTTTCGTAGTATTCTTTATAAGCATCAATCACCTTTTGTTGCTTAATCATGTAAGCACGTATTTGGGCGAAATTCTTTGATAGTAGTTGGTAGTCATCATCACTTAAACCAAACAACACAGGGTCTTTACCTTGTTCTTTTAGTTTAGCAAATACTTCTTCTGCATTTTCACTGTTAATGATTACCCATTTAATATTTTCCATTTTAGCCGCTTCAGGCTGTGGTAAATTTAATGGGGCTCTTTCTACTTCTGTTTTAAAAACATCAAGTTTGCTCACAGTTGAACAACCTGATAGAACTATTGCTAACAGTGATACTAAGAAAATATTTTTAATCGTATGGGACATAATTCGGGTTCGCTATACTTGGACATTCAGAATTGATCTGTGATTTCTTAGTAGCGTTCTTTTCCTTTTCTGTTAATGGAGCACCCATAGCAATTTCTGCACAACGCATTGCTTTGTTACTCGCATTGTTAATAACACGTTCAACTAATTTTGCTTTTTCATCGGCAAGTTTGCCAATATCTCTAACTTCACCCTTGCCGTTAATTTTGTTAAAACGTTCGTCAAGTGCCGCAAATTCTTTGCGTAGGGTTTTGTTTGTTTCTTCAAGTTCTTTGTTTAGTTCAAGAATGGCAGTAAAGTCTTTTCGCTGTTGTTCAATAACTGATTGTTGCTCAGATACGCTGTCTAATAGTTTTGCATTGTTTGCTTCACTAACAGCAAGGTCGCTTTTTAGTGTTTTCACATACATGAAACCACCGCCAGCACCTGCTAACATCATTAATACTATTGCAATTTTAATTGATCCAAACATTTATCTTCCTTGTTTACAGACTTCGATGGTTACAGTCTTGCCATCTCCGTCTTGCATATCTTTGAAAAGAGGTCCTTCGTGATATTCGTGTCCGCAGTTCTTACAGCCTACTCTGCCATTGCTATGGCGCTGTCCTTCGTTGCGTTTACTCTGTTTGTCCATCCTGTTCCAAACGTTTTAAATGTTTTAAGTGACTCATAAAACTCTTGACGCTTTGCACTGTAGTCATTAATTGCTTGATTAATTCCTACTGCTTCTACATAGCCATTTGCTTTTGCGACAGTGTTTGGACCAATCCAACCGTCAATCTTTGTACCAACCATAATCTGTAAGATCTTTGTTGCTCTATGACGTCCACTATTTACGCACATATCAAATACTGCTAAATCCAAACCTTTTGGCAAGTCATCTCCTAAGATACCATTCCAATAGTTTTTCTTATAAATTGGAGTTACATCTTTTTCTGTAAGACTTTGAATTACTTCTTTTGTTACTACTTTACCCATCCAATCTTCGTATGTTTGTCTTGTGATACCCATATTAGTAGCACCACCGGGATCGCTTGGATGATCAACGTATCCGCCTTCGTGTTCAAGCACAATCGTTAAACAATTTTTAAAATTATCTGTTGCCATTTTTTAACCTCTTTTCAATATTAAACTGTAACCATTATTTTCAAGCACAAGTTTCTTACCATATTTTGTAATATTGTAATCACCTAAATATTTGCTCAAATAAATGACCTCAGCGAAACCATTAATATCTAATGCTTCGTTGATATTTACCTCATCTGTTCGAACAAAATCAACAACTTTGAATGTAATTGGATCCATAAACAAGTTCTTTATTCTTAAAGTGTGTTCATTTAACATATCTACTTCTTCAGCATAACTCTTATTAAAGAAGTTTTTGTAGTTATCCATGTTATTTTCATTTACTCGAATGTCGTATGCTTCTTTGTCAGTAGGAACTATTTCTGCCAAATTTGTTTCATTGCAATCATGACTTCTAAAACTCTTATAGTACCTAAACTTCATACCATCTAATCCTGCAATCTTAGTAATGCCATCAACCATTTCATGTATTTGTGAAGGTGCATCTTTCGATCTTTCAATTTCAACAAACACTTTGTACATACCGTCGCTTTGTTCGCCTGATGTTGCATCAGCATCTAATACAAATGGATAACCTTTTTCTAAAAAGTTTTCAAGGTCTTTTGCACTGCCTTCGTTTTTAGTTGAAAAACTAAGCACGACTATGTCGCTATCACTACCCATCTTAGATTTAAAAGAATCAATTTCGTAAATCTGATCAACTAAGTCTTTAAGGTCGTCTTTTCTTAAACCCATTATACTGCTCCATCTGGCGCTGGTGCTTCTGCCCCTGCTCCTACTCCTGCTTCAACACCTGCTTCTGCTGGTTGTGCTTCTGGAGTAGCATTTGGTTCAACACCTGCTTCAGTAGTAAGGTCTAACATTTCATTATAGCCACTGTAAATATCGACAATTAATTTTTTCGGCATCATAATTTCAACCACCCAAATTTCTTTACGATCTAATTTACCTTTTTTAGTACCTGGTCTAATATCGTCGGGTGATTTAATTTTTCTTGGAACTAAGATATGGTCTTTTTTGTATGTAACTTTACAGTCATAATCGAGCAGTCTTTTACCGCCCATTGGATCAGGCATCTTATCGCGTGGCCACATAAATGAACAAATAACCCAGTGCCTTTTAATGTTAGGTCCTGAAGCAATTTCTCCATCTTCCCAGTTATCGTACACATATAAATCCAGTTCATCAAGCACTCTTTCAAAGTCTTTTAGAACCGTAAATGCAGTATCGCTTTCGTATATACCTTGTACGTTTTTAATTACTTCTGCTACGTCTTTCATATGAATATCCAATCTTATACACTTATTTATCCGGTTAGCATTTATAACAGTGTAGTTTTATCACGAGCGATCTTCACTAAATATTTGTGTAGGAGGCACGTATAGTGTCAAAACTATACGATGCAGACTATTTGTTATAATCCATAAAGGAGGACTGCATGGGTGCAAAAAGAAGTGCTCGAAAGAGTAAAAACTACAATAGCAATATTGTAGAATTCAACAACTTTCTTCCACAGAAGAAAAAAGAAGTCAAAATCATTCCACGAAACATTAATCAAGAAACTTATATGCTTCAACTGTTAGACTCAAAGAAAGACATAGTCTTTGGCATTGGGCCGGCAGGAACAGGTAAAACTCTGTTGGCTGTACAAGTTGCGATTAAACAGTTTAAGGAGGGAAAAGTCGATAAAATAATTGTTACAAGACCTGCTGTAAGTGCAGACGAAGATTTAGGGTTTTTACCTGGTACATTAGAACAAAAAATGGCACCATGGACGAGACCTATTTTTGATGTGCTTCAGGAGTACTTTTCAGCAAATGAAATCGAAGGCATGGTTGCAGAAGGTGTAGTAGAGATTGCACCACTTGCATATATGCGTGGACGAACGTTTAAGCGTTCATATATCATTGCTGATGAAATGCAAAACGCAACTCAGAATCAAATGAAGATGTTATTAACAAGATTAGGCGAAGGATCAAAGATGGCTGTTACAGGCGATCTTGCTCAAGCGGATAGACTTAGAGATAATGGACTTATTGACTTCTGTAGACACTTAGATCAAAAAGGATCAGCAGAAAAGATTGACGTCGTTGAATTTGCAAAAGGAGATATTGAACGACATGATGCAGTCAAAGAAGTATTAGAAATTTATGGAGATGTTGTTTAACCAGGTAGATCAGTATCCTGGGCATCAACTACATATAATTTTTTAGTCTTTACCCATTTAATCCAGCCTGCATAAGTCATTTTGTGTAGGCTGGATATTGCCCACTGACGTTTCATTGCAGTTTCGTTCAGTTCCATAGTTCTTGCTACCTGTTTTCCACGTTTGAAAGGAATAACTTGAACTAAAGGTTCGCCCATCTTAATTGTTGTAGGCTTAATTTCTTTTAACATAATATTGATAGGACTTTGTGGAGCACCTAAATCGTGATCCATTACACCAGGAACTGCTTCCCAGTTTTTTCCTTCATGATAGTACATAGGTAGATATAATGTACTCCAACCCGTTTTGTTCCATGTAAACCAAGGATTGTCTAATTTTACTGCACCACGAACACTAAACTTTTGTTCCATAAATTTGCCTAACTGTTCTTGAGGGTGGTAAGCATCGTTATATATTTCGTCACTATATCTTGTAATAATATGTTTGCCATCTGGAGTAGGTTCTATGGTAATGTCACACCAAGCAGGAATAACATAACCCATGCTCATATAATCTGTAATACCAGGACAGGCTCTTACAGTTTTGTGACTGTCAATATTGTGTTGTTCTTTTTTATAGTATGGTGACATTTCTTTAAACTTATCTGGAAAGAATTTGCCAGCAGGTTCAATTGGTGCATATTTACGTACACCCCAACTTTGACAAGCAAAGGTAATTACTGGTTCTTGTTTTTTGAATAAGTTTTTTATAAAATTAATCATACTTTAGTTACTGTAACATTTGACTTCTTTAAAAAATCAATTCCATCGTTACTACGATAGTTATCTTTATAATACACTGTGCTAATGCCACTTTGATATATTAGTTTAGCACAGTCAATACAAGGACTGTGTGTACAAAATAGTGTAGCATTATCTCCGCTTTCGTTTGATTTGGCTAATTTAGCAATAGCATTTGATTCAGCGTGTAGTACTTCTGGCTTTGATTTATTATTTTCGTCCTCACAATCATTATCCCAATCTGAAGGCATTCCATTATAGCCAATAGAAATAATGCGATCATCTTTGACTACAATAGCACCTACATTCAAACGTTTTGCATAACTTAATTTTGCAAAACGCTCTGCAACGTCCATATATGCATCAATAAACTTCTGCTTCATTTACTAAATCCTTTGCTAATGGAAAAATTTCTGCAATTACTTTAGCACAAGCATGAGCAATATCCATATGCTCTTGTTGTGTACCATTGGCACCACGCAGTTCGATATAGTGAATCCAACTACGAAGTGTACCGTTCATATATAAACGTGTCTTAGTACACCCTTCTGGTAATACAGCACGAGCCTGCTCTTTAGCAATACCATTTTCGATTGCCCATTCGTATGCTTCTTTAGCCGTATCAATTACTTTTTGTTGTTGTGATTCCCAATCGTTAATTAGATTCATTTCTTGTTGAGTAGTTCCTAATCTAATTGAATTTTGTCTGTTCTTTGTATCCTGTAATCGTGCTTCACGTAACACAAATTGATCTCCAAACTCTTTTGGATCAGCATAACGCTGACTAAACTCTTGGAAACTGAATGAACGATGACGCACAATTTGATGTGCAATATCACGTGTAGTATTAATTTCTAAACAAGCACTAACCATTTCAAGTGGTGACCAATGAGCGTGTTTAATCAAATACTTGATTAGTTTCTCACTTGTTTCTGAATTCATTTGATTACTTGGATTTGAAACTCTTGCACAATAGGCAATAAGTTCTTGACAGTTTTCAAGTTCTGTATCTTCTGGTGCTGTTGAATATGAAATTAATTTGACGCTCATTCTGTTTCTCCTGGTTTTCTAACTGTAACACTAATGTTACCTGATATTGCAACTCTGTCGTGATTGCAATTCTGAATTCCTACTTTATGACTTACATTTCCTGGAAAGATAACCATCAATCCACTAAAAGGTTTTACACTGTAATCTGCTGAAGGAAATTCTAATGGTGCACAATCTTCACAAGCATTTACATAGTATACAAAACTAAATGTAGCAGGCCAGTGTGCGTGTTCAATAGTATGATGTCCGTGATCATTTTTATAGACCATCCCCCAACAGTCTACAATGTTAAACCGTAGCATTTCTGCACCACGCTGACTTAATCCTTCTATACTGCTTATACATTGCATAACAGCAAAATCGCAAATACGTTTAAAGTCGTTGTCTTGGTACATTGTAAAGTCAGTCATGTCTGCCTTGACATTGCTCATATGTTTTATTACATCACCGTAACTTCTAATCTTTTTTTCGAGAATAGGATTGAGTATTTCACTGTTTGTATATTTCACCATAGTGATATCGCAAGGTTCTTTAGATGTTGCTTGATGTACCTTAAAATAATCCATTACCCTGTCCTTAGTAAAACGTGATATCCGTATTCTGTTTTAATTGGAAATGTTAACATTTCATCTTTGTTGATTTGACTTATAGGCTTCGCAATCTCATATTCCATATCGCCTGGATATTCAAACCAGCCTAAGTCTCCGCCGTTCTTTGCACTTATTCTACAAGCACTGTGTTCTTTTGCGGCTTGTTCAAATGTAAGTAGTCCTTCTATAATATCTTGAATAATAAATCCTGCTTCTTGTTCTGCCGCAGGTTCTGGACGATTACTTGTTTGTGCTGTTGCGCCTTGATGGCTAATTAAAATATGACTTGCTCTAAGTCTTTGAGGTTTCATTTTTGCTCCCACCTGGTTTTTCAGAAAAGAATCTTTCAAACTTGTTAGGTTCAAGTGCATATTCTTCTGCATCGGAAGGAACATCTTCTGGACGTTTCTCAGTAATGTTTGGCCACTTCGCCGAATATTCTTCGTTGACATACAACCATTTATCTGCACCTTCTACGTTGTCTGGAATAATAGCATCTACAGGACATTCAGGTTCACAAACACCGCAGTCAATACATTCATTAGGATTGATTACAAGCATATTTTCGCCTTCGTAAAAACAGTCTACTGGGCATACATCTACACAATCCATATGTTTACATTTAATACAGTTGTCGTTTACAAGATATGTCATACTAATAATTATCCTGTTTATAGACGTGCTAAACGAATCATGGTTGCGGCCAAATTAATCTCTGGATCTGCAACAAGTGTGTGATCTACAAGACCTTGTTTAATAATAAGGATAGCATCATCTTCCTTGTCACCAAACAATGTAATGTTGTCATACAACCATTTAAAAATATCTTCTACTTCATCTGGACGTACTTGACTACATACAAGTTTTCTTGCTTGATTAATTTTGCCTGCCTTAAATAGTTCGACCATCTCAATTTTGTAGTCTGCTTCGCCTGTATCACCTTCTTGTGGCTTTTGTAGTGTACCATCTACACTATTCATTTGTACCATATTGATACACTTACGCAAGTCTGGATATGTTGCTTTTACATAAGTGTCAAGTGTATCTAAGTCTGGAGTGATTCCTTCGTCAATTAGGATCTTTGCCACCCTTGTAGTAAATTCTGTTTGATCAATACGTTCAATATGAAAGCCTTGGCAACGTGAATGTAGTGCAGGAATAATTCTATTAGGATAGTTACAGGTTAAAATAAATCTGCTTGTAGTATGATATTCTTCCATCACACCACGCAATGCGGCTTGTGCGTTTGGCGACAAGTAATCTGCTTCATCAAGTAGCACAACTTTGAATTCTCCAAATGGAATCATTTGTACAAAGTTAATAATTTTATCTCTAACATCATCAACTGAGTTTGTACGACTTGCGTTAATCTCTAAAATATCTAAATCATTAAGTTCAAGTTCATTAAATAAAATTTTAGCAAGTGTTGTCTTACCAATACCTGCATTACCTGAAAATAACAAATGTGGAATAGTGCCTTCTTTGATCCATTGTTGCACTTGTTTCCTTTGATGTTCATCTCTGAACACATAACCGTCTACTGTCTTAGGACGATATTTTTCTACCCATAGTTCTTTCATTTACCTGCCTCTACTATTCGTTGTCTCAAATTAGTACTACTAAATGAGTGTTGCCTTTTATTATAATATATTTCTATGCCTTTGTCAACACAAATCTGCTTACCAGTAAAGTCTTTTGATTTGTATTCTTCGCCAATAAAGCGTTTGTGGATAGTATATGTTAATAATATATCTTCCAAATCTTTTTCTGTCGAATATGGAATAATTTCGTCAATATACTTACAACCTGCTAATTGAACATAACGTTCAAACACAGATTGGATTGGTTTGTTTTTGTCTGGTCTATCAATAGTAGGATCTGTTTGTAACCCTACAATTAAATGATTACAGTTCTCCGCCGCTTCTTTAAGCATAGCGACGTGTCCTGTATGAAATAGATCAAATGTACTAAATGTAATACCGACTGTCATAGTGTTATTATACACTAACTACAAGAAAAGTCAAGTATTTTATAGGTCGCCGTCTTTTCGATTTTCCGAATAGTGGACATCAAATTCACCGCCTGGGTAACGTGCTTTAAGTTTGTTTACGTTTTCTGCTACGACTTCATTAGGATCCAAGCCAAGTGCCCTACAAGAATTAATCCAATACCAAAGAATATCGCCAAGTTCTCGTTTAGCATGAAACTTAGTTTCATCATTAAGTGGTTTACCTTGGAATACACACTTTTTAACAATTTCACTAAATTCTCCTCCTTCTGATGCAATACCAATTGCACCTGTTAATAGTAGTGCAATGTTAACACCACTTTCTTTTTCTAATTCAATCATAGTGTTGTTTAACACCATAGTTGAGTTTGATTCTAAACTTGTTACTTCTTGTACAAAATCTTTGTACTTGTTAAGATCTACGTTTGACAATTTTACCTCTTCTTAGTTTACAAAATCTTCTGGACGATGGCTTTCACCACTTAGGTCAATAGCATCGCCGTAGTATGCAAGATCGCTTGGTGGTTCGTTTGCTACACCTAACACACCTGAAGCGTCTACTGTTCGAAGAACTTTTTGTTCTCCACTTTCATCTTCAACTGTAAATCCTCTTGACCAACGACCGTGTTCAATTAGAATCCAATCTCCAATTTCATAATCATCTGTGTTCTCATGTCCAATAGACACAATCTTTGCCCAACGAGGCTTAATGCCGTGCTGTTGTCCGTCATCACTTGGAAGAATAATTCCTCCCTTTGTTGTAACTTCTCCGAACTCCATGTCCGACACCATTAATCTATCGTGTAAAGGTTTTACTGTACCTTTAATAGCATTTAGATTGATTGCCATTTACTCACCTTTTTGTACAAAATTACCGTCTTCGTCTTCAACCCACTCGTCTTCCGATACTTCTTTGATTTCTGCTTCTTGAACTTTTTGTTTTGCAGTTTTCTTCGGAGCCGAAGTTTCTTCAACTACTGCTGTTTCTGGTGCAGAGTTTTTTGATGTAGGAAGTTCGTCTTCAACTCTTTCAGGATTATCCCTGTAATAGTCTGCAAGAAGATCTTCACGTTTACGAATAATCTTTCCACCTGGGCCTAATTCATCGCCACGTGCATTTACACGAGCATTTCCAACCGCAGGAGTAAGTTCATTTTTTTGGCGTAAAAGATCCATATCAACTGCTTTACCTTGCATTGTTTTATAAACTTTACGACCTGTTTGTTTTACTGCCATAGTTATTCTCCTATTATGTGAGTATTTATCTTAGGAACTCACGCCAATCCAGGTCAAACTGAATTGGATCAATTCTGTGTACTCCAATCAAATATAACACAAAACTTGATACGCTTGATCCTCTACCTACTCCCCAAAGTATGTTATTTTCACGCATATAGTCAACCAAGTAAACCATATAGCGTAACAAGTTCAACATATCTCTTTTTTCAAATTCAATATATTCTTCGTCTAATCTTTTTACTTGTTCTTCATTATTACATTTTGATTCTAAAAAACTATACACATCTAAGTTTTTATATGCTTCTGGCATAAACCATTCACTTTGACAAACATTATCAAATTGTGTTTTATCAACATCAATTGGAATATATTGTTTTAATGCTTGTGTACCAAATTCTTCTGCGTGTTTATTGAATTGTTTGATTTCATCATTTGGATCGCACAGAACTACATGACACTTATCAATATGTCCTGTATAGATCATATCAATCAAGTTCTTATTAGAAAAGATGGGTATACCGTTAGAATCTGTTTTTAAAAGCATACGTATATTTTAACTTACGTTGATTAAATTGTCAAGATCTTTATCTTGATTCTTTGCCATTTCTTTGGCATATCGGCTACGAAGTTCCAATCTGTACATTTCGATTAGTGTAGCCATTTGATGTTTGACTTCTGGATTGCGAGTCATGTAAAACTTTTTGGAAAGATCGTTTAACTTCTCTTCAATCTGTGGTGTTGTATATTTTTCTAAATTATCTTCAAGTGGATGTAACATTAGTAAAACTTGCCAATATAATCTACAAAGATGGATGAACCCTGATTGTAGGTCATAAAGTCAATAATTACTGGATCTGAATCACTATCAATTGTTACATTGTTTGTAAACACGTATGGATCCTGTTCTGTACCTGTACCAGTTTTGTTTGGCCAACGTGCATTGAACTTTAATGAACTACCTGCTTCTGTTCCGATAGTTAAAATTCTATCTTCGCCATCGTTGATTAGAATTAATCTAACTTTACCAACCTTACCTGATTCTGGCCAATCTGTAGTAGTTAGAGTAATATCACCTCCTACTGTGAATGTTTGTACAGGGCCAAGTGTAAAGTTAACGTCTTGAGAAGAACTTAAAGTACCACCAGCATTTAATTCTTCAGAAACGTTTACAATATTTGCATTTGTAATGTTGTTTCCTAAGAAGTTATTTGCTTCATTTTTCTTAGCAGTATTATCCTGCAGATCCTCAATTTCACTCTTTGTTGCTACAAAGTTGTTTTTAATAATACCAAAATTATCTCTAAATCCTTGAGAATCGTTATCCTGTCCTGCGATAGGATATTCCGAATTAATACTTACGTCATCAATGTTACTTGCCATTTTATGTCCTCTCTACTTTATTTATCTGCTTTATATGTTGTACTCATAGTTTCCGAATAGAATATACTGTTCTTCACTTTTTCCAGTTGTACTATCAATTATGTATCTATCAATATCAAAATCAATGGTGTTAAAATCAAAATCTTGATTTTTAATGTTCAACAATATTTGATCAGCATTACCTTCTTTGCAATACGCAATAGGTATTGCTGTAATATAGCCTAATTCTTGTATGCTATTTTCCTGTGCAGTACGCATCCAGAGAGGTAAAAAGTCTCTTTCTGTAACGCCTGTTTCACTTATGCGATCACGCATATTTTTGATATTAGAAATGTATTTCTTGTTGTGTGTATTTTGGCTAATCTGTACAGCATCACTGTCTACTTTTAGTGTATTACTAATTGGTCTAAATCTAAAAGGTTCTGCTTTGCTGATTTCAAAGTTTTGTACAGATACTACATTCTGTCCGTTTCTAAGGATAATTCTAATATTTCCTACTGTAGGAAATACTACTCGACCACCTCTGGTTATGATTTCTAAATCGTTACCAATACTTGTAACATCAACTGTTGGTGTTCCTACACCTCTAACACCTAATTCAAAAGTACTTTGGCCACTACCTAATGCAGTGTTATCATCTAATGATTCAAATTGAATACTGTCAACTGTTATCTTCTTATCTTTTGTAGAAGTGTTTATTGTTTTAGCAACTTTGCCATTTGTCGGCATATAAGGATCGATAACTTCTAAATAAATTACTTCATATACTATGTCTTTAGATCCTGGATTTTTTGCAACGGCTTTTTTAATTTCACCAATTCTATATTTTTTTCTTTTGTGATTCTTGGCCGCGGCCGCTACATAGTTTCTAATATTTTGTGTAAGTATTCCTGCATATGCTAACATCTTAATATCTTTTTGTACACCGAACTCTGGGTCACCACTTCTATAAATTAGATCAGGTGGAAAAATATTAGGATCCGAAATAAATGCTGTATATTCATTTCGTTTTGATTGATTCATAAAAGGCTTCATAAACAAGTTACTATACAAGTTATCATCAGGATCTAAAACATCAATAGTGAATTCTTGTTCAACAGCACTAAATCCAAAACGGTCTTCTGCTTTAACTGTGAATTTAAACTCTCTGTCAATAATAGTTTTAGCACCATCAAAAGTCATTGCACCGTTATCAAACACTGTCAAACCTTTAGCACTTGCTGTACCAAACTGATTAACCTTACCTATAATTTCACCACTGATATCTAATTGTAAACCTGGTGGCAATGTTCCATTTACTATACTGTAAATTAATCTTGAATCAGGTACACTTGTTTCTGCTTTGACAGCAAGTGTTGAAATAAAGTTTGCACTAATATTACCTAAATTACTTGCTGTTAAGAATTTTATAGTCGAATCTACTTCACCAAGAATCTTAACTCTAAACGTTTTAGTTTTACTTGCTAATATTGTTTCTGGTACACCACCAAATCTGGTTGCTTTTACTGTAAACTTATATTCTTTTGTAACAGCAGGTTGGTAAGGAACACGACCTGCTATTTCTCCTGTTGTACTATCAAGCACCATACCTGGGGGTAATTCACTTGGAGTGTTGTCGTCGTTGTTTTGTTCTAATGTGTATACAAGTCTACCTGCAATAGTTTCTGTATCTAATACATCAAGGAAAAATGTTAGATAGTTGTTGGCTCTTCTAAATCCAAGGTTTTCTGGTGTCAGCCATAATGGTGTTCTTAGATATGTGTTATCAGCAGTAAACAATCCATTTGCAATTTGCATTTTTGTATTGTCTGCTCTTAAGAAATCATCACCTACAAGATAAATTTGAAATTTACGTTTTGCAATAGTATCACCGTCTGTAACACTTACAATAAATTCGTAATAACGATTTAGTTTACGTGGTTGCTTTGTAGGAATTCTGTCGTCATAGATTCTGGTATCGTAGAAGAAACTGTCAAAACCGTTAGCACTTCTTTCTCCAAAATCAAAAGGAAATGTGCCAAATATGTTTGCATCGTATGCACCACTACCCGCTCTTTTATCTAAAGCAAGTACAGGCTCAACAACGCCTACTATTCTACCATCTGTTGTTAAGCGTGTTCCTGGCGGAAGTTCTCCGTCATCATCTGCAATAAAATACTCTAATGCATCCCCGGCAGGTAAATCAGGGTCAATTGCCTGTAGTTGAAAATCTAATAGTGTATTGTCAAGTACAAAAAATTTCTGGTTTGGATCAACTTTTAACAAACCTTCAGTTGTTGTCCAAACAGGTTCATCTGCTCCGTCAATCAGAATAGACAAAGTTCTATCTTCAATAGCACCAGTGCTGTCGGTTGCTCTTAGAACAAATTTAGATTCAGTTGGACGCTGTACTTCGAAAGGCGTACCTACAATATATAATCCGTCTAAACGTAAACCACCTGGTAGACTACCTGTAATTATTTTAACATCAGTAATTGTATTACTTGTAGTATTTAGAGGTAAAGCAAATCTCACTGTAGCATTTTCTGCAAATACACCGAGATTTTTTCCTGTTTTTACTGTCCAGATTTGAGCCATTTTAATTCCTTATTCAGTAGTATTTATCGGAATATGTGACTATGTTTAAAGAGGGTTTGTAATAGTGCCAACGTCGATGTTTACTTCTGCAATGCTACTATCGTCCTGTAAACCAGGCTGTGAAATAGTGCCTAAATTAACATCTGTTGCGCCTGCTAAGAATTCAATAATACTTGAAGTATCACCTGTGATTGTTGAAAAGTTAAAACCGTAAATATCACGAACATCTATATTGTGTACTAAACTTTCAATGTTTCTTACATTTCTTATAGTGTTGCCTTGCCCGTCTAATGTTCCACCAAGTTCTGGAGTAGCATCTGTAGATAATTCTGTAAGTGAATTAATAGTAATTCCGTTAGCACCACTTGTTTGTGTACTTGCATTAGTACCACCGGAAATAGTAAATGTATCACCTTCTGCAAGTGTAATGTTTCCAGCATCAGTTGCTACAGTTAATTGCTGTAATCCACCAACACTTGAAATAATAACACCTGTTGAGTCTGCTGTTACTGTAACATTACCGCCTGCAACAATTTTTTTAAATTGTAAATCAAAGCCTGTTTTTTGTGCAAATACACCTTCTCCTACAGATCCAAGATTACTTGCTGTAGTTTGCTCAGGGTTACGATTGTCAAGTTCTGTAAAGTTATTGTTAACTTTTACAAACGCTTCGCGTAAATCGTCACCCGTCCCGTCATTTGCTACACCGCCGATATTTACTAAACTTATTGCCATACTAATATTTATCCTTAATTATATCCAAACTTCTTTTGCCCATTCAGTGGAAAGTAAGCCACTCTGTTTGGACCACCATGTATTGTAGTATTTGTTGTGTAATCATCTGTGTTGCCTGAATCATTAAGATTATCAACAGCATTTGATTCAAAATATTTTTTAACCTGTGCTGGAGTCCAGTCTGGATGTGCCTGTGTTAAGAGCCCAATCATACCACACATCTGTGGAGCCGCCATTGAAGTGCCTGAATATTTTGCTTGTCTATAACTTGAATCTGCAAAGTACGATGAACCTTGATTGTTAGGCTGAGCACTTATAATATATCTTCCAGCAGTGTAAATGTTTACACCAGGGCCTGATTGACTGAATGTTGTTTTCTTGTCACGGTATACAGCACCGTCTAACACATCACTGTTTTCTAATGCACCTACCATGAACCCTTCATTTAAATCTCCCACAGGATTATCCTGAGTTGCTGTTTGTGTAAATGTGTCACCACCTTCATTCACTGAAGGAGTACCACCTCTGTGATAGTACATATAATAAGTGTTACCTGATAAAGTAAATGTCAAATAGTTGTCATAATCAACACCGCCCGGAATATCCATTTTCATTGAATCATTGCCAGCGGCACAACACACATGAATTCCGTTATTGATTAATGTTTCCACATCGGCATCTTCAGAAGCAAATTTTCTTGGAAACCCATATATACCTCCACCTTGTGCTTCTCCAATTAATCCTCTGTTTTGTAGGTTGGCATATGTGGTATCTGTGTGTGTAACACCTCGGTATCTGCCACCTGTGATGTCATAATAAGTTGTGCCATTGAATGATATTGCATTTGGAGTGGTTGTTGTTCTTATGTACCACGCATAACCAAAACTCATATTGACCACAGTGGGTTTTTTAGCACCAGTGTCTGGCAAGGTTGGTTTAGCGTTGTGCCAATCTATTAGTGAGTCAATGGTATCAGTCCATGTTATTGAGTTACCTGAATTTGCATACAGTGTTATATTGTATATGTCAGAATTTTTACACCAACCAAATGTTTTTCCTGCCATGGTTCCAACACAGTGTGAACCGTGACCATTTGTATCTGTGTAAAAGTTTGCTGGCTGTGTGCCAACATTATTTGATTCCGTGAACCAATCGATCTGTTTTAATCTTATTTCTGAATCAGCAATGTAACCTGATCTACCTGCGGCATAAGGATTACCAGTGTCGCCGTTACGGAATAAACTTTGTATGGTTTCTAAAGGAATTTTTGAAATACACGGTTGTATCCATGTATAAAAAAATTCAGCACCTAACGGGTTATTTGCTTGAATGCCTGCTGGAGTACGCATATCGTCTGTCCACTCTGGTGATAGACTTCCGCCTTGCCATAAACTTGTATAATCAAACATACCGAAGTTTAGCAAGTACAAATATTCTTTTGCCGCTACTTCAAAAGCATCGCCGATAGTTTTCCAATCATCTGGATTTAGTTGATAACCTGATGGATCCCATTTACCTGCATCGTATGCCTCCACCATTGCATTATACAAATCACCAGTGTTCCAATCGGAACTTATATATGGATATAATTTTATATCCTCTGCAGGTAACCCGTGCATATGTAACGTATGAAAAACGTGTTCGATTGCCTCTTGAGCATCTTCGTTACCATTGCCTGCAGGACCACCTGTTGAATTCAAATACCACACCATGTCATTTTGTACATGAGTGTCATACAAGTTTGTTAGATTCCAAAATTCAGTGCCTGCATCAGTTAAGAAGTTTGTGGAGTAATCGTCACCTGCACCTTTGGCTACTCTTTGTATAGTTGGAAGTCCAGCGTGATAAGTTCCAGCATCTCCTTTTAATGTTTTAATAAACAGTTCTTGAAATTGTGAATTAGTTTGAGATGTTGGTCTGGTGAACCATTTAAATAATTGTGCTACTTTTCTAATCCATTCGTCTGGCACTGCTGTTTGTCCACCCACAGCACCTGCCGCCATTATTCTAACGCCGTTTACTGTGAGTTCTCTCTTAAAGAAATCGCTACCGTCTCCGGTTACGTTTTGTACATCACCACTGGTGTATACAGTTGGTGCTACATAATTTGTTTTATTCCATTCAGGGTGTCCTACTTGAATTCCTGTGTCCACAATAACCATGTCAACGTCTGTACCATCTAAAACATAATCATATGTGCCACCTGGATCTGCTGTGCTGTTATTAAATGTATTCGTTTGATTGATGTGTCTTAACAATCCCCAATTGTCTTGAGTGCCTGATGAAGTTGAACTTCTATTAAAATTTCCATTTTGCAATGCACGAGGTTTTGGTTCAGGAATGTCTTCAACTGCCTGTACAGCCAGTATTCTTGAATCTTGTCTTAATTTGATTGCTTCTGCTTCTGAAAGATTGTAATGTGTGTTTCTTGGATTGTTTGGACGTTCTTTACAGCACTCGCACACTCTGTCAGGAACAATGTTTGAATCTACAGAATCATCTGCTGAAGTGTCTCGACACAATTCATCATGTATAATGTGCCAGTCCACATCTTTTCGGACTGTAACAATGTATTCTCTTTGTGTATCTAAATCTGTTGTTATCATTTATACATTACGAGACAATGGCTCTATCACTGACTCTTCTCCAATTTGTTCCATCGTAGAAAGCAGGAATTGATCCACCTGTTTCATCTGTACAAAATACCATAGCACCTACTGATGATACTAATGTGCTTAACTGTGTTACTGTTTTATTAACCAACTTCATAGGAGCATCGTTAATAATTTCGTCTACAGGATCAAGCGTAATAGTTGTTGGTGATGATATAGTGTAAGTGCCTGTTAATGTGTTTGGTGCATTAATAGACTCTGTAATAATGTTTGTAATTGTTAGTGTGTCAGATACTGCGTTATATGTGAAGCCTGCATCACCGGCAAATGCTCCATTATCGTTATACTGTACTTGTGTATCTGTTCCACCCGGAGTACCACTACCGCCACCACCAGATGCTGTAAATGTAATTGTTCTATTTGTTGCTGACGTTGTAATAGTCATGCCTGTGCCGGCAATTAGTTCGATACTGTCTAATGTACTTTCAGCACCAATTATGCTTTGTCCTGCTACAGTAAACTCTGCAAAAATATTTTGATCTTCGTTTGGTGATGTATTTGTAATTGTAAGTGTATCAGCAACAATCTGTGTGCTAATACCAGTACTACCAATAATGTTAAGTGTATCAGTCGCTGTGTCAGCAGTTGTATTTCCTGTTTCACTTGAGAATGTTGTAAACACGTTTTGCGGAGTAGTCGCAGAATCCACATATGATTTAATAGCACTCTGTGTTACAAGTCTTGTTCCACTATTTGCAGTAAATGCACTATCGTTATCAATACGGTTGACTGTAACAGCATCACCGGCAAAGTTTAAACTTGTTGTAGAAGTTAGTGTTCCACCACTTAGTGTGCTTGTAAACGTAAAGTCACCAGCACCATCTGTTTTTAAAAACTGATTTGCATCACCGTCTGTAATGCCAATGTCTGTCAATGTTGCTGGAGAATCTGTAATGCCATATCCTGCCAATGTAGTTGGTGTATTTTGTACGTCTGAAAAGTTTGGTTCGTTAGTTTGATTAACCCAACTAATTCCGTCATACCCTAAAATTTGTCCGCCTGTTGGATTTGAAATAGAAAGATCTGATAAATCGTTTATTGCATAACTTGGTTTGTTAGTAACGTTATTCCAATCCAAATAGTGTGTGCCATCAAATCCGTCAAGTGTATCTGCGTTAAGTCCACTACCGCCTGATGCAATATCATCTCCAGGTACCCATCTTAATCCATTCCATTTTAAAACTTGTCCTGTTGATGGTGGAGTAGTTTGTGTATCAACATCAATCATGTCACTGATGTCATTTGGAATAATTGGCTTATTGCTTAGATCATTGTAACTTCCGGTAGTTGCTACAGTTGCTAAACTTGGTCTACCAGTAATTTCTGAGTATGCTATTGCAGTGTTTACCCAAGCAGTTCCGTTGTACTTTAAATATTGTGCATTGGCTGGTGCAGTAAGGGTAACGTCAGTTAGTCCATCAAGTGCAGTTGCACCTCCACCACCACCACCTGAGCCAACACCAGTTGCTTCGATAGTTAATGTGTTTGCTTGATCATTGTATGTAAGATTAATACCAATACCAGCAACAAGTAAATTTGCTACACGATCGTCAACACGTTCGTTTGAAAAATAAAGTTTTGTACCTTCAACAATATCGTCTGTATCTTGTGGAATAGTTGGAGTACCAATTAGGTCAGCATATTGACCACTGAAAGGATTATACAGTACTCCCGCGATTGTTAAACTTGTTGCGGCAACATTACCTGCGCCTACAATACCTGAACCAGTTAAGTTAAGGTTATCACCGATGGGTAATTCTTTTAACTTATTACCGTCATCTGTATCTACAATTAGTGGTATTCTATCTGCCATTTTGTTTTCCTATACTCATATTTATAACGCCGCTATTCTTGTTTGGAAGTCTGCAAAGTCGGCACTTGCCGCTACTTCTGTTTTTAATGTTGCTATACTTACGTAACCTGGAATTGTTCCGTTAACACCATCTACAAGTAATGTTGAATTATCAGCAAAAACTGATCCTACTAAATCACCAACTACAGGACCAGTATGTGTTCCTACTGTATTGTTGTTAAGTGTTCCACTTACTACTGATGCAGGAATTAATCCATTAACAGCATCAACAAGTAGAGTACTATCATCTGCAAAAATACTTCCTTTGGTATCTTGAACTTGAGCAACAGTTCCATCTTCGAGTACAGTTACTTTTCCATACAGTTCTGTAAAGTTATCATTGACTTTGCCAAACGCTGTACGGATTGGATCTCCGTCTCCTTTGTTTGCACTTGAACCAATGTTTATAATTCTCTGTGCCATTATACTCTCCCTACCACTGCTTCAATAGTGCCATAGCCGGGATCCTCCTTGGCTTGCAATGCTTTACCTATCACAGTTCCTACTTTAGGATCTTGGCTTGCAATAGCATAACCTGGAATACTTGCTGAAACAAGCATATCACCTTTGCGTACTACGCCAACTACATTTACAGGAACTCTACCCTGTAATGCAATCGCTGTAACATGATCGCCCTCTGCACCTGCGTTCATTAAATAACCTGGTTTCTCTGAAACAACACCTGCTACCCTTGTGTCATCTTTCATAGAAGTAACTGTTACTTCTTGTTCGCCACCAAATATTAATACACTACCAATTTCATAATCTGCATCTGCAAGATAGTTCTCTGCCAAGTCAGCGTATAGTGCTGTATTTGCTTGAGCACTTGTTGAAATTGCATAAACATTTTGAAAGCGTTTTAGTGTACTACCTAAATCATATACATCAGTTTCACCTGGTAACAGTGTTGTATTAGTTACAACAAGTCTTGCTGTGCCACCTGTAACAAAACCAATTTGGTCTGCTGATGTAAATCCAGTGTCTGCACCAATACCAATACCAGTTGAACTATTATCACCTTCACCTGGTGCTTCAACAAATGAAGTGTAAGTCCAGTCAGCGGCTATGTAATTTTCGCCAGCCAACGCACTGTTGTTTTGGAATGTACTTTCTGCAGACTTAGCATTACCTATGTTTAGGTTACCAATCATATTATTGTTAGTAACTCCGGCGCCTGTTGTTTGTGAACTTAAGAATAGTGTCGAACCTGGATTTGTAAAGTTTACAGTTGTACCTGACGTATCAATAATTCTTGCACTATCAACTTCTAATGCTTGTACATTAATTGAACCATCTGTGTGTGTTTTGACAATAGCACTCGGTGCACCAATTGTAGTAAATGTACCTCCTGATTCTACAATAGTTGAGAACGGAATAGCACTTACATCACCTGTTGCACTATCACCTTGTGCTCTACCAATTACACTGTCATCTGGAATGTTTGCTAATTTTTCAATTGGTAGTTGACCATCGTCAATGCTAATAAAGCCGTTGTTGCTACTAAACACAACACTATCAAATACTGCAAGACCTAAGTTGCCTTGTGTTATTCCTGCCGCTGATGCTCTTACACCAGCCGCCTGCATATTAAGTTTGCTTTGTGCAATTTGTGCACCAGCGTTAACATCTGCGTTTACAATACTGCCGTCGGCAATACCTGTCGAAACAGTTTTATCTGCGGCATTATATGTAAATTCAAAGTAACCTGTTGGTGTAGCAGTGTCCCAATTAGAACCTGTCCAAACAATAATATCATTATTATCTCTGGTACCATTTGCACCAGTACCATACATTAGAGAATCACCAAATGGTGTTCTACCATCTACATAACGTTTGTTAGTAGCATCAAATGGATCACCTGGATCTCCTAATGCTGTTAGATTATTGTTTCCGAAACTAATGTTTGCACTTGGTGATGTTGAACCATCACGTGCAATAAAGCCAGCACCAATTGGATTTGTAACTGCAAGTGAAGTTTCGTCAATTCCTAAACGTCTGTTTACATAACCTCTTACTGCTGATTCAGTTGGTGCAGAGTCAACAGCATTATCTGTCATACCATCATCACTTGAGAATTCAGTAATAACAACACCACGTTTAAATCCAATACCATCCAAGTTACTTAAAGCAATACTTGCGGCAAATGTAACTCGACCTGTACCTTGGTCAACTGTAAAGAATCTACCTACACGGAAGAAACCGTCTTGGTCAGTTGATACATAGAACACTCTACCTTTGTCACGTTCTTGTACTTCGTTTGCTTGTTGCGGTTCTTGTGGTGCACCAAAAATCTTACTTGGATAGTTAGAAGTATTAAATCCTCCTGATCCAATATCGTTGAAGTCATGTCCAGTTGCTCTTGCTACAGAAATATTAACTGTAAGTCCTGCATTTTCACCGTTGGCTAATCCAACACGTAAAGTAATTGCATCTGAAGATGCTACTGGAGAATGTAATCCTGCCGCTACGATCGAATCGCCTAATGCCGCATCGTTAATATCACTGACATCTTCAATAGTAATTAAACCATAATCTGCTTTTTGTGAATAACTTAGAATTCTATGTGTCTTACCATCCCAGGCAAAAATCATATCACCGTTGTTAAGTCTGTTAACTTCTGATTGTTCTGAGAGTGTTGTAATAGCAATTACAGTGTCACCTGCTGTAGCACCTTGTGTACCACTTGGTGCATATGTAGTATCCGAAACATAATTTTGGTCTACTATCATTCTAATGTAATCATAGTTAGAATCAAATGTGACCAACTGCTGATTAGCACCTGGAAGTGCGCCACCAATAGCATCAGCCCCGTTAAACGCAATAGTTCTATATGTAAAGTCATCTTGCTCGTCAAACACAATAGCAGTTGATGGTCTAATAACTGCTGTTTCTTCGAGGTTATCAAACACAAAGTTTTGTAACTGTCTAATAACAACTTTTTGGTTATTTGAAAGTGCTAATGCTAAACCGTCATTACCGGTAATGTTTAGTTTGTAAATAGTACCATTTCTTGAAGCACCTGCAACATCTGTTTCATCTGTAGATTGAATACTTGATACTTCATACCTTACAATACCTGTCGAACCACCGTGGTCTATTTCAATCTCTGAAATGTTAGTAGGAATATAATCTACGTCATAGACATATATAATGTTTTTACCTGCAACGTTAATAGCACTTGTACCGTTATCAAATACACGAGCAGTCTGTACCATTTTCTCTACAAGAGTAATTTGATCAATAACTTCATTTGGATCTGAGCCTGCCGCTACCAAACCATAGTTACCATTTGAGTTAGATCCGTTTAGTGATCTAATCTGCGAACCGTTGTTTGCCATGTATGCCGCATGACAGTAATAAGTGAATGTTGATACTTGCTCTGTTAGTGCGCCGTTGTTAACAACAATACCGTAACCTAAATCGTTAACCTGTGTATAGTCGTTTGCTAACATTGAAGTGTTACCAGCACTTTGTAGTACAATATCTGTAAAGTCTGCAAACTGGAATCCATTGCCATCACCTGATGTTGGATTTAGGAATAGTGTTGCAGTACCTGCCGCCTGGTCATAATTTGTAACAGCATCAACTTGATAACGTACACCTTGAATATAGAAAGGACATGGTGTTTCTGGACGTCTTTGTCTTAGTCCACTACCAACGCCACTTGATACGTTTAATGTAAATGCATCATCTTTGCTAACAACAGTCATTGTTAGGTTAGATGTAAAGTTATCAATATACATACCACCTGCGAATACTTGTTTGTTTTGTGATCTACTAAACGATCCACAAACCTGTACGTAAGGTGATTTAATTAGAATCTGTCCATCTGGGTCAAGCACTTGAGCAAAACCACCGTGACCCTGCATTGTAACGTTCATGATTCTGTTTGAATCGTTCATCATGAACACATCAATTTCATTGTTGTTCTTAGGTGGATTGTAATTAGTATCAAATGCAAATTTAACACAGTCAATCAAGTTATTGTGGTTAGTTAATGCATTAGATTCTGCTACTGCTTCTGCTGTAGTATTCTGTGTTACAGTTGATTGTCTACTATCTGCAAATGCTGTTTTTGCTAATACTGCCGCACCAATTGTTTTAATGTAGTTGATTGCGTCAGTAGTTTCTGTTTCTTGTCCACTAACTGCACCTTTGTAATATGCCGCTTGGTTAGCAAGTGAACTTACTCTGCCGCCGTCGGTTAAGTCGCTTACTAATCCGTCAACAATTAGTCCTGTATCTCTACGACACTTGCTTTCGTTGTATGTAAGTGTAGGATAAGTTGCATTAATATATGCAATAGTTTCTTCAACAATAAAGTTTTTGTTTAATTGAATTAACTCAGAAGCATTTGGAAATTCTCCAGGATTATCAAAACCACTTGATCCTTGGTTAACTGCTTTGGTAGGATCAACAGTATAATGATAACCGTAACGTGGATCTCCCAAGTCAGGTAAGTTTCCTAAGCCGTTATTGATAACATCAATAATGTTGTTCATTAGTGTTGTTACACGAGTATCTGTGCCAGTTTCAAATGCACTTAAACCTGTTGTTTGACTTGTTACAGTTTGTAATGGTGTGTATGCGGCCTGTGGTAAAATTGTGTTTACTACAAGGTCTCTTGTAAATGCATTCGCGGCCGCTGTTTGTGCTTCTTGCCCGTTAATTAAACTCTGTGTGCCTACATAATATTTTGCCGCGTTTTCATAAGTTTTAGCATTACCATTGTATTTGACATCATGTGCAATACCGTCGAGAATAATTCCTACATCTCGTTCACACTTTGCTTCGTTGTATGTGAAACCATCCCAAATGCTACCAGGTGTTGCACCTGCAATTTCGTTTGTAATAAATTGAATTGTTTCGTCTTTGATAAATTCTTTGTTTTGTTGAATCAATTCAACAGCATTAGGATTATTAGTAGGTAATAATTCTAAGCCATCAAAGTTTGCATCTCTGTAGAAGTATGTGTTAATCCATTTTGATTGTGATGCTCTACGTGCCGGACGGATCTGACAACGTCTAAAGTCTGTACCTTTAATAGAACAGTTAGCCGGAAGTTTAATTGGATAGTCTTCATAGAAGATGCCTGATTCTACGTGAATACAAATTTGAGTTGTATTTGTAAAGTTACCATATTCAAACTTTTCTTCTAATACAAATGTCTTTGGCTCAATTAATTGAACACGGATTGTATCTTCGTTTGCTCCACGGGTGTATTTTACAATTCTACCTAATGCTCCTGACGTTTTACCTCTCATAATTTTACCTGGTAAAATATCAACATTGTTTGGAGCACCTTGGTCCACATATCCTGCACCGCCGTTTTCAACAACCAATGTAACAGTTGAACCTTCAATCAATGTAGTTGTATCAAGTGTACCTAATCCGTTTTCAATAATGTTTGTTGAAATATCAATTTTAGAAAGCACTGCATTTCTTACAGTAGATGTAACTGTTTGATCAGTGTCAATAACTTGTGTAACACCATCTGTATTTCTTACAGGAGCAACTGTTCCATTCTGTAAAATGATATTGATAATTGTTTTACCGTAGTTGATACCTGCAAGTAATTCTGTAATCTGTGTTCTTCTTTTGATTTGTCCTTGCACACTTGCATAAAATCTTTTACCAAATTGAATTGCATGATAGTTTGCATTAAGTCCATTTTCAATATCAATTGCAAGTCCAGCAACTAAGTTGTTCATGTCTTTTTCCCAATCTGTTTCATCAAATTGGAATGTTGTGTAAATTGATTTTACATAAGCAATAATTTCTTTAGCAATAAATGTTTGATTTGCTCTTAACAATGTTGCCGCAGGTGCACCGTCTGTGTGTTCAGATGTTATGCTTTTTGAATTAATTACTGATTCGCCAGTACCATCGCCGTAAGTAACTGTTTGCACATATGCACCTGGTTCAAGCGGAGCAGTAGAAACAAGTTCTTCAGCCTTTTCGCAGGCCTTACCAATAGTTTTATAAGCAAATTGTAAAGAACGTCCTTCTTTACCTACTGGTGAAAATTCCTGTGAGTCGTCTCCATTTGTTCTAACATATAAATCAACAATTGAAGTAAAACTTGAATTGTCTACATAAAATTTAGAAGCCGCCTGTAAATCATCTACATCATTTGGTGTTCCACTACCTGCAAGGTTACCTGGATGGTCATGCAAGTAAAGTGGACCTGTCATGTCATCACCCTGTCTACGTACAGTAGAACTTCTTGGTAATGCTTCTGTGCTTAGGTATGAACCATATAATGCACTGTTGTAATCATTGTCAACTAAAGTATGATCGCCTCCAGGATTTCCTGAAGCGCCTTGGTTTGCACTAATTTTGTTTGTGTTTGCAATAGCATCACCTGCTGTTGGGTGCAAACTCAATTGGTTAGCATTTATAAATCTTACATAATAAACTGTGTTGATTGTAAGTTCCGGAGCCGCACTACCGCCACTTACTTCATACTTGAAAGGTGTTCCGTTAATATTATGATCAAAACCATGTCCTACAATAATTAGGTTGTTATTAATGAAACTACCAATTGCAAGAGTATACTCAGAACCATCAGCAGGCTCTGATCTCATTCTGTTTGCAGTAAAACGTTTCTGATAACTTACGTCATTGTATTTCTTATCAGCAACAAGATCACCTACCTGAATACTTGTGCTGTGAGTTGTGTTAAATGCTGTTGCCGAAGCATCAGTAATAGGACCAATGTTACCTAATGTATATTGTCCAGAGCCATCAAGGAAACCACCAATTTGTGGTTGTAAGTCTGAATTAATTCTACCACCACTGTTTGTAATAACAAGTTGATCTGGATCAGTGTTGTCTACAAGAATACCAGGACCACCTACAACGCTTTTCATTAACAGTGAAGAACCACTGTCGTTCGAAACTGGAATCTTGTTTGCACCTAATTCTTCTGGTGTGTCCGAAAGTGCTGTAAAACGAATTGTTCCGCCTTGTCCAAATACTGCATAAAGTTCTGAAAAGTTTTCGTTAGTTTTACCAAACGCATCACGGATACTATCACCCGTTGCGTCATTTCCTTCAACACCGATATTAATCACTCGTTTTGGCATATGTTACCCCTAAAATCCTATTGACTCACCACAACCGCAACTTGATGTTGAAGCAGGGTTTTCTATTGTAAAGTATGATCCGAATACTTCTTTTTTATAGTCTATTGTGCTACCGATCAAATACATTATGCTGGCATTGTCCATAGCAAACTCTCCGTTATCAAGTTTAACAACTTCGTCATCTAACTCTTTACTATCATCTAAAGTCCAGTCATATTTGAATCCAGCACAACCACCGCCTTTTAAACTCAAACGCACTATTGGTTTATTGTGTTCTTTAAGCATACTATTCATATGCTCTACAGCGTTTGGCGTTAGTTTTACTATATCCGACATACTTCCTTCTCCTATGTATTTATTATATTTTTTGTAATCCGAATGTAATTAGGTAAATAGTTTTATGTTTGTTAGAACAGAACAAGAAGTCAAATGGTACGTTAGAAAGTCTAAAAAAGGAAAAACACACCCTTACAAGCGTGTAAAGACTGTGGTTATATTTGAGTGTGATAGTTGCCACGAAGAATTTAAGCGTGACAAGGGTAAAGTTGATTCTAAAAGATTAGATAATTCATACAACCATGTGTGTCCAAGTTGCGATCCTAAACGATTTGCACAAAAGAAAGGCGTCGAACAAAGACGCAAGTTGAACACAACGGTTGATATTTTAATGACTATTGATCAATTATAATTACTCAGACTTCCAAATAGTCCAAGCACCATATGCGATTGCCGCATATGCAAGTAGTCCTGCTAAAGGTTTAGCAATTAGCACAATAATGCCAAATGCAATAAGCATTGCACCGTCCCATGATGTTCTTTCTGTGAAACGCTTTGCTACCCAGCCTTTAAATTTATCTAACATATTCTTCTCCTTTACTTATTAAGTGACTTCATACGTTTGTGTAACTCGTTCACTAACTTATCTTTAGTAAGTCTGCGATCAAGTTCGATACCATTTTTTCTGCCCATTTGCTCTAACTTAACTTTAGTTTCTTTTTTAAGTTCTGCTTTTGAAGGTACAAGAATTAATGGTTTCTTTTTCGCTATGTGATCAGAAAGTTTTTGAGTTTTTTCTTCACCCGCGCCGAAAATCTTTTTAATCCAATTTAACACGTTATTCTCCTTTTGTAAGTGTAATTACTCCACAGGCAAGTCTATCACCTGCGTTTCCGGTTTCTAATGATTCTGCATCTCCGCCTTTTCCGAGGTCGTCTTCGTTTTCATGTATAACTATTGCTCTGCCTACGATGCTTCTTTCACCTATTAAATCAATTCTTTTTGCTTGAATTGTGAACTCAGCGATCCCGTCTGAGTTTGCTTGAACATTACCCAAATCACCAACATGGCCGTTTTCGAGATCGCCATGCTCCACACTATCGGGGTTGTAATGGCCACCAGCACTTTCACAACCGTTGGATAGGTCTCCGTATTCATGGACATGAAAACCATGAAGTCCTTCTTTCAAACCAGTTATTCTACCCTTTATAAGCGTAGCAGTGCCTGGCTTTTGCATGAATAAAATAGTGCCTTTAACAGTGTCTGAATGGACTAAGTCACATACAGCCGTAACTGCTTCTTCTGCTTCTACTATTTGTTTCAGGCTTTCACACTGACAAGTTCTTGAGCGTGTTCTTTTACAATCTGTGAGTTGTCTAAATCGCATACAGTATTTAGCCCATAATCGTGTAGTCTAATGCTGGCAAGGTTCTTGGCTTTGCTTTCTACCATAATATCTGCATAGTCGCGGAATGTAAGTGCCCAGTCATTAACAGCATTATTCCACATAAAGTCTGAATGGGCTCTTAGTTTTTGTTTCTTGTAACCTTCTAATAATAACATATCCATAGTAGGCTTCTTATTAGGATCGTGATCGACAAGTAAATCTTCACGTGATACTGAATAATGTATTACAGGACGCACACCACGCCAACTGTCTACTATGCGAGAAAATCTATCGTCGGTTGGTTGAATATATTCTCCACTATTGACCCAGTGATGGTGTATGTCAAGAACGAGGGCAAGGTGGTCTGCAAGTTCGAGGCTTGCGTCGATGCCCCACGACATTTCGTCATTCTCAATCGTGATGGTGTTTCTTGCTTCGGGCGAGAGTCGCGGTAAGGCGTCAATGATGCCTTGTGGACCTTTTCTACCCGATATGTGTACATTGCATTTAAAGTCTTGAAATGAGTTGCCGTATCCCATCCACCTGATGACATCCACATGATATTCAAACTCCTCTATACTTCTATTTACAATATCAGGATTATCTGACGCAAGTACAGTAAACTGACCAGGGTGCATAGACAACCTAACATCAAGTTCACGAGCCGTTGCGCCGACGTGAGCGAATTGCTGTTCACAATATTGTCGTACATCAGGCTTGCGCCAGAAGTAAGACCAAGTAGGCTCAGTATAAACAGGTAGGACGTCACTTCCCAACCTAACCATTCGTAATTCATTTGGTAATCCTCCTACGTATCTAATCAAGTTCTCATATGACTTGATGTTGTGGACCATGATATCCCATAGGCGTTGTTCAGCAACTTCTTGTGTCTGTCTGTTAAGCCAAGCAACAGTTGTTGAACGTGTGTTAAGTGGACGCTGAATCTCCTCAAGAAGTTTCTTCTTCTGGGTTTGATCAGGGTGCATATATTTGCAGGCAAAGCCTATACGTTTATTCATACTATTAGTATACCATCTTTGTAGGTTAATGTCAAGTTTATTTCCAATTTTCTTTGCACCATTTATCTACACAATTATGTGGATGTGGTTCCCCATGGAATACTGCAACAGATGTTTCTGGCTTTATTTTTGGTTCACCCGGAATTGTAAAATTTCGCACACCGTCAATACGAGTCATTTCTGGTTTGCCTCTCATTTCCCACTTGTAACTTTGGATCCATTCGTCTGGCCAAAAGCAAAAATCTTTTTTGACTTGACTATAGATCCAATCTTGATCTCCATGCATACGTTTTGTTGCAACAAACTGTTGTTCAACAAAATTTTTCCATACGTGATCCTGTGTGCCTGATTTTAGCCTAAACACACTTGAGTTCATCTTTTTCCAATCTGATCTTAAGTGTCTGTTGAAATCTTTACAGATACAAAATTTATCTTCATTGTATGTAAACAAATGATCGATGTTATTAAAAATAATTACATCAAGGTCAAAGTAAAGAATATTGCCATTAATAGAAAGGTTGGGATCAAAGAACATAGGTTTATACCACCACCCAGCAATCGGAAGTTTGGGCAATGGTAAAACTCTAATGCCTGCTTGTATACCTGCAGAGTTATCTGTGTAACAAACAAATTCATAAGGAACAGTGGTATTTCGTGCAACCATGTTGGCCAACACGTTTACATATTCTGCACTATATTTGTCGCCCCACTTAAGGCATACAACATAGTTCTTCATAGGTTAACCTTCGTAAATTGCTGAGTTAGCACCGTGTTCGGCACACTCAACTTTAACACAATAGCAACGATTGTTTGTTGCTTCTCTAATAAGTTTGTCAGCAAAGTTAAATGCGTGTTCCGCAAACTTTTCTGCACCTACACCATCAAAGAATCTAATCTCTGCAAGATCTAATTCTTGTAGTTCTCTAAATTTGTCCACGTGTGGATCATTAATATCCAAACAAAGTTTGTGATCGAAACTATCTTCCAACCAAGCCTTCAAAGGTTTTAGTCCTCCAAAGTCTACTGCCCAGTTTTTGTTATCTAAATGATCACAACCAAATGTAAATGTAAATGCTAAACTGTAACCATGTAGCAAATGACAGTGTGAGTGATCTGCGTTTGGCTGTCTAAAGACTGCTGAGAGGCCAATGTTATGACCATAATGTTTTGTGCTATAATGTTTTGCCATTTTTATCTCCTATATAATAATGGCGGCAGAATTAGAAGGGTTGACGCCAAGTCCTTTATTCTATATATTATAGAATATTTTTTATTCTTTGTCAACCGGTAAATGTCCATAATGATGCATTTTGGCGGCTACAAGGGGAATTAGTTTTTTACGCATTGTATTAAAACTTACAGTAATTCTTTTGTCTGTTGTATTTGGATCAGTTCTATGTTCAAGCCAACTTGGAAAAATCAACAGCAATCCTGTACGTGGCATACAACTTGCAAAGTAACTGCTGTATGGATTTTGATTTTCAAAAACGTCGTTCATTCTCAAAGGACGTAGAGGTGATTCAAAAATTAGTGGACAACTACCTTCATCAACATATGGATAGAATGCACCACTAATAACACTACCTTCGTGTCTATGTTTATCAACGTGTCCGTCTTTGCCTAAAACATTAAACCAACTTGTGCCTAAGATACTTTCTTCAAGTCCTGCATCTTGGCAGTATAAATCAATACAATTTTGTATGTCTGCTCTTAATTTTTTTAGTTCTGGATTGAACAGAAATTCTTCGTCACCATTAATAAAACTGCTGGAGCCACCAACAATTAATGCATGGTCACCAGTTTCGTAATTTTCGATTATTTCTAAACACTTTTTAATTTCACTATGATCGCTTAGATCAAATGCACTTACAAGTGTAGGAAATAGTGATAGATTTTCTTGGTTATACATCACTATAGTTTAACATCTCTTTGAACTGTGTCAAGTTATAAAATGATACATTTTCCATTTTCCAACTGTTGGGCATTTCCCATCCTTCTTGATTAAAGATTCTAAATTGTTTGTTAGAATATCTTTCAAATAGTTTTGAAATTTGATGAATCCAGAAACTTGGATCTACTGCACGAGAATCTGTACTTTCGTAATTTGGTGTACCTTTGTAGACGTTGTTTACAGTGTCAGTTTTACTGTGTAAGTCAAATCCTAACAAGTCTATAGTTTCGTTGCCTTTTGATAAAAGACAACCTATAAAAACAGCATAAGGTCCGCTACCCCAATGAAATGGCTGATCCTTTTTTTGATCAGTTGAATACCAAAGCGGTGGAACAGCATTTATATTGTGTTTACCTGCAAATTCATCTTTCCAATCAGTTCTTGTCCAAATTCCTGATTTAAGATTAACATATTTTCTAACTACTTCACGTACCATGCGTCTGTCACAACATACAATATGTCGTACTTTTGCTTCTCTGAAAATAGCATTACAGCCTACTTTTACGCAGTCTATATTATCTAATTTAATGCCTTTACGGCTTTCTCCGTTACCAATTATGAGCATACGGTATTTAATAAATACATATAACGATAGGAAAAATACTGGCTATGCCTACAGCAATACACGACATATTTAGATTTATTAAACTTTATTCACCTGATGGAAGCACTCTTGAGCAGACTCTTGAGGCAGATGCTGTCAATGATACCTTACAAATGCGTAGAGGTGATGGTGTAAGTTGGAGCGTACCAACAACATCACCAGGAGGCACTATTGCTGTAACTGTAGGATTTCATACTGGCACAGGACAAGGAACAGGTGCATTTTATCTTGACGGAACAGAACGTAACACTATAACATTGGTCAAAGGACAAACATATATCTTTGATCAAAGCGATGCATCAAATGCAGGATATGGTGGCTATAATCACCCTATGACATTTAGTAATACTGATGACGGTGCAGTAAGTGGTGCAATCAGTGGCGAAGAATATGCAACAGGAGTAACATATCTTATTGATGATAATCCTGTATCAAAAACAATTTATAGACAAGATTTTACAACCACAACAAATAGAAAAATCAAAATTGAGTTGAATGATTCTGCTCCTGGTACACTTTATTATTGTTCACATGATAACATTGATCAAGGCGGTCAAATACTAACAACTGCCGGCAATGATCTTATGATGATCAATGTGGACTACAGTTTAGATGTTCCTCCAGGCACAACAAACATAGAATTGACAGATGTCAATGCGGCAACTACACACGTAGAGTTGTCTTCAGCAGGTGGCATCCAACTAACAAGAAAGAACGCAAACGAAATAGAAATCAGTTCTTTTGCTGTAGCAGAAATAGATACACTGCATACTGTAACAACAAGAAATGCAATCACAACCAATAAACTCTACATGGAAGATATTGAAGTTGGTGATGTTACAAGTGCAACACAAGACGGCTTTGTATCACCAAGTTCAGAATTTTTAGGAACTGGTAGGGTTGATGATGCTCTAAGACTTGCTGTTGATCAAAGAGAAATTACAACAAATACAGTAACACAAACGTTTACATTTAATAGCCAAGCGGCACCAGGTGTGCTGAACTATACAATTGGTTATCAATTAGACAGCGGAACATCAGCAACTTCTGTAACAGCAAGTATTCAAAGATATAACACTGTAACAACTATCTGGGAAACATTAGATACAGTAAGTGGTGTAGGCGGTGTTCCATATGAAGTTTCTAATATGTACAACGAATCAAGTGCTTCAGGCGGACAGTATAGAGTTGTATACAATATCGCAGGTAACACAGGAACCATTACACTTGAACTTCAAGCATATTATGAAATACTTGAGATTACAAATAATCCTGTACTAAGAACTGAAAGTGCAGTAGGTACATTAAGAACACGTGACCTTGCACCATTAGGTACAAATGATATTGGTAGAGGCAGTGAGCCATATGATAATGTTTATGCTAATACGTTCCACGGACATCTACAAGGAACATTCGATGGTGACTTAACAGGTTCATTGTATTCAGATGATAGTACATTACTTGTTGATGCTATTAACGGTATTATCTACGGTACCGTAGATGCTAACATTGACCGAGGTACTAATCCATTTACATTAGATGCAGACAGTGCAACAATAGAAGTAGCACGACAAAACGACCTTATTTTAAGATCATTAGGAAACACAGATAATGCACAGATTTCCATAACTGGTGATACAGAACTTGCGATTAGTTCAGGTAATGGTACTCTTAGTTTAAGTTCTTTATTAGACGTTACTATCGGCGCAGGTACTGAATTAACACTTCAAGCCACAGGCGGTATTAACATCAACAATCCTGTAAACACAGTTATATTTGGAACTGCTGGATTTGTTGGAGACTTAACAGGTTCAGTATATGGACCAGACTCAACCACTGTTATCAATAACAATGGTATTGTTACGGGTGAAGTAAACAATGCAAATATTGCCACTGCTAATCTTGATGCAGGTAATATCACAGACAGTGTAATGACAATCACAAATGGTGTAGGTACAGCATTTACAGAAATTGAATCTACTTTGTTTGACGGTGTGCTTGAAGGTGATGTCTACGGCAATGATGGAACAACTCAACTTATAGATGCAACTGCAAATCAGATTGTTGGTGAAGTAAATGCAGATACAAACAAAACAGGTGCATTAACTATTGCATCTAATACAAGTGTTACAGTAAACAGTACTGGTGTAATTTCATTTAACAGTGGCGTAGGTGCTGATGCAACAGGTAAACTTATTAACAGTTCTAATGCCTTACAACCATTTACTATTGGAAGTCCTGTAGTAGTTGAAAAAGAATTTAGAGGATTTCCAGGTGCTCAAGAAAAGCAGTTATACACAAACGTATCAAGTGCTACATATGTAATTGACACCAGCGACACACAAAACGTTTACTGGAATCAACCAAGTGGTCCTTGTGTTGCTAACTTTACTAATCTTAACACTGATACACAGCGTTTAAGAACTTGTAAAATCTTTATCAATCAAGGTGCAACTGCTATTGTTCCTACAATTGAAATTAATGGTGTTACACAGTCGTTTGTAAATGTAGGTCCAGTTGCCGCACAAGTTAATACAGTTAATATATTTGAGTTTTTCTTTTATAGAACTCATACTAATCTTTGGGAAGTGTATTGCCGTAACCTTGATGCAAATGGTTATGGGTTACAAGAAATCACAGACTATGGTGCAACAACTACTAATTCAATTACCACAGCAGGTCTTGATGCCGGTAGTGGAACAATTCAAACCACAGGAACTATGCAGGGCGATCTTGTACCAACTGCAAAGTTTGGTTATACTTCTGGAGGTACAGCAACACAGAGTTCTACTGATAAGACAGGCACTGTAACTATAAACGCATTAACTGGAACAGTTACAATGGACAACTCTGCCTTAGGGGCTGACGGAGCGATGCAACACGTATTATCTAACAGTACAGTATCCGTAGGTGATATGATTATTTGTACGCCTACTTCGGGAGGTAATAGAAGTGCTTACAATATTGTGGGATTCTGTAGCAACGGATCAGCAAATATTGAAGTAAGAAACATCAGTACTGGCACATTGTCTGAACCAATCAAATATCAATTTATAGTTCTTAAATCGCCGACGTCTTAATTTTTATTAGAATTTTTAAAATCGTTTTTTAAAGATTTAATTTCTTTAATTACTGCGTCAAATTTTTCTGTGGTTCTTTGTAATAATTCATTAAGATCTTTTACAGCATAGATTACCCACCACCACCAAGTAAATGCAACCACTGCAAAACTCAGTGCTACAAATCCAATAAAGTAATCTGTTAATGTTTTGAAATCAAAGAATACAACAAGGCACAATACTGTAAGAGCAGTCAGTGGTGCTACTTTACCTACCCAACTCCATACATCTATCTGTCGTGCGATGGAAAATCTTTTTCTAAACCTACTAAACAATGTCTACCCCTCAATATGACCAAAGGGTTTCCATTCTCCTGGTGTGCCTTCACGCACACATATGAAACCTATCCACCCACCTGGTACTGGTTCGTTATTCCAAATAATATCACCTTTGCTCCATAACCCTGTATCTGGAGCGGCACTTCCTCCTCCAAACTTCTTTCCTTCAAACTTGATTGGTCCTGCAACTTCAAAATTTGTACTGGGATTAGAAACACCAAATCCTACTTTACCAAACACAGAAACTTTTGTTTCACTGTTACTCTGTTGTCCAATAGTAACGTGTCCGTATGGTGAAATTGTAATTCTTGGTGTATTATCAGTTATTACTTTTAGTTCAGATGTAGAATATGTTCCAAGTTTAACTGACTCGTGTTCTGGATCAATAATAAATTCTGCACGTTCACTGCTAATGCTTAATTGTCCGTTTGGTGCTTCTGTACCAATAGACATACGCATTGATGCGCCGTCCCAGAATATAAAATCGTCAACGTTTAAGTCTCCGTCAACAATTAATCCTTGTAATCTGCCTACTGTGCGTAGACTTGAATTAGTAACTGTTTCGCCTAATGTTGTTGATGTAATAACAGGAACATTATCAATTTGATAAGATGCTTCTCTATGCAAATCAATTGATTCACTACTATAAAGCCTTGAAGGGTTTGTTTGCAAGATAAACGATTTAATTGTGCCTTCTCCTTGCCACACAAGACCCTTACCAATTGGAGAGTCTCCGTTGCTGGAGTCAAACATTAATGAATCGCTTCTTTGTTGTCTAATGTCAGCAGTAAGTTCATTTACGTGTAAACTGTTACACTCAAGATGTCCTTCTACTGTTAATGCACCCTGTACTGTTGTATCCCCTGCAATATTGTCTGTGTTTACAGTGTCAACAGTAATGCCATTGTTATCCACAAGCAAGATAGTTCTGTTTGCATTATCAGCAATACCTGTACTACGGAATTGCGTGATCTTTCCACCCTGGATATGATTACCAGTTAACTGTCTTTCTTGAATAGGTTGCTGAGGCACAACACGATTTGCTATGATTTCAATAGTCTCACCGAGTTCTTGTAAACCTGCTTTTACTCTTAGGATTTCATTATTGTCAATGTCATTGTACTGCATATTAGTATTTATCTAACTGCCTTTAGAAGTATAGTATCCGGATTAATCCTACCATTCAGTTTGATATCTACTGCATTAATTTCATCAATATAAGTGTTCAGTTTACGTTTACCTGCGTCCTTGAATTCTTTTAATTTTTCTTCTGGTTTACGCAGTGTTTTTTGTATGCTTTTTTCTTCATCAAATTGTGTTATTGTAGTACCTTTGATACTGAGTCCCGTACCTTCTCTTTCTGCGCCGAGTGGGTCAATTACCTTAGCAACGTATTTGCCGATCTTACGAGTCTTGGTATTGAATATCCAAAGTTCATTACAGCCTACAATTTCAATAGGATTAATACTTGCAAGTTGGAACTTGTCATTGCTAATAGCATACTTCAATTTAGCAATTAGTTTTTCTTTAGATCTTGGCTGTTTCTTTCTTGGTTTACGCATTGCTTTTGCAGTATCAATTACTACATTCAATGCACCTACATATAGTTCAAGTGCCTGTGTTTTTTTCTTGATGTCAGACTTGCTAAAAATACTGTATCCTTCTTTTAACTGTTGTGCATAATCTTGTTCTTTTTCTGTTGCATCTTTAGGAAGTTTAGGAGGATCAAGTACTTCACGTAATTCGATTAATTCTGGCTCATAATACTCTCTAATCTTACGAGCATGAGCCTGTGTGAGTTTTACATCGTAAAAATGTTTCTTAAAATCAAACCCTTTTGGATTAAATTTTTCAGGATCTTCGAGCCAACTATCTAACCATTCTTGTGGTTTTTCATCCATAAGCCAAGCCTGTGCTTGAATACGTTCTTGGATTGAAGGAACGTGTACGTTAGCCTGTGATTTCTTTTCTTCAAGTTTCTTTGCTTCACGTTCTGCTTCTACAAACGCATCTGCTTTGAATTTTAGTTCATTTAGAAATTTATCAATTGAATCCTTTAGAGGTCGAACAGTACCACTTGTTCCGGGAAGACTTTCCCAATACTTGTTGTATGCTTCATTGACATTAGGCCTGCCTAATATTGCCATTCGGCATACAGCACCGATAGTACTATGAAATCTACTTTCAGGAATTTTTGAAAAGTTGTTTGCTTGTTTTGACCAGTCATCGTTAGTACGCATATAATCCACGGTCCAACGTTTATAGTCTGCAGACTTACAATCTAATCTATAGTAGTCAAGTGCGGCATGAATTCTATTGGCGAAGTCCTTGGGTTCTAACTTTTCCCAATCGTCCCATTGCGGTTCTGCTTTCGATACCTTCGGGGCTCTTACTACTTTTCTTTTTTTACGAGGGGCCGGTACAGCCATTCCTAATCTCCTTCAAGTTTTAACTATTATATATTAAAAAAATAAAAAGTCAACTAAAAATGGCTTCGAAGTTTTAATTTTTTGCAATTTTAGAAAACAAATTTTTAATTTGTTCCTTGTTTCTTGCTAACTGTTCTTTGCCTTCTTGCCAATTGTTGGCTTGATATTCTTTGATACCATTCCATTCATTCACTACCCAACTCTTTACTTTTACATCAATTGGTTGTTTAACTTCTTCTGCACCTACTTTTGTAACTAATAGTACAAAAAGAATAGTAATTGAAATAACTATGGCTGTTATTGTTTTTGCTGTCATTGTAT
>Ga0222719_10000123_pt1 | contig 77751 bp, 110 predicted proteins | sample C33_34DmetaG_FD_165039 | JGI IMG/M metagenome (GOLD analysis project Ga0222719, IMG submission 165039) | Estuarine water microbial communities from San Francisco Bay, California, United States - C33_34D | ecosystem: Environmental > Aquatic > Marine > Unclassified | place: USA: California...
ATCGTACTGTTTCCAAGATTATTCAAATCTTCTCTAAGCATAGGTCGACCACCAGCAGTGTAATTGTCATGGACGACCAAAGTATCCTTTGTGGTGTCGAGAGTAATCTCACCCTCGGCGCCTGTAAACGACGCGTGTTCTGCTGTCGTGCCGCGCCTTAGTTTAAGTTGTGTTGCCATTTATTAGCTCCCGACAAATTCAATGATCATAATGTCATTGTTAGTTAAAGTAATATTTGATTGACTCGAATTATATAAACGAAACTCTAGTGTATCATCAAAACTACAAGCTTCCATCCAAGAAAATGTGTTGTGATAATTTGCCATTCCATCATAATCTGCATACGTTACTTTAGAACCATTTTTCCATAATTCTAAAGTACAGTTTTGGTTTGGTCTAAATTTCAAATCAAACTTAAGATACGAGTTAGTCATATCTTTTGTAATTCGTATACGTTGATTTGAGTCTTCAAGTGTAAATCCACCAATACCATCTTCGACAGTATTAGTAAGATCAATTCTTGCTCCATTAGATCCTGCAACATTACAACCTGTACAGGTCTGAGATCCAAATCTATACATTGTAAATCGTTTATTGATAAGCGTTCCAGTCTTTAGATTAGACTGGTCTGCTTTCATAAGTTCATAACCACCTGGTGTTGAGCCATCATGAACAAATAGTGCATTATTACTATCAATACCAAGTATATTATCCGAAAGGAAGGCGAGAAGGAGAAGACCGCCGTTATCTCTTAAGCCTGGTGAAGAAACATCAGTAATAAGACCATCGTCTACTGTAGTTGCTACAGCATCAGTGAGTAGACCATTATCAGTAATACTTAATGTGCCTGTTGGTTGTTCACTAGCACCAGCCGAATCTGAAAAAGCTAATGTTTTCCAACCACGACCCGTATAAACTTCAAGATCAGCAATAGCATCACCAGCGTCAGTATTCATACGAATATAGCCAATAGTTTCGGCTGGTGGATCAGAAACCGTAATGACATTTGCCATTCCAGTCTGAGCATGCTGAATTACAACCTGGTTATATGCGTAATTTGTTGGAATATTCCAAACAATAACACCTGGTGCATTACTACCGACTACGCTTTTTATTCCTTGAGTTCCAGTAATACCATCACTAGCACTAAGAGTAAATATATCATCAGCGTCACCAGCATTTGTTTTCTCTGTATGTCTTAAATAAAGTCCATGCCCTACAGCGTAATTATTGAAGGTATATGTTGAACCTCTAAATAATACAAGACTTGAAGTGTCTGTTTCGTTTGTAGCAGCTGAAGTTCTATTATAGTTTGCAACCCAAGACCATAGCCACGGCTCATTCTGTAAAAATCCTGGATCACCAGATTCTACGTTAGCAGTAACACGTAGGTCAAACGAAACATTTTCACGACCACCTGTAGCAGTCGTCGGTCTCTCAGACGTATTACCCCGTGGAAGCTTAAGCGCTCCTACAGTGCCAGATACATCTTGCGAATACCAATTACAATCTTCAATTGAGACTGTATTATTGGCAATTCCATCTCCACTGACCTGAGTTACTGCCACGACCTACTCCTTATGAAGTAGGTTCAGTCGGCCAAGTCACATTACCAAGAGTACGTCCATCCCAAGTTGGCGCGGGATTATCAGCAGGCATATCGCGAAGTTCTTGACGATAAGTTGTCCACTCAGCTGACATGGTAACATCTGAGTTACCCATCCAATCTGATTCTGCTAACTTGGTATCACGCTGTTTGCGAAGTTCTTTCATTGGAGCAGCAGCATCAATTTCATCTTTCTTAGTTGAAATATCTGCCCATGTAACACCCCAGTCAGCTGGATCAGCTGACTCGATGGCTGAACCATTTGAATCTGCACCAGTTACTTTACGGAACATTTCACCGAATTCTGCTTCGGTTGTTGGCTCACCGCGAAGAACCCATTCAGTAATCCCAAGTTCACCGAGTGCTTGTGCAACACTTGCCATAGTTTATCTCTCCTTCGAGTTAAAAAAGTTATTATGATGTTATTTATATAGTTTTAGCCTTTGATTTCGTCGCATCTTAAGTTAACTGGACTTGTCAAACCGCCCGTATTATATTGAAACCAGACAGTACCTCCACCACCTCGTGATCTAACGTATATATGGTATGTTATTTCATTACCAAAAGTATATGAAGGAGTATGAGTGTATTGACAAGACCAAGTACCATTATATGTATTTGCTTGCCTAATAGCACCAATATAAGATACAAAAACTGGTGTTACTCCAGTTGGATTTGATATATATAGTGCTGCAACCATATTCAAACTGATAGTATCATAAGTTTGTTGACCACTGGCCATATTAAGTACAAAGGTGCTACCAGCAGATACTGGTGTAATAGCAAGTGTTAATCCAGTAGCTACTTCTGCATCACTTGAAGTTCCAACTTGCCCAGTTAGTGTACTTGTTTTTGTTTGTATTACAGTTTTAGTCGGTAGATCGCCACCACCAATTACGGGTACTTGTCCTGTGATAAGAGAACCTGTTAAACTTCGATTATTAATTTTAGTTAATGGCATGTCCTTATCCTAATCTAAATCCGCAGAAAAATGCTAGCCTACTCTGTGGAAATCCAGTAGTTTTATCTGATCCACTTGATTGCTGCACTTTAAATTCAACTGTATCACCTGCAGATAAATTAGCAATGTTTACCTGTCTTACAGCCTGATTTGTAATCATAGTTGGATTATATACTTCATGCTGAGCATCACTGCTGCCATTAATAAAAAGAGTTGTAACAATAAATGTACTGGCACCAATTCCATTTACTGTAACACCCGTACTAAAATGATATAATCCACCCTGTCCGGCCGGCACTGTAAACACTCCACTGGAAACTGCACTGTGTGTATCAAGTTCTTCTGTCCATGTTAATGACATAAAACTACCACTTGTTAATGTGTTTGTCGCGCTTTCTCTGCATACAAAGGCAGGACTAATTGTCTTACCAGAAATATACCCGTTTGCATCAATTGTTACTGCAGCTGTACCAGTATTATTTTGAATCTGATCTACTTTTAAGATACCGGTCATTGTGCAATCTCCTGGCAGGTCAATGTACAAATAGGCCTAGGACTGTTTGTTGTACCTGTCGCGCTATTAACATAAAGAGGATGGTTTGGTCCGTCACTGCCATCATTAGTCCAAACCTGAAGAGTATATGTTATCTGCGACGTTGTTGATGGACTGTCAAGAATTGTATGACTAAATGACTGTGGTGCCCAGTTTGTGGTAGCGTCACCTGATTCAGCAGTCCTAACACCTATACCACCACCTTTATACGGAGTTGATGATGCAAAATTGCCGTCATTATTAGTTGTGTCAGTGCCAAGCGTAATTTCAGTAGAACCTCTAAAAATGCCAGCATAACCAGTATAATAATTCCTATGCCATAACCATAATTGTGTTGACACTAGAATTTTTGATGTATTAAATTTTGGAGTAATATTTACAGTCATAATTGTAGTATGACTTGCACTATTTGTCGACATTACTGTATCATATGTATCTTGTAATGTTTGAATAACGTGACCTGGCGCAACAATAGATCCACTGTCTGTTCCTACAATCTTTTGACCAGTTGGTACAGTAATTTGAGATGCGTTGTTTGCACGAATGTTATCAGTATAAAGCGTACTCATTGTGCAATCTCCTGAACTAATAACGTAGAAACTTCACCATTATAATCATTGCCAGAACTTGTATAAAAATAATCTACCCCACTAATGACTAAGTAACCATTGACATGAGCCCATATTGCAAAATTAAGAGTTGTTCCTGCCGCTACGTTTGGGCTAAGTTGAAACACTTGGCTTTTTGACCTTGTTTGGTAAGCTGTACCATAGGTCCCAGACGCATGACCTTCTGGAACATCTGTATTGAAAAACGGATTGTTATCACTACCTGATAATCCAGAAACTTCGTAAGCAGCTGATGTACCAGTTCTGCCACCAAAGCCTGTGTAGTCTGAAACTGTTGACGATGCCGCGCCAGTTTTATAACCGGCAGTAAAAGAGTAGTTCATTGAATCCGGATTCGAGCTTTGGTAAGCGCCATAAGAAATATTTACCCAAAACAAAAAAGTAGAGTTTGTTGCTTTTGTTACTAAACCACTAACCTCTAGGATTTTATGCGCGCTAGAGGCACCGTAAGTTACTGAAGATGTCTGATTGAAACTTTTAACCTGAAGTATAGCTCCAGGTGAATAAATTGATGCGGCATCAGTACCTATTATTTTTTGACCAGTTGGTACTACAATCTGGTTTGCATTTGCTCCAGTTGGTACGCCTCGAATTGTAGTTACTTGTAATTCACTTGCCATTTATATCACCGTTAATGTTCCGTCAATAGTCACTGTCGCATCTAAACGAACTGGACCAGCAACGAAGGCATTCTTTGTACTTGCAATCGTGACGTTTTGGTCAATGACTGCATCGTTAACTCGAATAGGAGTATCATCTGCCACAAGACTTGATCCTAACTTATTAGTACTTATAGCACCATCAGAAACCGTTGTGGTATTACCAACTTCGCCCATAGCTGTAACGAAATCAACTACATCAGCTGATACAAGTGCAGCACCAAAAGTAATGGTTGAACCGTTTACCGTATAACCAACTCCTGGCTCTTGCATGACACCATTAACTGAAACTAGAAGAGATTCAGCATTTGAAGGTTCAAACGCAGCAGTATTATAAAGCAAGCTATAAGCACTTGACCCATCGGTAGTAATACTATCTAATTTCTTAAACTCGCCTGTCTTCGGGCTTTTTCCAATAAACGGCATAAATTATTCTCCCAATCCTGCTAAATAATTTTTAGCAGCTGTCAGTGAAGAATTAAATGATGTCAAATCTTCTGAACTTTCACTAACCATTGAAATTCCAAGTTGGTATTCAATACCTTTAATAACTTCATTTATTCTTGTTACATCTGTACTGTCATTAGATACTAATTGATCTAAATAAGCGCAACCATTTGTTAAATCTGTAATATATTGAGTTAAATCTGCCATATCAATATCCATTCTCATCATGTATGCCAGTCATAGCACCAGCATATAAAAATATTTGGTCTGCATAAAGCGTTTGAGAAGCATTGGTATTTAATACGCTTCCTTGACTATTTGACGCACTCATTTCAAGAGTGATTCCGTTACCGCCTCTTCCCGTAACATCAAAAACTCTTGCTGCTTGATTGGTATTTGAATGAACAGAACCTGTAAAACGAAATCCTCCGGTGCCACTTGTACCCCACCAATCATAAGAACTTGGTCCAGTTATGGGTTGGACTATACTATTATCTGTTACATCAAAGAGTCGCCAAGTATACCAATAAGCACCAGCACTAATATAACCAAAAAAAGTTAATGAACACATATTTGCCCAACTTTGTTCTAATACAGAATCACTTGGTAAAGTAAAGGTGCTTGACATCGTTCTGTACGCTGTTGCAGGCATAGATTGAACCGAATTATCCCAAGTATAAAGCATCGAGCCTAGAGCATGAATTTTTGATTGAGTGATAGCGTCATCAGCAACTTTAGTTGTTGTGATTGCTCCATCGGCAATTTGCGAAGATCCTATTGTGCCAGTAAGATTTGTTGCCGGTATAGTAATTACTGATCTTGTCATATCCTTATCCTACTAAATGACCTCCAACTACAACATAACCACCCAAATAAGCATTTGCATATGATGCGTTAGAAGCAACTTCTAAATAATCACCAGCAGCTAAATTCCAAACTTGTGTTTTACTAGTAGTATTATCTCCGGATGCAGAGTTATAAGATTGTACCCAGTTTCCACCACCCAAGCTACCGTTTTTTAAGAAAGCCCAAAGGTGATAAGTACTACCGGATCCGTGATGCACCGTTGCGTAAATCATATATCTACCAGCTACTGGTGCAGTAAAACGTCCAGTTGAGTTATTCCAATGACTACCAATATTGTGATCAACAGTAGCAAATCCCTGCCATATATAAGTAGAAGCTTGATAATTCCAAGTGCCACCATAAGCCATGAAGCTTGGTTGTTTAGTTGTTAAAATTCTTCCACCTTCATCAATTACCAAAGCATCGTTTTGAACTCCAGCACTTGAAGGCTGATAAACGATAAAAGGGTTATTATCATAGTCAGCAGTATAAGTAGAACGAAGTGCAAATCGATTTGAAACTGCAGATTGAATTGCCAGTTGCATTTTATTAGTACTGCTGCTCATATTCATAGCATCGATACGAACGGTCTTTGATGAAAGATCCATGTCGGTATGAAGTTTAGCATGAGTAACCGATGTATTAGCAATTTGGCTTGTACCAACGGAGTTTGCTGGTGGATTGATTGTTCCAATTGCTTGTCCCTGATAAATTAAGTAACAAGAATCGGATAAAGTCACTGCTTGTGTAAAGGTAATCGTATTTCCAGACGCGGTATAAGAAACATCGGGTTCTTGACGAACATTGTTGATAAACACTTCCATATCATAAGCATTCGTTACGCTTCGATTTAAAGTGTATGCAGTGCTTCCATCGCCAGTAATTGTTTGTTTGGCGAGTGACTGATACTGATCTGCTGGTTGACTACCTAAAAATGGCATTAACTAAGCTCCAGTACTCCAAGTGTAATATCTAATGCCGTAGCTGTTCCAGCTCTGGCAAGAAGAATATCATCTGCTTCTAAAATATATTTTTGACCTGCCAATACTTCAAGTGTGGTATTACCAGGAATTGCTACATCAGATAAAAGTTCGGTTGTTGTTGAAGCCGAAGTGTCAGTAAACTTAATCTTAGCCGTGACTTCGTTTGCAGTTTTATTTGCAATTGCCACGCCAAGAACGATAGAAGTCGTACCAGCAGGAGCAGTATACAAAGTGGCATCAGCCGAATTATTGACGTTTACCAATGATGCGTTCTTAAAGGTTTCTGCCATAGTATTATCCTAATGCAATGCTCAAGGCAATTGCTGTTCCTTTTGTTGAATATGTATTACCAAAACTGCTACTCATCTTTGCAGGAGTAACAGAACCATCTGCAATTTTTGTTGTAGTAACTTGTCCATCACCTACGGTCGCTTCATCTCCAAGACCAGAAAGCGCTACCGCAAAAAAGTTTGTGCCGGCGGTTGGTGCAGTCGTAAACTGAATTTGTGAACCACCACCAACTACGTTATAAGTAGTATGAGGTTCCTGAATAACACCATTAAGGGAAACAATAAGCTGAGTTGCTGATCCAACGTTGAATGCTACTGTGCCCGTCGTTAAGTTAAACGTCGTAGTAGTGCCATTAAACGTCAGTGCGTCTACTTTTCTAAATTCACCTTTTGAAGGTGAATTGCCAATATAGTTTGCCATCGAGTTCCCTATCCGTCGATACTGTTATTTATACTATATCATGCTTTGATTTCGTACCATGTCAAAAATGAGGCACAATCGCTATCTCCACTTGGATAATTGTAGTACCAACTGCCTCCAGTACCATAGTGCTGTAAAGTATAAGTTCTTGTTCCACCACCAGTTTGATAATCGTGAACTGTAATATCTGATCTTACACCACGCCACCCACCATTACCATTTGTATTTCTACCATATTGACCCAGATTAGTAGAATCAGAAGTCAAAATTCTCCAATAAACAGTATTAGCAGTTTCTACTAAATCATTAATCGATAAAGTCAAGTAAACAGTATTTCCAGCCGTTATTCCAGGAACAGTAAAGGTTTCAATGGTTGCCCAAGTGTTCTGAGTATTAGAATCAGCATATTGAGTTAGCTTAGCTGAACCCATACGAATTACATTTCCTGCTGGAATACCAGTTAAAAAGTTACTACCATCAGTTAACTTTGAAGTTGCAATATTTCTTGGTGTGATAAGTGCCATTACTGTGCAATCTCCATAGCAATCATTCCTCCTCCAGTAGGATTATTAACAGTATAAAGATTTGAATCTGTAGCGCCAGAAGAAGCGATTCCTTGTAAGGTATAAGTAACTTGACTAGTTGTTGCTGGATTATCCAGCTTAAAACCTACTGCATTTATCCTACCAGTATTTGATTGTCCTTCACCTGTTATTACGAGTGTTGAACCGTTTCTTTGTACACGAGTTCCCCAATGTCCAGTGGTTGTATTTAATGTTTGAAAATAAGTGATAAAAATTAAAGAATTATTAAATTTTGGAGTTATATTTAATGTTATTAAAGTGGTATAAGAAGATGTAGAAGCACCAAAATAGATAATTCCAGATCCTTCGGCTTCTGCAACTTGAACTACATGTCCTGGAATCTGTACACCAGAGCCAACATTAAGTTCCTGTACTTTATTAACATACATCGTACTCATTGTTTAAACTCCATAGCTACAAAGGTCCATATTCCGTTATCGCAATGTCTAATTTCACCAGCTGAGTTTGATTTATAAATTTCTATAGTATACGTCGTTTGACTTGTAGTATTAAATGCGTCATCAACTGCAACAACAGCCCAATTAAGAGGTACCCATGTTGACGTATTAGTATATCCATATCTTGTATTTGTATAGAAATAGCTTGATGATCCACCAGATATGGCTCTTTGTATTCTTAAGCCAATATCACTACTACTTGTACTTGATAAACCACCAGCTGTATGAGACAAATAGATTTTACTATTAGCATATTTTGGTGTAATAGATACAGTGGCATAGGTTGATGTCCAAACTCCACCAGCTGTTACTTGTGTTTCGTTTCCAGAAGGACCACCAGTTGCATTTACCATTTGAATTGCAGAACCAGGTGAAACAATAGAAGCCGCATCTGTGCCAATTACTTTTACGCCAGTTGGAATCGTAATATTACCAGAACCCGAGACTGTGGAGATATTATCGGCTTTAATTATAGATGTCATTGTGCAATTTCCGTTAATATCAGTGTTGTATTTGGCGGAGGATTATAGCCATCACCAGGATACGTATGATGCCTATTTATTCTAAGTTGTCTACTACTAGCATCTGCTTTAGCATATAATTTATAAGTTATTTGACTAGTAGTAGCAGGTGAATCTAAAAAGTTAAAAGGAGTGTGCCACATCTTATATACATCGTTTGCTGATCCATTCATTTGTATACCAAAAGAAGCATCAGTAAATCTAGTTTCTGGATCAACACCATTGCCAAGTCTCATAGCAACTTCGCTTCCACCACTAATAGTTCTTCCACACTTTCCTGCAGAATAAGAGTTATCAACTCCTCCATAGCAAGTAATACTTTGAATTAGTATTTTACTTGTTGCTAACTTTGGAGTTATAGTTGATGAAAGGTATTCAACCCAAGATGAAGTTGCAGTAGTTGTAAATCCAGCGTATTGAGCATATACTGTTTGAATCACATGTCCTGGCGCATGCAAAGTTTGACCAGAAGGAATAGTAATCGTGTTGGGTGTTGACCCAGCCGCTAATCCTTGAAGTTGTTCTACTGATAATATTGACGCCATTTATACCACCGTGAATGTTCCATTAACTACGATCTCAGCGTTAATACTAACTGGACCTGCAACCATTGCATTTTGGTTTGCACCAACAGTAACATTACTATCGATCGTATTTGTATTTATTCTCACTGGAGTATTGGTTACTGCCAATGAACTTGCAAGCTTGGCTGGTGTAATTACGTTATCTGAGACTGTGGCAACATTATGAGCTGAACCAAGAGCTAAGATAAAGTCTACTGCATCGGTCGAGGCAAGTGCTGAGGCAAAAGTAATTTGCGAACCCGATATTGTATATGAAGTACCTGCTCTTTGTATTGCGCCATTTACCGATACCAAAAGCTGTTCGGCTTTGTAATTGCTAACGGCAGATCCACTTTTTTCAAGCGTATAAGTTTGTGACCCATCAGTTACGATGTTGTCCAACATTACGTGATCGCCATAAGAGGCTTGGTTGCCTATCATACTCATTGTGCGATCTCCATAGCTGTCATAAAGACTTTGCTTGGGTCATAATCCATGTAAATTGTTCCTGTCCCATTCTTAGCAATATACAATTTGTAGATATGTGGAGTGGTATTATTTACCAAAGATGAATCAACTGCACCGCATGAAGTTGTTGACATATGGTTACTACTACCAGCGTAAGCATTGACTAAACCATTATTCGCTCCAGCTGACAAATCAACATCAGATTGCCCACTGACTGACCTATATATTGTGGCATAACCTCGCGTGTCACTACTAGCACAGAATAAGCTACCACCGTGTACTTGGATTATAATTTTACTGTTAGCAAACAAGGGCGTTATTGAAACACTATGGTTTGTGTATAAGTAAGTAGTTTGTGCAGATGTAGAAACACTTGAACCAGTCCTAGATGCTTCTTGTACTTGAATAACACTCCCTGCTGGTATATCACTTGCAACTAAAGCCGATTGCATATTTGTTGGTATTTTACTAAGTGCCATTATGGTTTCTCCGGCCAAGTCAAATCTTCCCACAAAATATAACCTTTATCATTTGTAGGAATGGATAGTTCATCCATAAAGTCTCTTAGTTCTTGTCTGTATATTGCCCATTTAGTTTTATCTGAATCTGAAAGAGGACTATCATTATGCTGTGTCCAATCAGATTCTTGCAAAAGATTGTTTCTATGTGCTCTAATTTCATGTTCATGCCATTGAGCATTTGTCCAATTTGTAGTATCAACCATTTTTATCTAATCCCATAAAGTTCTGCAACAACTCTGCAATTTGAATTTGTAGAACCACTGTCACCACCTCCAGCATCACCAGCATCAAAGTTCAAATTCAGTTTAGCAATTTTATCGGTACTGGTAACTCTAATAGAACCGTTTGCTCTTGCTGCGCCAACACCGGCATATTGCCAATTTGATTGCAATTGCATAGTTGCATTTTGAGCCCCAGTGTTTGGATGATTATGAATATATCCAGTTAATGTACAAGCCATTTGTTTGTATTGTCTGTATGCAAATCTGAAATAACCACCATTTGCACCAGTTTGTGGAGTATTGACGCTGCTGCTGGCATTATAACCATGCATGGTCATTGCCATATTTAATAAAGTACCACTTGTATTTACTGGTGTTAGATAATAATGTTGGTTTCCATCTGCTCCAGTAGCATCAACATTTATACTAAACCAAAATGTATTATAGTCATTAATATAACTAGAAAAATCTAATATAACCACATTACCGCCATAATCTACATTACTAGTATCAGTTCTACTAGCTAAAAGATTATATCCATTTGGATTTGTAAAGTTACTAACAGTCTTTCCACTAAAACTTAATGCAGAAGGTAGTTTTGCCATAGTAACTGCATTGTTCGTAATCTTTGAAGTAGTAACTGCATTTGAAGCAATCTTTGAGCTGTGTACCGAGCCATCGTCAGGAATAACCTGTTGAGTAGTAATATGTTTTGAAGCATTATAGATAACGTAAACGTTATTAGTACCTGCACTTGGTGCACCAGAAAATGTAAGAGTTGTACCACTTACCGAGTATGAACTATCATAAGGTGATTGTTGGACATTATCAACAAGCACTTCGATATCATTTACACTTCCTACTGCCTGACTTAAAGTAAAAGCGGTTGTTGATCCATCACCATTGAATGAATCGTTGGCAATAGTAAGAGCTTGTCCAGCCGCTAGTTGATTACCAAGCATTCCCATCTTATGTCTGCTCCACAATTGACATAATAATATCAAGTGATGTTGCTGTTGTGCTTACAGCTTTAATTTCATCACCAGGTTCAAGAATTACTTTTTGTTCTCCACCAATAGGAACTAATGTACCACCAACTGCAATTGTCGCATTTTTGACAATATAATAATCAGTACCGCCAGATGTCAAGTAAATATCGACGTTAATCTGTGTATTGGTATGAATATTTGAACAGGTCATACCAATAATGATTGTCTTTGTACTTGCTGGACAGGTATAAAGCGTGGTGGCGGAAGTTCCAATACTGCTTGAGAGTTCGTTTTTAAGAGTGTTTGCCATTTCTATCCACCAAAGATTAGTGCGTTAAGTAAAGAGTTACCGTCGTCAGTAACATCGTTTGCTGCGATTTTTGTATCGATTTTTGTATCAATTCTATTATCAGCTTCACTTTTTGTATAATGATTTGCAACCTGAAATTGTTTATCAACGAAAATTACAACTTCATCATTTACTGTCGCTCCAGTTGTAAAAGTAACAGTATTTACGGTTAAGGTATATTCAGTAGTGTCCATAAGCACGCCATTTAGAAAAACACGCGCGTTACTAGTTGGTGCAATGCTAAGTGTGACCCCAGCAGAGTCAGCTCCAGTAAAAGCGGTTTGACCAGCAGTTGCTACGTATTTCAGAATTTGATTCTGATTTAACGTACCAGTATTTGGATCATTACCTAAATATGCCATATTATGTTTGCTCCATAATACTTAAAGTCGTATCGATACTATTTGCTGTATTCGATTGGACCTTTAATACGTCGCCAGTTTCAAGAACAACTTTATTCCCTGCCATAACCTCAAGAGCAGAGCCTTGTGGAAGAGGAACGTCATTCAAAAAGGTAACATTGTCACCATCAGCATTTTCGATCAATACTTTAGCTGCAATAGACTGTGTAACAATGTTTGATAAGGTCAAACCAATTACGATAGTCGTAGTGGCAGCAGGTGTAGTATAGACCGTAATGGCTGTATTGGCAGCAGTTGATCCACCCGTCGCAGTTTTTAGTTTAAATGTATTTGCCATTTGTTTATCCTAATGCAATTGCCAATGCTACGGCATCGTCTTCTGGGTTGAAAGCCAAATCTGTTTTAGTAATTGTTCCATCTGCAATTTTAGCAGATGTTACAGCGCTATTTTGAATTTTTACAGTTGAAACCGAATTATCAGCTGGTACTAAAATTGATGCACCAACGTAATATCTAACCAAAATCGAGGCTCCATTAGCTGGTGCACTCGTAAAGGTTAATGTTGTTCCAGTTGCGGTATAAGCTGTTTGTGGTGTTTGCATAACTGCAGCCACAGTAACCAATAAGTGTTTTGCTTCAAGTACAGACTGGCTAAGAGTAAATGCAGTAGTAGTACCATCACCAGTAAATGTATCATAATTGAATACACTTGGTGCCATTTTCTGAAATGTAATCGATCCATCACTTGGAATGCCAGTTGAAGAAACTGGTCCATATACAACTACAGCTTCAGTTCCAGTTGGAAGATTAGAAGTAAATGTAATTGTTTGAGGTGAAGCAAGCACATCAATAGTATAGTGAGTTGATGGATCTTGAAGAATACCACCAACAAATACAAATGGAGCTAATGGAGACCCAGCATCACCAGTAAGATTATAGGTCGCGGTCGATCCATTGCCTGTAAAAATATCTCTTGTATATGCCGAAGCTGCAAGCTTTGCGGCAGTAACAGTTCCATCGCCTGGAATATTAACTGTGGTAAGAGGTGTAGTACCAAAAGCTTCAATTCTTGCTGAATTTACTGGTGCACTTGTAAAAGTTAAAGTAGTGCCAGATAAAGTAAAGTTATTACCTGGATACTGAATAACACCATCAACAAATACAAGAATATCATTTTGACCAGCGTATACTTGAGTTAAAGTAAACGCTGTGGTTGTGCCATCACCTGTAAAGGAATCACGAGAAGACTGACCAAGAGTAACACCACCAAATTCTAGAGCAGTTCCAGCAGAATTTACCTGAACAATTTTACCACCATTATTAGTATAGGTGGTTTCTGATACATCAGTAAGCCCTAAAAAATTAGTAGAAATTGCAGTCCAGTCATAATCACTACCAGACCAACTTAATACCTCATTTGCATTTGCAGTACTCGTATTAAGATGAGTATCTACGTCTGCATCAGTATAATAAGAAGGAGTAATAAACGACAGGTTACCGCTACCATCAGTCTGAATGACCTGGCCAGATGTGCCGTCTGCTGTTGGAAATACTAAAGTAGTAGTACTGCCTGAGAGTGTATTTACTTCGAGTCCGTGTTTGACTCGAAATTTTTTATTTGTCGCCATGATTCCTCTGTTTCACTGTCCACAGTGGATTATAGAGTTATTTATAAATATTTTGCTTTAGATATTCATAATGACTTGGCATTTGACCAACTAAATATTGTAAATCTTTTATATGCTCTTTCAAACTATTGACCATAACGTCACCATGATCAAAATTAAATTGATCGACATCTAATTCTCTTTTGAATCCCATACCAGCTCCAATATAAATCGTGCCTTCACCATTATCAGGTAATGCATAATCTATATTTTCAGTAATGTACCTCCAATATGGCGTATCTTCTCGAGTACTCATTGCATAGTGAATAGCCACGAAATTTGAAAGAACAGTAATGGCGTCATCACATTTTAAGTTAAATGCTTGTCTATTCAAATTGTTAATTTTATTTCCACGCATCGTTAATTGATGTAATAGATACAAAATATTTTCGTGTGTTGTAAGCAATCCAGTTGATTCTAACGGTTCAATAAATCCATAAGATAAACCAATTGCTACCACATTTTTATGCCAGGCCTTTTTATGTTTACCATGACGGAATTTAATATGACGTACGTCTCCATCCCAGTTAACTTCCTCTCTAAACTCAGCCTCAGCTTCTTCTTTTGTCAAAAAGTCTGAACTATAGACATACCCAGTTCCAATACGTGACCAAAGAGGAATATCCCATAGCCAACCAGAACTTAATGCTTTACAGTCAGTCACACAAGTCATTCTATTGATTTTATCTTCTTCATTTTTATATGGAATACGAGCTGCAACTGCTGAATCGTTAGGAAGAGTTTTGAATTTTTCAAACTCAACACCCATTACTTTTTCGATAAGCAAAGCGGCAAATCCAGTGCAGTCAATAAACAAATCTGCATTTAATACAACACCATCTTCAGTAATAAGATATAATAAATTGCCTTCGTCGTCCTTTTGATGTGAGACAACGTCATCAACAATATGTCTTACTTTATTACAATATCGATTTTTCAAATACTGACCAAAAGCATCAGCGTCCATATGATATGCAATATCTTTGTCTGGATCATATCCAAACTCATCAATTTTATCGCCCCACATTTTATTATCTTCAGCCATAAGAGCGTTAATTGAATGCGATCTTGCAAAATCACGATCATCTAATTCACCAGGACTATTTGCTTGGACTGTAAAAAAGTCTGGCATTCTAGTGACTTCATGAGCTTTCATACCACCAAAAGGATATTGAAAGGTGTATCCTTTTTCTCTAAAGTCAGTAAATTGAATTGAGGTTTTATAAGTGGCTGAACATTCTTTCATCCACTCTTCGTCTTTCAAATCTAAAAGACGCATAAATCGATTGATATGACCAAGGGTTGACTCACCAACACCAACATTACCAATTCGTTTTGATTCAATAAGAGTAAGTTTAATGTCTGGACATTTATAAGCTAAAGCAGCAGCTGTCATCCAGCCTGAAGAACCGCCACCAACAATTACTATATTTTTTACTTCCATACTATGCTCGTTAATTGATCTTCTTTTCCAGCTTTTCCTTTTACCATAATATTAAAAGATATGCTAATTCTTGGGTTTGGTGATTTATTTACTGGAACCCAGTGTTGTAACCAAGCAGGAAAAATTAAAATGCTATTTGGAATAACTGGATAATGCCAAGAATCTGAATTTTGAACAATATATTCTTTTACTGTAGGAGCAATTGATCCTATATTTTTTGAATCAAAAAATTCAATTGGTGGATGATCAGGATCTCCAGTAGGATAATAAACGCCACTCAATAAGCTATTTCCATGATTATGTGGCCTATGGTCTTCATATTGATTCATCACGTTATACCACATAGTATTCAAATATAGTTCACAATCCCAATTCATATACTCTGCGTACTGATTAGATAAATCTAAAACAGCATCTGCCAAAGGTTTGAATTCTTCTTCTTTGTGAATGTGTGGTTTACTGTGCCTTTGAGTAAGATCAATAGAATCTAAAAGATCATTTGGTTTTTCAATAACATTATATTCAGCTAAAACTGATGTAGGAAATAACGAGTCAATTATCATCTCGCTTCCCATCCAAAATTTATAGACACCACAATACGATCTTCGTCTAATTCATTTGCTTCAGTTTTATGAAGTAAAAAAGCTGGAAATATTATGAGGTCTTTTTCTTCTAATGGAATTGTAATCAATGGCTCATCATAACGTCTTTCTCTTCCTTGATAAATGTCTAAAGGATTTCGAAAAACTAGATTACCATTGCCAGGCTTAAATTGAGGATACCATACAGCTGCTAGTTCGCATGGGCCATGATGATGCCAATCGGTCCAACCACCTTTACCATGACGATTAGACCAAGCCTGAAGCAAAAGTGGTTTTGATTCAGGATTCATACCATACTCAAGCCAAAACTTATCAGCTTCAGCTAATATAGTATCATGGATTTCTTTTGGAATAATTAAAGTTTGACCATTATTTTCAGATGATTCAGCATCTCCTATTTCTAAAAGATGCTGTGCATAATTACATTCTGGAATCCAATCGGTATTTAACTTTGTTGCCCAAATAGGTAACTCAACTAATATATTTTTCATTTCACTTCCAATAACAAATTATTTAGAATTATATATTAAGCTTCCCAAGCTGGATTTTCGATTGTTCCATTTGCTATTGCTTCAATATAATCTGGCTGTTCACTGGGTGGCGCATTCGCAGCTTTGACTGCCGCAATATGATCTTTCCACTCAGTTGTACCATTAACAGCATCACGATATTGCATATCGAGCTGTTCACCAACATCACCATAAGCAATTCTACGTCTCATGGCATAATCAACTGGTGGCTCATCTCTTTCTACAAAAGCACCATTTCTCATAATCCAGTTTAAGTTAACTGAATCATTAGAACAATCTACCCATTTCATTGTAGCACCATCACCTTCATAAATTTCATACTCTTGACCAGGTTCTACAATTTCCATAATTGTTCCCAAAAAGGACACTAAACATTTCTTAGCCATTATGCATACTCCCAAACTACGATGCAACCATGTTTACCGTTTGCACCTCTATGCGCTGATGCGTAAGCACCTGTTCCGCCGCCACCGGGTGCTGCGTGTGTTTCATGGCCGCTAGGATAATTAGCTTGGCCACTATGAGCACCATGTGTTCCACCACCAAAATAAGAAGCTGCACCAGTGCCAGAAGAATTTGGTCCATGGCCGCCGCCACCTCCACCATAAATGTTAATATTGCCACCAGAGCCTACGCCTCCAACACCACCACTATGGCTACCTTGACTATTAGCTCCATGGCCACCGCTAGCTGAAAGATATGAACCAAACGATGATGAACCACCATTTCCGCCTTGGTTGCTATAAGTAACACCACCACCGCCAGTGCCAACAGTAACTGTTACTGTTGTAATTGAAGTGGCATCAATAACTTCTTCTGCATAACCTCCAGCACCGCCGCCTTCAGCATGACCAGAACCACCACCGCCAGCGCCTACAACTTGAACACGAATAAATTTAATTCCAGCTGGTTTTGTATATGTGCCTGAAGATATAAAATACTGACAAGATACTGGACCACTATTACCAATTTCAATAGCTGTACCAGCGTCATTTACTTGAAGTGTTTGACCATAGGTACCAGAATTGGTATTTAACTTAGCAGCAGTAATTGCACCAGTTGCTAAGTTATTTAGATCTTCGCGAAGAAGCGGAAATCCACCCGCTTGATAATTATCATGTACGACCGCAGTGTCCTTATCAGTGTCAATGGTTAATTCACCAACTTCACCAGTAAAGGAAGAGTGCTCGGCGGTAGTACCTCTCCTTAATTGTAATTGTTTTGCCATTTATTAACTCCCGACAAGTTCTGCAAATAAGTGAATATCAGATATTGCAATAGAATCTATGGTTGAACCATTTGTAATATGAATTGTCATAACATCATTAAATGACAATTGAATCATTCGTGTCATTGAATAATGATTTGCTGTAGTCCCTAACCAATGTAATTTTTCTCGTGCTCCATTTTTTCTAAAATCAATATATGCTTGATGACTTGCACCATTGATATAAAGATCTAATGTAAATTTAATCCACGTATTGTTATTTATATCATTAGCAATACGCAATTCTTTACCACTATCCTGAAGTGTGAAGATGTCATGACCAGCTGCTTGTTCAGTCCAAGCAATCCTACTTTGTGGAGTACCAGGAACAGCGGTTGAGGTATATGTTCCATCTGCGCCAGTAAGATACTGAATTGTTTTGTTTGATTTTTTAATTGGAACATTGGCCATATCAGCGCGCAACATTGAAATACCACCGCCAGTTGCACCATCATGAAGAACTAATGTTTTAGTGGCATTTACTCCAGATGGATTCATAGAAATATCGCCATCTGCTAAGAAAGCAGTAACTAAAAGATTTTCAAAATCTTCAGTTGAAGCGGTAGCATCAGCAACTCCTGCGTTATCTGCAGTAGAAGTTACTGAATCAGCGACATTACCATTATCATCAGTTAAAAGAGTTCCTGTTGGATGAGTTTTAGTTCCACCGGCATTATCTGAATATGGAATAGTCTTCCATCCAGCTCCAGTATAAACTTCAAGTCCAGTTTGTGTAGCTTCATCATGACCAATATCTGTATTGAGACGAATATAGCCCAATGTTTCAGCAGGAGGATCGGCAATTGCTATGGTATTAACCATTCCTGTCTGTTTGTGTTGGACATAAACAATATTAGCAGAATAGTTTGATGGTATAACCCAAGTAACAACTGCGGCTGCGTCACTTGGTTGAGCCTTAATGGCACCATTATTAGTAACGCCATCAGCAGCTCCAAGAGCATATATATTATCTGGATCGCTGGAATTAGTTTTTTCGGCAGATCTAAGCCAAAGATTATGACCTACACTACCATTTCTAAAATTATATGTTGAACCGCGTAAAAGAGTTAGGCCAGAAACTTGCTGGCCCGAAGCAATAGTTGTAGGTGTAAATTCATTTCTATTATAGTTACCACTCCAAGACCAAATCCAAGGATCATTTATAATAAAACTTGGATCAGTAGAATATACATCTGGCTGAGAAACTGTTAAATCAATATTGATATTTTCACGACCACCTGTAGCAGTCGTCGGTCTTTCGCCTGTATTACCTCGTGGAAGTTTAAGAGCACCTACTCCACCTACAACACTTGGCGAATACCAATCACAATGCTCAAGGCTAATTTCAGCTAATTGAATCGCTTCTGATTGTAATTGTCTTGGCATTAAGCTACTCCTAAGACGGTTACTTTCCATCCCTTAAAATTATAGTATATACTTGAAGCATATGTTGGCTGGCCATCAGCTTTTCTGAAATATACTTTATAGATATGGTCACCGGTTCCTAGACTAGAATCTACACCCTGCAATGCTACTTGGTCATAAACCTCAGTTCCGCCAGCAACAACACCAAGCTGAGAACGAGTCATTTCTACTACTGAAGGAGCAGAACGTTCAAGTTTCCAATCTACAAATGCATGAGTATTTTTGTTAACTCTAAAAGAACCATTTGCAAAGACTATAATCTTGCTTAATTTAGCAACTTCGACAGCTGGAATAGTAATTGATGTTCCACTATCAGTCCAAGAAGTAGCTGTACTTGTTAGAGCGCCATTTGCTGTAATTGTAGCTTCATTCGTATAAATGATATGACCTGGAATAGCTTTATCAATAACGTTAATAGTTCCAACCATTGCGGAATGAACTGTACACTGATAAACCAATGAATCAGGCGCATCATCTGGAACAGTAAAGTATATTGCTCCAACTTGTGCATTGGCATTTTCAACACCATTTGTATAAGCCGAACCACCACTTGATACTCTAATAGCAAATGGATGGCCCGAAGCATTTACATCAAATCGATATGTCTTACCTCTTTCAAGAGTAATTGTTGGATTATCACCCGTTGCAGCTCCACTAAATGTATAAGCCGAAGCTCCATTATTAGTAACACCAAATTCTTGATCATCTGGTAAAGCAACGTAAGGAATAACTGGTGGTGTATAAGTAAACACTCCAGTTGAGTTATTATAAGCTAATGAGCCGTCGCCTGAGGCTGTACCTTCAGCGCCTACGCTCAGGTCGCCTAATGCAATACCACTCGATCCTGCCGAGTCAGCTGCTGGCGCCCATGATGTTCCGTTATATTTTAGTACTTGTCCTGATGTAACTCCAGAGGTTGAGACGTCTGAAAGTCCATCAAGTGTAAGCTGAGAATTATTTGCCAATTCGATCCAGTTACCGGCATGGGCATAATAAGCTTTCCCTGTTCCATGTACGTGTGCGAACATCCCGTGATAACTGGAAGCAGAAGGAAGATCGCCAATATTCGTATAAACATTTGAAAATAAGATTTTGTTTGTGCTAAGATCAACATCACCTCCAGCTGTTAAACCCGATAATGTTGGAGGAGTATATGTAAACTCACCACTATTGTTATAAGAAAGAGTACCGTCTCCAGATGCTGTGCCTTCGGTTCCTACTGAAAGATCACCAAATCCAATTCCACCACTGCCACTATTTGTAACCCACGCATAGTCACTTCCATCCCAACTTAAAACTTCATTGGTTGCAGCAGTACTTGTATTAAGATGAGTGTCAACATCCGCATCAGCATATGAACTTCCACCCGAACCCTGTAAATCAGAATCTGGTGCCCATTGAGCACCACTCCATTTAAGTACTTGGCCTGTCGATGGAGTTGCTGATGAGACATCATTTAGTGCGCCTAAAGTTGTAGCACCACTTCCACCGCTTTGAGAACCAAGAGGTCTTTCTGTCATCATACGAATACGTACATCGTCGTTTACTGAAAGGCCTGAAGTAAAAGTAAGAGTAGTTCCAGAAACAGTATAATCTACTGTTGGCTGTTGAATAACATCATTGACGTGTACAAGTACAGAATTTACTGCAGCCGCTCTTGACATTGTAAAGGCAGTTTGACCTGCTGTTGCAGTATAGACATCAACCAACATATCATCATTATCAAAAGCCCTTTGAGGAATCTTATTGATTGCCATTATGCACGAACTCCAGTTCTAGTCACTTTAATAATAGTTGAAGCATTTACTGGATCAACAAGAAGTCTAACATTACCACTGTTAATATCTGAATCAAAAGCAGCTAGTTCAGTATTTGTTACAATATTGCCAAACTCAGTCAAATAAACTGTTGACCCATCATGGACAGCTAAAATTTCAGAAACTTGATAATCACTACCAGATGTTACTTGAATAAGATACTTAACACATCGGAAATTAGCAGCCGAAAAAGAGTCGACTACCTGGTTTGCAGTATTTGTCGTAGTAGTAAGAGTTGCGGTTGTAATAACCGAATCATCTAGAATAAGTTCATTTTGGCCAAAGGCTATTTCAACAACATCACCAGAATCTTTTTCAAGAAACATCTTACCATCGTTGGTATTGATAGCTATTTCACCAACTGTAAGGTCGCTCGCTTGTGGTTTAGATCCTAGTGTTGTTGATCTCTTAAACTGAACAACGGTTCCCATTTACTCTTTCTCTTCTTCTCCGAATGTCCCTGCATCATGCACTTCATCTTTCTCACCTAGAGTTTCCTCTAATTTTCTTTCGGCCATTGCTAACCGAGTTTCAAGCAAGATGTTTTGCGATTGCAGTTCACCTATTCTTTTATTTTGTCTAGCAATATACTCATTCATCAGTTCATTCTGATCGTATTCAATAGTCATAATATACCTTTATAATATTAGTAAGTTCCACAGTCAATGTGTCCAAAGAAAGGAACACCCGAAGCATTTACTTGAAGGACGTGGCCATCAGTTGATGATGTCTTATAAACAACATCGTCGTTTGAGTCAGTAACTAAAACCCCGTTTTGCGCATAACCAGTACCAGTTGCATCTAGTGAAATACTTGTCAAAAGAGCGTTACCAAACTGTACGCCAGAAACTGTACCAGAATATACACCAGCCGCCAAAGTAGCGTCTTCAATCATCTTAAATCTGTTATCTGACAGATCGTAACCAAAGAAGCCAAGTTTAGCTGCAGTGTCATACCAACGGAATTCAATACCTTTATCTAAACCGTCGTTTGAAGTAGGAGCAGTATCGCCAGCCAACGTAAAAACTGGATCGTCAATAGTTACTGTAGTTGAATTAACTGTTGTTTGAACACCGTTAACTGTAAGGTCACCTTCAATAACAACTGAACCAGCAGAACCAGCTGGGTTTGGATCGATATAAATTGTTCCACCACTTACAGATGAAATTGTATCATCATCAATTTTAATCTTACCAACTTGGAAAGTCATAGCAGTGTCGTTAAATTCCAGGCCTGTAGTAGACATGGTTGCACGCTTTGTACCACCGGTAAAGAACTCAAGTTCGTCGTTATCGGCTAATGGAGAGGTTTCAGCCCGGACAAAAGTATCTTGGTCAACGTCTACTACGCCACCAAGTCCTGCCCATGCATTACCATCATAACCTTCAAATCTACCGTCGGTAGTATTGAATCGAACTTGACCAGTAGCTTGTGTAGGTCGTTGGCCTGTTGTACCAACTGGAATCTTAAGTGATGTGGTAGAGTTAACAATAGTTTCGCCTGTACCATTTGGTGCAATTTCAAGGTTACCATTAGTATTTGTTGTTGAGATAGTATTACCATCAAGACGAATATTATCAACATCCAGAATACCAGTAACAGTTGAGTTACCAGTTTGCTGAAGAGCACCATTCAAGCTAAGAGCACCAATAAGAGAAATTGTACCTGTAGCTGTGGCATCCAAAGTAATCGATCCAGCAGTATTGGTCGTCATAGATACATCACCAGTTGACTGCGTGAAGTTTCCTGTAACGTTAGTGTTATCTGCAGTTAGATTGATAGCCCCTGTGCCATTTGGATCAAGGTTGATATCGCCATTAGTATTTGTTGAAGAAAGAGTATTGCTATCAAGTGTAAGATTATCAACGTTCCATACGTCAATCTTACTATTTGAATCTACAATTACTCCCGAACTAGCGGTAAGTGTTCCATGAACGTGGTCCAGCATACTGGTAAAATATTTACCACCAATGACTTCGATGTTCGCCGCAACACCATTCGTCTCGGTACCGGTACCGATATACATTCTATCACCGCCATTTGCCTGTGAACCGGATTGGAACGAATAGGCCATTTCACCGGTAGCAACGGCGGACGGCGCGCCCGAGGTACCAGAATTTTTAATTTTGATAATTGTTGCCATTAGTAGAATCCTCCGATTATCTTAGTATTGGCGTTATCCATCTCATTACGGACGGAAAAGGTTTGAGTTGAAGTTTCATAAATCAATGTTGCACCATCGGCTAACCGTGATGCATCAACGTCAGTCAGGTCTAAAAGACTTTGTCTTGGAGCCATAGCTAGGGTTTTAGCTCTCATAGTCGATTGAGGTTTAAGAGCACCTTTTATGGCAGATGATTGTCCAACTACACCTTTAAGATTTGCCATATTTATTCCTACCTAGTAACGTAAGCGTTAATGTCTACTTGTCCTTCTACAACTCTTGATACGTCACCAGTTGGTGAAGTCACAATAACATCATAAACATATCTTCCTGGTTTAAGAGCTGCAGTCTGAGCAGCAGTAAGACTAATTTTTATTTCACCGCCTGTTGCATTCGTAATTGAAGCAGTAAAAGCAGTAAAAGTACTTGAACTATATGTTTTCCGGATTTGACCAGAAGTAGTATAGCTCGTCAAATCAACAATCTGACCAGCTGCGTCCGATACAGTAATAAACGTAGAATATGACGTCCCCTGATCGATAGATAGATTAGCATAAATAGCCATTTACATTTCCTGTCATATGATATATAATAGTACGTAGTTATTTATATAGATTAGAAATTAGAATGCTAGAGATTTTACACAAAGGTTCAAAAGCGTGTTTCATTGATGACACTGGGCGGGATCACATAATCCCTATATTTTCTGTTGGCAGATATCTCGCTGAAGGAAGATACGTCGTTAAGGTCGAAGGGCTTGAACAAGAGTTTAAGCATATTATTGAAAAGCTTAAAATAACTGAAAATCATAGTGTGCATTGCTATATTTCTCCTAAGTTTGCAAAGTCTTTTGACGTTCACACAGATCCTATAGATGTATTTATATACTGTCTCGAAGGGACTAAAGTCATGTCAATTGATGAACAATTGGTTTATATCGAACCAGAGACTTTTGTCAGAATACCCGCAAACACTCCTCACAGAGCTTTAAATATATTTGATTCTACGATGTTATCAATAGGAGTTGAAAAATGAAATATGCCGTTTACGTTGAAATAGACACAAACGAATTTATGTATGATACTGGTAATGATGCAATTAACGTTGGTGATAAACCATTACTATTTGATACAAAAGAAGAAGCAGAAAAAAGAGCTAAATTATGGAAAACAGGAACTGTAGTCGAATATCCATATGATTAAAAACGACACTATGATCTACGTCAAAACGACGGAGACGTGTAACTTAAATTGTGATCACTGTTTTACGAACGGTATCAATGGAGCAAAAATTTATTTTAATCCAGATGCTGTCGCAAAATGGTGTAATGAGTTAAAAGAGTTAATGCCACAAATGACTACTCATTTTGAGTTTCATGGTGGTGAACCTTTTCTTGCTCCCGTTGATGATATGTGGAGATTCTATGAATTGACACAAGAAAAATGGAACGGTGACGCGACTTATGGTATCACTACTAACCTGGTTGTAAAACTTACTGAAAAAAGATTAGACTTTTTAGACCATGTGTGCAATAAACGTATTGGTACGTCATGGGATCCAACAATTCGATTTGATAACGAAAAACAGCGAGAGCTCTTTGAATCAAACATCAAATTATTATTACAAAGAGGTTATATTATTAAGCTGTTTGTATCACTTACATGTGATACTATTGAAATGGGTCCTGAAAAACTTATGCGTTATGTCAAAGATTTAGGCGTACAGGAAATGGCTCTTGAAAGAATTACTCATGATGGCAATGCAACTCGTAATCCCGTATTTCCATCTAACCTAGCACTTCAAAATTATTTTCTTGATATGCATAGATTCATAGAAGAAAATGATGCACGTGGTTGGTTTGATAATGAGTTTATGGAAAACATATACACTAAATTTGAAACTGGATATACGGGTGCTGGTACATTTTGCCGAGATTGTGAGCAAAAGCTCTTTACAATTAACGCAGATGGAGGGATAGCTGGATGTCCAAACTCAGCTCCGACAAGTGCTTTTGGACATATCTATATCCATCCTGAAGAAGTAATCAAAGCACCAAAACGATGTAACGTAATCATGGAAGAATTACAAAGAGATCCACGATGTTACGATTGCAAAGTGTATAAATACTGTAAAGGCGACTGCCACCAACTTGCATGGGAAGGTGATATATGTGGCGCGCCAAGATTTTTAATGAAAGAATTGGACGAGAAATATGGCAACACTAACTAATCCAGTTGAAGACGATAACATTGCGGCGAGATTTAATGATTATCTACCGCCAGCAGCAAATACAGGTATTTCGTGGGGAACTAATGCGCATCCTTTTTCTCACGGCGATTGGCCTTTGTATTTTGGTGGAAGTACAAGTGGTAGATCTTCGACTCTTACTGGCGCATCACTAAAAAATAGTGGTGATCTTATTACCGCGGGTGGTCTAGAATCTGCAATTGAAACCGAAACTTATTATTATACCTCTATTCGTAGTTTAAGAGCTCAACATAATATTACTGGTGGTGGAGGTAATACTGGTTCACAACCTACTCCAGGTATTATCTACGACCAAACAGCAATTGCTTATCTGAATAGCAATTACTATCAATCTGCAGTATATTACGGTTCTATTGGATTAGGAATTGGGTCTTATACACAAGTCGATGACTCCCATCTTGAACAAAAATTTGACCAATTAAGAACTCTTTATAATACTGCAAGAGGAGCAACTACAACAATTACCCTAAACACGTGCCATGCGTCTTGCCATAGCTCGTGTCATGGTTCAAGAGGAAGAAGATAATGAAATTGATTGAAACGACCGCTCCCATTTCTTTGGAAGAGCTTAAATTATTTTTTAATGATAAAAATATTACGTATATGGTTCATTATGAAGATTCAACTCTTCAAGGACCAAAACTTTTAACCTATTTGAGTAATTTAGAAATTCCGTGTGATATTGGATTTACTACTCAAGATGGGTTTGACGAAATGACTAAGGCTTATTTGGAAGCGAATATTATAGTTAATATTCCCATTCTAAAAGAAAGAGTAGTTAACTTATTGCTTCAAATGAAAGGCTTACTTGAATTAAAGGAAAAAGAGTTTATTGACGCAAATGTCGATATACTAAAAGACTGGGCTAAAAAACTAGATGCACTTACTCTTTATAATCTATATACTGTAAATTCATCCGAGATTAAAGAATATGTTGAATCACATCCAGAAGATGATACAAAAGATTTGACTGGTATTAACTGGGTAAGCTTGTTAGACGTTGAAAAGTTTTTTAGATTTTATGGAAACGTTATACCAGAGCATAAGGTTTATTACAAGTCTTATTTTAACGAATATATGTTTAAGGGAAAAAATCTTTATAGTTACTGGGCAAACGAAAACAATCCCATGTTTCTATTAACTAACGGTATCGCTACCGGCGCATTACAGGAGAATAATAATGCTACATCTATTTAAGAAAGTTTACGTAGCAACCGACACTTATATAGATATGGCAATTGATAGAGTCGTTATCTCAAAAGAAAATGGTTTTGAGGCTAGTGAACTTTTACAGCTACAACAACCAGGAAAGCTTATTGCTTATGCCCAAGAGGTAAAAAACCTTATTGGATCTAAAGACCGAGCGTTTATGGATACAATGGATATGTTTGATAAGCTTGGTGATCACACAGACGCTACTGGAAAACGAGTAGTTGTATATTGTGATGATAAAGCTTTTAAGATTGTTATGGCTCTATGGTTTAGACTTATATTTAAGAAAACAAATGCTGACGCTGCTGTTGATCTTCTCGAATCAATGGTATTTAAGCATAAGCTATTTGGCCAATCAAGATTTGTTTCGAACAATGGTAACACAGACAATCCATATGAGATAGACATTACTGGATTCAAAAAGGTTTTTGAAGGTGCGCAAAAACCATCAGCTGAAAGACGTAAAAAGTTTCTATCTGAAAACAAAGCAGCATTAAGCCTTGAATATCTATTGGCAACTTATCTTGCTAATGGTAAACTAAAAGGTGAATTAAAAACTGTACTTCGTATTCTCTTAAAAAAGGACCTTGAAAAATATTTGTATGAGCTTAAGGAAATTTTCTTTACTCATATCATTACTCAAAGGTTTACCTCAACTCTTAAACTTGAAAAAACCTATGACTTTACTAATTATGATACTATCCTTAAAGACGAATCAGAGTTTCCAAAATTATTCATGGATCCAAATGTTTGGACAACACCATATATGAGTAAGCCAAGTTCTGGCAAAAATATTAACTTTGAAGGAATCACTGATAAGCATATTAAATCATTTGCTAAATTTGCTCAATTGGCTGGAGCGTGTTGGGCTGAAGAAAGTATTTACGAATTCGTAAAGTCTGATACTTCAAAGCTAGATTTTATTAGTGCTATTAAAGGTGATAGTATGACAGACACTATGCTTAAATATATTCTTGAAGTTGAGTCAACATATGAGCACGCAGCTGGGTCATTCTTCTCTATTGACCTTGAGACTGTAAATCATTATTTTGTACAAGCTCTTTTGGACGCTTGGAATGATGGCAATAAAGAATTCTTGGAGCAATACTCAGTAATGTAATGGATATTTACGACTTAATTGATACAAAAGTAGTTCGTTATGGTGAAATAGTCGTATGTCTATTTGAACACTGTAACCTTAGATGTTCTTTCTGTCCACAAGATCACTCTTCAGTTATTGGTGCATCTTACGAAGAAATTACTGATAAAGTAAAATCAATTGTTGAGTGGATTAACAATAATCCGCGACAGCAAGCTTATAAGATTCATCTAATGGGTGGCGAATTATTTCAAGATCGATGGATTGAAGAAGATTTTTTAAGTTACTATCAAGACCTAATTAGTCTTATTGATGCTCAAACAAAAGCTGATATTCATTTTAATTTTATCACTAATTTAGTGTTTCAAAATCGAAAACCAGTTTTAGATTTTCTAAATCGTAACAATCTTAAGATATCGATTAGCTATGATCCATCTGGTCGATTTAATAAAAATGATTTAGAAATTTTCACTCGCAATATAATCTATTTTCAAGACCATATTGAAATGGTTTCCCTTGTAGCAACCAAACAAAATATAGATCGTATTATTGCTGGTGATCATTTATTTGAAGATCTATACACTAACTATACTTGCGACTTTGATCATTTTCTGCCGTCGGTTGCTACGTCCAGAATTATGATGCCAAGTGAAAAAGATTTATTTGAATTCTATAAGGTGTTAGTGAATAAATACCCTAAGTGTTTGAACGTTAATCACTTTGTGAATGACAAGCCAGCAAATAAAATGATATGCACAAGAGGTAACTCTTTGACTATTATGCCTGATGGTGCTAAGCCTCAAGGTTGTTCTGGTGCAGTATTCTTAAAGGAAGCTCAAACCGAAGATTTAGGTGGACCACAAATTGTTGAGAATTTTCTTGACAAATATAATTGTTTTGAATGTGAATATTTTCCACGTTGCCCTTTATCATGTTTTATAAAAGAAGACTATAAACACATAGAACAAGATATGAGTGAGTGCGTTTTTAAGGCGACTTTTAGATATGCAGATAGCATTTATAAATCCACCACACGCTGACTGGTCACTAGCAAACAATGTGACCTACCTTTTAATACAGAGTCACTATAAGCACCGAGGCCGTTATGCAGATCAAGTCAAATTCATTCCAGCACCATACAAATGGAATCAATATGAATCATATAATGACGTCATCTCAGAAATTGAATCTGCTGATGTCATCATGTTCAGTTCCTATGCCTGGAACTATACAATTGTGGATGGGATCGCAATTGAAATCAAACAGCGCTATCCAGAAAAAATCTTAGTACTTGGTGGACCACACATTGGTACTAATGACCCTGAGTTACTAAAAGACAGATTTTATTACGATTATATTTGTGAACCTACTAAACCAGGTGAACCATTTATGGAAGACCTAATTGATTGTTATATTGAAGGGCGTTTAGACTCAAAAAATATAGCATGGGAACTTTATAATGGCAAAGGTCGTATTCATGATTTGTCTACCGAAGATTATTCTATATATGAAGAGCATATTGAATATCTAACAGAAACTGTTAAATATGCTAGACAAAATGACATGGAACCTTTTATTGTTATCGAAACAACAAGAGGTTGTCCATATAAATGTGTCTTCTGCGAGTGGGGTGGAGGCATTAACACTAAGATCTATAAAAAAGATATTGACATTGTCAAACGCGATATCCTAGCTATGAAAAAAGCCGGATATCGTGATGCTTATCTGACTGACGCAAACTTTGGCGCGTTTGAAGATCGTGATATCGAAATATTTTCATTTGCCTGGAACAATGGATTTAATTTAACCGACATATCTACAATGAAATCTACCGATATTAAAAGACGTAAACGACTAATTGATCGTTGGTTTGAGGTAGTTGGTAAAGATCGTAGATCACCAAAGTCTGGTGATGGAAGAGATATGTGGGAAGGAACAGGATTTGTTTCTATTGTCCCAACGGTATCAATTCAAAGCATTAGTGAAAGGGCTATGAAATTAGCTGATCGTATTGACTTGTCAACAGAAAATAAACTTGAACTGAGTAGGTATATCAATCAACGATGTGCTGAACACGGATTTCCTATTCCTGCTCTTGAACTTATCCTAGCTATGCCTGGTTCAACAATACAAGATTTTTATGACGAAATGGAAATCATTTGGAATTTTAAGGCATGGGGCTCTTATCGTCATGATTATATGTTTTTGCCTGATTCACGACTAAACTCTGAATCATATAAAAAAGAACATAATATTGAAACAGTCGAAGTCTATTCTGATATTGTAGACGAAGACGGTACTGATAATTGGAATAGTCTATATAAGGATAAGAAAACTTATTTCCATACCATTCGTTCTTGCAATTCATTTACTACAAATGAAATGTATGAGATGTGGTTTATGAATAATGCTTCTAATTACCTATTAGAAAATTTTTATCCAGCTTTTAATGATATTTGTGACCCTTCAAGGTTTACAAAAGAGTGTTTTTGTGTTATAATATATCTAGATGAGTGGGAAGGGATATATAATGAAATAAAGGATATTTTCGATCCATCTACTCCACCACGCTCTATTAGGCAACTAGGTGGTAAATTTAGAGTAGACACAGTAAATGAGTTTTTGCAAAGAAATAAAACATTGATAATGAGTGAACTATTTAGGAGACTAGCATGAATATAAGAAAAGAGCTAGAAACAAAAGGATTTGTAAAACTAAAAGAAGATGGTGGCCTTGATTTAATTCGAATTGATGACCATAAATTGCTAAACACCGAAGAACGAGCAAGAGATAACGGTGAAAAAGATGTTGATATTCAATTAACAAATAAGCTTAGACTTTTTGCATACTACTTAGAAAATCTTTATGTTAAGCCAAATTGGCCAAACGCATCGTTCAATAAATTTCTCGTATGGGAAGGTGTCGACAAAGACAATCAGGGTTGGCATACTGATACCTTTGAAAGCTATGATATTTTCTTTTTATATTATTTTGATGATACACATGAAGAAACTGGTGGGTCAATAAGTTTCAAATGGGACGAAGATTGTGAAGCAGTATTTCAGCCCTCAGCAGGTGACTTATTTATGGTATCAAATGCAAGAGGTTTTTGGCATAAAGCTGGTGCCACACAAATAAAAAGGAGGGTCGCTAGTTTTGACTTCTCTATCCACGAGTGATATCATCGAAAAGAAAAGAATTCTGTGTAATGAAAGAGATTTAACTGCAGAATTGTATAACCTATGGATTACTAAACTTCATGAATTTCAAGGCAATGAAGAAAAATACAATATGTATGCTCTTATGATTGAGAACCTTGAACCATATTCAAATATGCTAAAAGAAGAAATACGAGAATGTAATAGACAAATATGCGAAATTGAAGGCGTAGAATCTATAAGTGATACCAATTTTGAGCAAGAATGCGTGTATAAATATGGGTATGATAAACCAAATTGATGAGAGCTGAAAATGACTATTAGAGAAATTTATCCAACTAATATCTATGAAAAAGAACTTGATATTAGTGAAGAAAAACTGAAAGAAATCGAGACCTTTTTAAGAGCTCAACATAAAGCTTTTATGAGTTCTCCGGATATGGATCACGATGAATATTCAGATGGTAATGAAAACATTGTAATAGATGCTGTCATCGAAGGGCAATGCCCAGAAATGAAAGAACTTATTGATGAGGTTAAAAAGGGTTTTCTTACTTTGGCTTATAGTAACCTCGACAACTTTACTGAATCTAATACCGACTCTATGTTACTTGACGTCGAGTTAGATTCTTGTAAAATTAACCTAATGAAAAAAGGTTATCGTCTTGGTGCTCACACTCATTATTCAGATGATGCTTTTGCATGCATTTATTTTAATGATGTGACCGAAGAAGAGGGTGGCGAACTAGTACTATATGATCCACGTTGGCAGAGAAACTATATGTTTGGCGGGTCTAAACAAGAAAAAATTAAGTCTAAAAGAGGAAAAATGGTAATTGCTCCTCAGTATCTATGGCATGAAGTAACTCATTATCATGGTGAAGATGAAAGACTTACCTTAGTTGTAAATGCCCAAGTAGTAAATAAAGGAAATGAGTTAAGAAATAAGAGAACTCAGCACACGGTGTAAAATTGGAAAAAATTATAGAATGCATGGATAGTGAAAAACCAAAGGAAATGACTAACGAACAAACGTTTTTTGTAGATGGTTATTGGTTAGACAAATTACCAAATAATGTCAATATTGATATTTTCGATTCCTTTGATTTCAAAGATTGTACAGAACCAGAAGAAGTCTGGTTAGATCCAAGAGCACAGGCTGATCTCGATAAACTCCACCAATGGTTTGCAGATAACTATATCTCAAAAATGTTTGATGATTTTGAGATGAAACAATGCGCCATGTGGTCTGGAGTAGATGAAGGCTCGCGTAATTGGCACAACGATTACGAAGATGGTGATTCATTTAATTCAAATATTTTAGTCTATATGGATGATAATACTATTGAAAATGGAAATAATATCCAAGTAGCAAGTGGAGATTATATTAACATAATCTATCCAAAAAGACGAGAGTTTGTTTGGCTAAATCAAAAGAAATGTTTTCAACATAGGGCAACGCACACTAGCGGAGTAAGACGAGTACTTAGTTTTGAATATCTAATTCCCGCGTTATTTTAATATGGATCTAATTATTAAGCCGACTGAGTTGTGCAATTTCAAATGCACTTTTTGTTCAAGCACAAAATTAGTCGAAGACAAAGCATCAAAATTAGATTTGATGAAAATCTTTCAGTTTCTAGATCGTTATCCAGAAACTCAAACTATTATTGTCAATGGTGGTGATCCGTTAATGATGGACCCACAATATTATTGGGAAATTATTAAATACCTAGACGATAAAAATTTACCTGCCACAATATCACTTACCACTAATCTCTGGCCATTCTATAAAAATCCTAACAAATGGATTCCATTATTTAAGAATCCAAGAGTAGGTGTAGCTACATCATTTCAATATGGTGATGGAAGACTTAAAGGTGACTATTCAGTATTTACAGAACAAGACTTTACTATGTGTTCTGACTATATGTTATATTATATTGGATATAGACCTTCCTTTATTGCAGTCATTACAGAAGAAAATGAGTGGAGCGTATTACAAACTGTTGAACTTGCTAAATCAATGAAGGTGGTTTGTAAAGTTAACTATGCAATGGCTTCAGGCGAACAATCAAAACCATATCGACTTTCTAAAATATATGAGCAATATATTAAAATATGGAAAGCAGGTCTTGCGCCTTGGGAACATAATACTCAACAAATGATGAAACGTATTAGAGGTGAAGCTACTATCTGTCCGCTCACGCGTACGTGTGACAGCCATATAAGAACTATTCAGCCAGAAGGTGATTATTATTCTTGTGGTGCATTTGGTGATGATAAGGATAAACCTATTGACTTTGATTTTGAAATGAAAGGTGGGTTTGTTACACCATTAGCCAATTCACCAGAACTGAATAGCTTAAAAATGGGTTGCTATTCTTGCCCGATGTTTAGTATCTGTAATGGTTGCAAGAAAACAATTAAAGACCTTAAAGAACACAATATGGTAGAAGATCATTGTTATCATATGAAGCAGCTTGGTCCAGATATTTTAGAAGCTAATGGATTAGATACGCAAATGACACCATACGTAAATGAATCAATATGAATATATCAATCAACCCATCATATTTCTGTAATTTTAGATGTGACTTCTGTTATTTGACACCACAACAATTAGGTGATCAGAAAAAAATAGAACCAAAGCAGCTTGATAAGTTATTATCTCAAATATCAGAACCTATTGACCATATTGATTTATATGGCGGCGAGATTGGAGCTTTAAAGAGGAGTTATTATAATGAAATTATCGAAGTTATTCGCTGCTGGTATTCTGGCCCTATCAACCTTAATACTAATTTCTCTATGCTTGACGACAGATTCTTCGAAGATGACATCACTCTTTCCGTCTCATACGATTTTTCAGCAAGAGAAAAATCTGACCTAGTATTTCAAAATATGATGATGAGCCCTAAGCCAATATCGGTGCTGATCTTGGCCTCACCAAGGGTTATCACCATGGACGTGGACGAGATGGTTCAGAACTTAAATCTGATAAATTCTATCATTTCTGTTGAAATTAAACCATATTCTACTAATCAAGCTAATACATTTGAAATAACTCACAAGGATTATGAGAATTTTGTTATAAAATGGTTAGAGTCTCCGATACAAAAAAACTTTCAATTTATCAATTATGATAACATTAAAGAGAGTTATTATAAGCGTTACAATGCTTGGAGTGATGACCATGTTTATATAACGCCCAATGGGAAATTTGGTGTGCTAGAATTTGATCAAAACGATAATGAATATTTTTTAGAGTTACCAAGCTATCACGCATATGAACTATGGGCTTGGCAAGAAAAAAGAAAACAATCTACGGTTTGTACTAATTGTCATTGGTTTGGCCATTGCCTTACAGAACATTATAGATATGTTAAAGACTTAAAAAATTCATGCAATGGATATAGAGGACTATTGGATTGGTATGCAAGAGTGGAAGATAAAACAACAGCTATATCATAAGCTAAATAGAAATCACCCAGATGATTTGAAATGGGTTACCATTGAAGAATCAGACGATATTATAAACAATGCAATAAGATATTTTAGAGAAAAAGATGTTGGTTGGATTTATCCAGCTAAATCTTATATGGTAGCAATTTGCTATGCATTTTGGATTATGGAAGACTATAATGAAAATTTTTATACAGTTTTAAGTGATCCAGAATTGCTTCCATTAGATGATTATTTTGTTCCATATAAAGAGGACAAAGATACTTACAATGCTATTATTAGTGAAGTGACGGCCAATAATAAAGGCAAATTAGAAATGAAAGGGATGGTGCCAGATGTCAGACAATACTATGAAACTGAACTTGGGGACAAATTTTCTGTTTCCCACAGCAGTGACGATAACTAAATTCGATATTACCGACAATATAGTCGAACAGGCTATTGGGTTTGGTGAAATTACTGATGACTTACAACAACAAGTTGTAAAAGGATTTGATGAACACCTAAAGTCTACCCTTGATAAAACTACAAGCGATTGGTATCATTATAGACTACAATCTTGGGTTAACAAGTACGAAAAAGGTCATGCCGGCATGGAAATGCATACTCATGCCGGAGCTCAACTAAGTGCCATTGCTATTTTAGAAGCTGGGCGGGGAGGTGAACTTGTCTTTCAAGATCCAAGGTCATTTGCATCACGTGGATATGACCTAAACTTTAGACCACTCTTTAATAATTTTACATATGAAGGAAATCAAGGAGACCTAATCATATTTCCAAGTTTCTTATATCACTCGGTAAGACCAGTAAATATGTTTAGAGTTTCGGCTGCTTTTGATATGTATCTATTGACAGGTGATTTTTAAAGCACTACTGCTTCGACTACACCAAATCTTCCATCGCCAGATTTTTTAGCTTCAAAGTCTTCAAGTGCAATAGCAAACCCATGTGGAGATGTATTATCAACTATGCCTCTTCCATCTGGTCCACCGACCAAGCGATCACCTTTTGCTACAGATCCTTTTACCTTTACAGGAACACGACCCTTTAAAGCTACTGGTAAACCATTCTCTAACTGATTGTTCATCAGATAAGCTGGTCTTGCTGATACTACGCCAAAAACAGAGTGATTATTATTACCATCACTTGCTGTTACTTCAAACTCGCCACCGGCTCTTACTACTGTGCCAGCCTCATACGCAAAATCAGAAAGATAAAGCTCAGCCAAGTCAGCATAGTTAGCTGTTGTTGCATTACCACTAAAGGTAGTTGCATGAACCGTACTCCATTTAAGAGAACTTTCTCCTAATGTATAAGAATTATTTGTGGTAGGTACAATTGCTGTATTAACTCTAGATCCAAATGTAACTATATCACCTGCAGTTGAATTACCAAGTACAACATTACCATTAGCAGTTAACGTACTTGTTACAGTAAGAGTATCGCCAAATGTGGTAGCGTTATTAGCAGTAAACGGGCCACTAACAGTCAACCCATTATTAATACTAGCAAGTGCACTATTAACGCTAAGACCATTATTAAGTGTAGTAGCATTAGTGACTGTTAATGTTCCTGCTAAACTCGTATTACCAGTTACATCAAGAGCGCCAGATACGTCTGCGTTTCCATTACAATCGAGTCCAGCATTTGCAATTAGTGTGCTTTGAGAGGTAGTAGTACCACCAATTGTTGCGTTGCCAGTTACGCCAAGTGTTGTACCAATACTGGCAGAAGCGCCAGTTGTAAGATCGGCATGAACATTCAAATCGCCAGTTTGGTTTAGCGTAAGTACAGTTTGAGAACCAGTAGAGATAATCATTCCAGCTGCATTACCAGCTAATTCTGTAGTTCCATCCAAAGCTTGGTCATTGATTGTAATTACATTATCAAATTGAGATACGTTTTTAATTTCATTCAAAATATCGACAATATTATTACCGGTATATTGAGATGTCAGTTGGCCGCCATCTCCAATTAAGGTAGATAAGTCATTAGACTTAACCCTCCATTGATCAAATGTATCAGTAGTATTAACGCTAATCGCAGCCATTAGTTAAGCCTCTCAATAATCGTTTGCATTAGTTGTTTCAATTCCTTAACATCGTCTTTTAGGTCTTGAATCTCATTACTTTTTCTTTTTGCAGCTTCAGCAGCTTTCACTGCTTTTAAGAAAGCTGTATCATCAGTATTTATCACAGCACCATTAGACATATCTCTTTTAAGTGATGGTCTATTTTCTATATTTACCCACTTCATTATGTACCTAACGCGATAACTCTAAAGTCTTTAATTCTTGGTGTAGAAGTCGAAGATTGTGACTTAAACACTACTTTTACAGCTACTGATTGGAACGGCGCCGATGTCAGATCGATTGTATATTCGTAGTCGTTAAACTTAGTTGGATCGTCTGTGGTTGATACCGCATTATCAATAGTAGCTAATACCCAGTTCAAGCTATTAAATGGAGCCTCAGCACCAGCTTCTTGAGTCTTATAATAAACCTCAATGAATGAACCATCTGGTCTATTACCTGCAAAAATAATTCTTAGACCAATCGAACTTTGAGCTAGTGTAACTTTACGTGTGATATACTTAGCAAGTGCAGATCCACCTGTTGGTTCAGTTTCAGCTAAGAAATCTTGAACTTTATTTTTACCACTATCTGTACCACTAGATATCTGTGGGTTATCAATTCTATTTGCTACAGTAAATACTGAAGTTCTATCAAGGTCAATCATAGGACTAAGATAAGTACTAGTAGAAACTATTGTAGCTCTTAAATCTAAACTTTTGGCAGCTGCCATACTGGTAGTTTCGTTAATCGCCGAAGCCACCATTTTTGGATTAGTTGGATAAAAGTTTTCATTGGCAATAACAGAAACATAAGATGTATCCTTTTGGTATGTATTTTCGCTGCCAGCTAATGATTTAGAAGAGGTTGTTTTAATACCGTATCCAATTGCTGTATTCGGAAAAATCAATTGTTGAATATTTGGATATAGAATATCAATGTGTTTGTTTTCACTAGCAGTTACTCCAGTTCCACCACCATTTGTGGTTGAAGTAGCATTTGAAGCTACTGTAATCGAATATTGATCCATTTCAACGTCATCAATAACATGGTTAGCATTGAATTGAGTAAATGCAATTCCACCAATATCAGCCGTAATACCAGCAATAGTTACTGTTGAACCAGTAGGCATACCATGATTTCTGTGTTTAACAAAAACCTTATTAGTGTTAATTGTTACATAAAGTGGATTAGCTTCAAGTGGTTTAACTGGTAGTGCCGCATTTGAAAAATCAATTATGCCACTTGCTGTAATATCAAATTCAGCTCTTTTCATCTTAAACTTAAGATCTTTAGTCTGATCAGCTGACCAAGTTGAACCATTCTGTGACTTAAAGAATACACCAGCATATGGTTGAGTTGAAATACGTCTTGTAGTACCAATTGAATTCTGACCAATTTCAGCCGTATAAACTCTATAAGCATTTGAGTTAGCTAAAAGACAGATAGCGTATTCTACGTTTTGCCTTAGATAAATTGGAGATGGGAAAGTAAAGGTCGTTGCAGATGTTGCATCTGTAGATGTATTAACATCAACTGCCTGTTTTACGACTTCACCAAAAGCCAGAATTTCAGGTGAAGGATAACCATTTACCACTCCACGGATTTGAAGAGTTACTGGAATACTTAAATCTTTTTCACTAAAGAATATATCACAACTAGTAATAAATGCACCATCTGGATTATCAACCAAGAAAGTCTGCGCAAGAGGATCAACCCATCCAACTGTTCTAGTTGATTGGCGAGTAAGAATCGTGTCTTGCGTCCCAGTTACTGTTTCTTGAGTCAGTGTTGGTGAACGTAAGCTTACTTCTTGAGTGCTATTTACAATACCAGTAGCCGAATATGTGGCCCGGCCAGATGTCGTAATATTTGCATTGTTATTGTTTGGATCATCAGCTAGTGTAAAGAGTCTTTCACCAGTTCTAAATCTAATATTCGCTGTGTTTGGAATATAGAATTCACCATAAGCTGTACCGGTAGCATCAGTAATGATTGCATTATTTCCTGCCGTAATATCAGAGGCTGACAGATCTGGGTGACGTAATGCATTAAAATTCGGCTCAGGATCGACTGGTGTAGTACTATGGCGGATAAAACTAGCCGAAGTAATATCGTTTGTGAAATCACCTACTGCAATATCTTCAAAGAAAGGATACAGGCGTGTATTAGGCTTAAAGCGAGTTGCCATAAACTTAATTCTTCTAGACCGAATAAATGGTACCATTCTAACATCTACTACTCTTTCACCAAATGAAGTTTGAATAGTATCAGGAGCTACCGAAGTACGAACACCAGTTCTTGATTGTTGAGCTTGCTGAGCAATAAGTGTTTCAACAAAAAGTCTACGACCAGATCTTTGCGTGCCACTAGAGCCAATTTCTATTTCACGGCCAGCCCACTGTGTTTCCCATTCATTCCAAACTGTTCCAAGAACGCCATCTTCATTGGCCAACGTGTTAACCACATCGAATAGGCCTTCATTATCAATAATAAGATCAGGTCTAACATCTGTCTCTTTCCAATCATCGGTTGATGGAGTAAGATCAATTTGACCTACCCATTGGAAAATGTCGTAAGGGTTAACGTTCTCAGTTCCAGACGCAAATGGTTGATCGATAATATCAACTTCTGTATATGGAAGAGTAATTACATCACCGGTTTTCTGATATGTGCTAGACGTTCCAGCAATTTGTGTTTCAAGTCTAACGTTACTTTCATAGAACTGAGGTCTAGCTTCACCAACATCTGCATCAATAGAAATATGATAGTCTGGATCTTTTGGATTACCTACGTTATGACCATAAAAAGGATCTACGATAAATCCAGACTTAAATCTATCAACATTATTACTATCGAGAATCTGAGCATCAGCAGTTTCTTTTTCAAGAAGTGAAAGTGATGTATAATATTCTAGGCTGTTAATACGCTTTTCAAGACGACCAATATCTCTCATTGTATAACGTTTATTGTCCTTTATAGCAGGAATAACATCAGTTACGTCAAACGTATAAGGATTTAAAGCTAGCTCATAAATAACCATTCCATCGTCTGGGTCATTAGGAATAGCTGGGTTTGCAGCAGATACCCCTTTTAGTACTTTAAAGTTACCCTTGTTGTCCACATAAATTTTATCTTTACGTGGAAGGTAATATCTAAAGTCCATAATCATACTTGAAGCAATTTTACCAATTTCGGTAAGTGCAGCACCAGACTGATTTGTACCACCTGCGTTTACAAATGATGTTCCATCATCTCTTACTCTTGGACGGAAGTCAAGAACATCTCTTAATTCATATGTTGTGCTTGTTGATGCATACTGTGGGATATTAGCGTAATCAACCTGACCAGTATATGAATCAACTGAGAAATAATCGCCAGCACCATGAGTAAAGTAGTCAAAGACCACTAGGATTCTACCAGTAGGACCTGGTGAACCTGGCTTCAATTTGATTCGACCAACATCATAGAAATTATCTCTTTGGCCATTATCAAGCTCATAACGACTTGTAATATCTAAATCTGAAGTTGTAGCATTAGTGCCAGACTGTAATGAATCATATACAGCAACTAAGCGATAGATATCAGCTTTGTAAAGAAGATCATGGCTATTCACTGTCGTGTTTGGTGTACTAATATTTAGATTATGGTTTGATACAAGCGTTTTTTGTTTTTCTTGCGCAATTCTTTTTACTACAGTAGCTACGACTGTAAGTGTCTCTGTAGTAAGACCAGCACCAGTCAAATCAATATTAAGGTTAACACTATTTGTTCCAGAAATACTGAGTCGAGCAGCACCACCAGTACCATCAGACTGTGACATGTCATACACTGTACCAGTATTTGAATTTGCTACCACGTAATCAATTCCAGTATATGGAGTTTGGAATGATTCATCAGACCCAGCTGTAATTGTAGCTAGACCAGAAGAAAGTGTTTGAGTATAAACTCGTCTTACTGTAATTGTGGTATCAATTGAACCATCTGCAGCTCTAATTGTTTCTACGGTCTGATAAGAAAGTGGGAACAATAAGTCGTTATTAGCAATATTATAAATTACTGCTAATCCACCAGTTTTTACTGTGGTAGATGCAAATTTACCGCTGGCTGAACCAGTAACGTTGATAGTATTAACTGATCCAAACGTATTTGAGCCAGTCATTTGAATATCAAAGAGGTATAGTTTATAGACAGCAGCTGTTGTACCTGGAGTGCCTGAATGAAGTTCATAAGCTCTTGCTCGAGCAGTACCAATTACTGTACTACCAGAACTAATTAAGTCTAAAAGCTCATAGGTATTGATGTCCGGAACGTTGGTTGTTGTATTGACTAGTGTATAGTTACCGAGATCATATGAAACAACAGAGTTCACTACTTGTTCAGTGTCTCTTGCCTTATCAACATCAACAAAGGTTGTACTAACCTTTTCAATTTCATAACCACGAACATAAGCCTTGCCTGGCTCTAGACCAACCGCAAGTTTTGAATCTGCACCACCATTTGCTGATGTGTAAATGCCACGATTATTTCCATTTAGCAAGTGCTCTCTAATATCGATACCAAATGGACGAACAGTATAGTCACCAGATTCGTCATAGGTTCTACGAGCAAATGTATCTTCAAGGACTGAATAATCAGTAGATCTTACGTGCTTTGAAATTACACCATTATTGACTCGAATAAGCTCAATAAAGTTTTGATCTGTAGTATCAGTAAGAGATTTTTTCGCAAGTGTAAGTTCAATCTTATATCTGTTAGCGCCTGGAGCAGCAAAGTTAGGAGAACCGGCTGCGTTATCATTTAGATTGGAATCTTCAGTAGAACTTATAATCGATTCAGTTACTGTAAGACCAATTCTATACGATGGTGTATTTGTATATTTGTCAAGAACTAGTGTTTGAGTAGTTACAAAGGCAAAGGTTCCATTGACATAATATACACCTGGCTGAATATTAGCAGCTGAGCCAAATCCTACAGAACCAGATACGTTGTCAATTTGTGCTGATCTTGGAGTAGAAGCATTTGAAGTTACTACCTCATTTTGAGCAAACTGTTTAGTGACTTTATCTGTACCAGAAGATGTATATTTAACAAAAAGAGTAATTGGGTCAGTGCCGTCATTCGCTGCAGTTCCTACAACCTTTGCAGTCACACCAGTTGTTTGGCCTGTAATAATAGTATTTAGAAATTCTGCTCTGTAAAGTTCAACGTCAGCTGAATTATATGTTCCACCTACTTTAATGAACCCGTATTCTTTATCGAGTGCAGTTTGGCCTGGAATAACCATTGCACCATCTTCAAAAGTATGATTCGCAAATTGCGTAATTTGATTTTGAAGAGTTGATTGTAATTGTGTAAGTTCTCTTGCCTGAAGAGCAACGGAAGGACGGAACAAAATTCTATAATATTGTTCCTTCGCGTTTGTTTCGTAATCGTCGTAATACGGAGCTACATTAAAATCAAGTGTCATTATTTTCTACCTTAAAACTCTAGTACAAGTTTAATATCTTCAATTTGTGAGTTTGCTCTTGCAACTGCACTTCTATTTTCGATATACAAAACTTCACCAGAGAACTTTTCCATTTCTGGATTTCCAAGACCACTAATAGTAGCTGATACACCACTTCCATTTGAAATATTTTCAGCATTTTGAAATGTTCCATATCCAGTAGTTGCGTCTTGATGATATCGAATAACGTTATTTACTGCATCAATTGATGTTATATAGGCCTGAGCTCCAGAAGTACTACCAGTAATTGTTTCATCTACCGAAAAGGCTCCACCAGTTGGAGCGGCAGTAGTAACTGAACGTGTGGCCTGAAGTGTAGAGGCTGTCGCTACATTTGTTGTTCCATAATCATATGGATTGCGAATCAAACCAAGTTGGCGATAATCATTATCAATAGGGAAGTCGCCTGAGCCTTCATCTGAGTCCAAGTTAACGTTGGCCATAATAAAGAACCCTTGCAATTCGTCTGCTGCATTAGATCCATGACCACCTGGAGGTGAAATAATAGCTCTGGCAGTGGCGCCTGTGCCTCCACCACCTGTGATTGTTACAATTGCTTCATTGTAACCCGATCCAATATTACTCATTGAGATACTAGTAACTGCACCACCAACAACTGTAGCCGCAGCTGTGGCACTGGCACCGTTACCAGTAATAGTAACTGTTGGATTGGATGTATACCCTGATCCACCAGCGGTTACTACAACTCTATGAATTGATCCATTTTGAGCATTTGTTTGAACTTGCCACTGCAATGATCCGTCGTCGGAGGTAAGAACGTTGACTGGAATAAATGAGTTGGTCAAGAACTTTGTGGCCTGTGTACCAGATAGGGCATACATAAATTTCCATACGTAACCATCTGATTCTACGCTATTTGCTGCAGTAGTTAACTGCCCAGTTGGTTTCACAACCGATGCGCCAGAACCAGCTTGCAAACATTTATAAACGTTAAGTTCGTCCGTGATTACGTAATATTGTGCTGTTCCCATCGAAGCTAATTGATCGTTATACGCGGTATATGTCGTACCGGACAACCAGTTATATCTTGTAATAGCGTGAGTCACGTCGGACTGTGCTATCTTTTTAAGTGCAATCATATTTTGATGCACATTATTTTTATCAGCAACTGTATCTACTGGCGTAGCAACAGTTGTATCTGAATTCGGCCAAGGATGTGAACGGCCGATATACAAATATGTACTGTTCGTGCCAATATCACTACGGAAATTTTCCGCGTTATTGACCCTGATTTGTTTCGAAATTATGGCTACCATTTTATAACCCTTACCTCATTAAATTAGTTTAAACTATTTATACACGTTATGGAGTGATATCGATGACTGTATCAAATGAAATATCGATTTTCTCACCGTCAAGCACTTGTTGAAGTGTATAATTTCCATAGTTACTTATAGGGCCCATATCGGGCTGGAATTTATACATTTCAAGATGATATAAAGTTGGTCCAATAGCGGTAGTAGCTTGTGGTTGAAGAATAAACGTAAGTGATACGTTAACTTGCGTTCCACCAATTAACGGTATTTCAACATCTACTACAACTGGACCAGAAGAAATAGGAATACCAAAGTCTTGTGTACTAAAGTCAGCTTCAATACCTCTTCTAACTTTAGCTCCATTGGCTCCCGTTGCTGATGAGAAAATAGATACCTCACCAAAGAAAGCAAACCCTGCAGGGTGCAATAATTTTTTAACTACGTCTTTCCAGTTATCAATTGTTTGACCAGTTTTAATAACATATGAAAACGACTGATAATAACGAGAATCTTGAATAAATTTCTTTACTGAAAGTTTACCATCATCGTTTAACCATCTTTGGTTTGTTGCATCCCAGCTTGATGATGACGGTTTAAGAATATCTACCCTTGGAAAGAAAAGTTCAATTTCATCTCTAAATACAAGTTTGAATAGCGCTTTATAAGAAGGTTCAGCGCCTTTTGACAAATAAATGTCAGTAATATTTTTATAAAGTTTTCTTTTATCAGCTTGAATATTTTCTGGAATTGGAACAGCCAATTCTCTTTGTAGCAATTCTAGAAAAACATCAGCGGTTTGATCCAAATCTCTATGTGGTGGAAGAGAATTTAAGAAATAACCTGGTTGATCTGGCTGCTGTAAAAAGTCATAATACGCTTCCATGAATGCCATCAATTGAGGACGCTCAAGTTGAATATGTTCTGGTACTATGGATGTGACTTTATCGCTCATTAGATACTATTCGACGTAGTTGTGTAACCAATACCAGCAATAACAGATCCTGTAGCGATCTCATCAATTTGTGGTGTTACTGTTGTTTGAAGTAAGTCGATATTCAAAAGCTGATTTCTCTTTGGTGCCAAATCATTTGAACTTGGAGTAGCTGTAATAGTAATATATGTGCCACCACCAACAATTCCACCATCAGGATTAAAATTTGTAAGAGTAACTGAGCCTTTTACGAGATCAACCGTTCCTGCGTTTTCCGTTGTAATAATTTTTTGATTGTTTGAAATTCTATATAGCTGAATTTGTCTTTGAGTGGCATTTCCTTCAATTGGAATATCTTGCATTTTGTGATTAAAACCATTCAAAATAAATTCAGATGAATCGATAACCGAAGCGCCTGATGCAATATTAGTAGAAAATGGTGACGAGAATTCAAGTTCATATTTCAAAGCCGTGCCAATTGTAGGTGCAAGTCTTTTTTGAACGTTCACTCTCATAATAGTATTTAGAATCGCTGCGTTTGTATCATCAATTGCACCAGTTACTTGCGATGCTCTAAACACACCATCAAATTTTTTCAAATTAGTATTATTGTAATTTGTAATTGTTGCAATCACAGCGTTTTTCAACTCACCTGCAGTCAATGACGTTAGGTTTGGATCGTACTTAAAAAATACTTCCAATTTAATATACGTATAGTCTGGATCAATAATTTCAGGTGTAATAGACACTAGGTTTTTTGTTTTCAAAATAGAGTCTTTAATAAACTGCTTTTGAATATCAGTTAAAGTTTCGGCATTGGCAGGTTTAATAGATAGGAAAACCTTTCCATATTCTGGAACTGCTTGTTCTTCACCACCCCAGACCGAAATAGTTTCGGTATTAGTATAGTTATTTTTGACAATGGCTTTATAATCATCTGCGGTCACAACTCGGTTTTGAGAAAGGAATGAAAGTGGAGCGTTAAATTTAATTGAGTCAACATCTTCTCTGTCTGCACCACCACCTGATTTTGTGACCAAAGTAACAGTAGCGTTACTATTACCAGATATTGTTCCTGTCAATTTGAATGATGTCGCATTATTTGCTAAAGAGCCGTTAGTCACAAGATATTCGATTTCAATAATATTACCGGCATCTAGTTTTCTACCAAATACATCATCACCAAAATAAATTTCAAATAAACCATCTGGTCCTTCTTGTAAGAAATATGCATTAGTAGTGGATTCAACATCAACAATATTAGTAACTAGAGTATAAATTTCGAAATCTGTAGAAGCAGAATTTGTTTTTACTCTTACAATAAGAGTAGCAGTGTCTACACCAATATCTGGAATTTGATATCTTTGAGCTGTTGAAGTATCATCAACAATATATGTCTGAGTTCTAATTGTGCCTTGATTTATTCTTACGTTACTAAATGTATACACATTAGAAACAGGAACGATTGTTTGAGCTTCAAGGTTAACAAACGTATAATTTTTTCCATCAAGGACTGTTTGAAACGTAGTTCCTCTAGACATTGACAATGAACTTGGTGTACCAGATGGTGAATTGACAGTAATATTTATGTCAGCAAATGCGCTAGTAGCAGATCTTGGAACGTAACCAAGTGATTTAGCGTGTGCAACAACATTATTTCTTACTTGTGCTGTATCCAAGAAGATTTCGTTCATATTGACATTAGCATTAAACGAATTATAAAACGTATTGTATGCTAAAACATCAATAATTGTTCCTAAAGCCGAACCTTCAAAATCGTAATCAGCAAGGCTTGACTGAGATTGAAGATAAGTTTTTAGATTTGATTTAATTTGATCAAAATCTAAAGAGGAGACATTCAATCTTTCTTTTGAAACTGTAACAGCCATTAGTTAACTCTCTCTAAGTAAAATGAAACTTCGCCAGTGTCTAAATTAGTCACCATTTGAAAGTCTATTGATAATTTGAATCTATTAAAATCTGGTTCAGAAATTACTTCTATATTTGTTACTGTAATTCTTGGCTCAAAATTATTAAGTGTAATTAAAACTTCTTCTTTAATGTCAAAAGCTGTAAACTCATCAACCGGTTCAAATAGTAAAGCTCGTATTTTAGAACCCAATCTTGGATTAAAAGGTCTTTCGCCTTTATTAGTAAGAATAAGATTTTTTACAGATTGTTTGACAGAATCAATATCTTTTAGTATTGTAATATCTTTTGTATTTGGATGGCTAATAAAAGACAGATCAAAATCAGAATAGAGAACTTCTCTACTCGTAATAACTGCTTTTCTAGAAGCGTCTGATTTTGTCTGCGTTCTTGCCATTAGCTAAAGTATTTCTTAATCATTTCTAATTGATCTTCGTATTTAGCCATTTCCATGAGTTCACCTTCCATGGCTTCAATAATATCTGGATGTTCACCAATACCAGTAGTTGAATTAAGATACACTTCAACATTTGCTCTGTGTTTTGCAATATGTCCTTCGGCGTGTGATCTTAATGCTTCAAGTAATATTTCTCTCATAATTTACTCCATTCGTTTAATCTATTTATACAAGTTAGCTGTTCTGATTATAGGCATACCATCCTTTAGCACCAGCTTCGGTAGCTTTTAGGTCTGCCTCGATTTCTCTAAATTTAGCAATATCTTCAGCTGGAATTTTTTGATTACCATCTGCATCTTTTTTACCACCTTGCAAATATCCTTCTGGATGATTTGCCTCTTCTTCATAAGTTTTAGCTGGCATTTCTCCAGACAAATAAAGATTATAAGCAAAAACTTGACGTGTTAATATGTAATCTCTTGCTTTTAGAAATTCTCTTTCTGCGATTAGTGAATCACGAAGTTCTACCCATTTTACTTCACCATCAGTAAGAGCGCCTTCGTCTTTTAGTTGATGATATTTTTTACCAGATTCTCTTGCTTTAGTTGCTATTGTTCCAAAATTGTCATCTTTTTTTGCTTCTTTAATCTTAAGTGCTAAAGCCTTATATTTAGGTTTGAAATAAGCTTCAATGTCTTCCCCAGCTTTTTTTCTAGCAGCTGTATTAGCTTTCATCTCATCAGTAATTTTACTTTCATACGTTCTTGTAATTACGGGCTCATACGTAGCAGAAGGCGTTTCAGTAAAAGTTGTTGGAGCAGCGTTTGGAATAGCGGCGGCCTGAGCTTTAGTACTTACCTTTCCAGTTGCAGGATCTATTTGTTTATTTGGAAATGCTTTACAAGCATCAAAAGTCAAAAGAGATGTTGGATCACTTAAAAGAGCAGTAATTGTGTCTATATAGCCTTGGATTTCTGCTTCTGGAAGAGCTTCGCCCCATTTTTCTCTAAAGGCAGCAAAAGCAGAGGCAGCATCATTTTGAGCGGCCGCCAAAGCAGCAGCCAAATCAGCTTGAAGTGAGTCAAGGCCAGGTATTTCAGCTTTTAAAGAGGTAAGTTTACTTAAAGCTTCGGTTGCCTTTGCCTCAAGATCAGCAAGAGCTGACAAACCTTCATTTAGCTTATCTTTGATTTCATTTATTTTACCGGTAAGATCACCAAGCGCAGCATTATCTCCACAAGGAAGAGCTGAACTAGCAGCTTTAGCGGGATCGACGGGAAAAGTATCAGCCATATTATCCTCAGTTTATAATTACAGTTCCAGAACCAGAAGTCATAGCACCGGCATCTGCTGAATCACCAATACGTCCAACTGCAATTCCATTGATAAACACATTTGGAGAGCCAGCATTTAGGTTAGCAACGTGTGGCGCGCATGGAGGAAGCGGTGGAAATGGATGAGCTACTGTAGGTGCTCCTACAACAGCCGCCAAAATTCCATTAGCCGATACTGTACTTTGAGCGGCTCCACCAAGTGTGGTAGTTGCAGCACAAATATGCCCAGTCGACAAACTATCTCCTATTCTTACTACTCCTGGCATTATGTTCCTCTACTTCCTACTGGTTTACAAACATATTCTACAGTATCCCAATGACCGTCAGCTGGCACACTTATATATGCTGGTAACGTATCTCGGCACTGTTCTTCTTTTTCAAACCATTGAACGTCTTGTTCTATACAAGTACTTCCTAAACAGACAGTCAATAGTATATGCCATATAGTTTCCATAGTTACTCCTATGGGTTCAAGTTAATATTAGGACCACCAGTAATAGTAATATCACCACCAGCAGTTGTATTTTGTGTTGAACCATAAGTTTCAGTTACGGCTCCAGTCACATTGTCGTTAAATGTACCAGTAATATTATTTGTTACGTTACCAGTTACTGTCTTATTATAATTTGCTGGTGTTTCAACTTTAATATCACCTTTTGAAGTAATTGTTAAAGCACCAACTGTTGTTGTTGAATAATCTTTCAATGCAAATACCGACAATTTATCCATTGTGGTTACTGTTAATTCGCCAGTAACTGTAAGGACATCGCTTAAAGCAAGTGTAGTATTTCTTGCACCATCGATAACTCTTGCTTCGTTAGTTCCAATTCTTTGTGTATAACTTTCAGTTACGTTTGAAGCAAAGTCTTGGCCAATTTCTATGTGTTCTGAATTACCAATTTTACTTTGTCTTGAACCACCAATTACTTCTGTTTTATTACCTTTTACTTCTAGATGATAATTGCCTTTGACAAGATGTCTCATATCACCATCAACTGTAATATTAGCTTGGCCCATAATATAGATATTGTCTCCACCATAAATGGCTGTGTAATTATTACCATTTATTGTAAGTGTCTTATCGCCATTTGCTTGAAACTCTTCATTTGTTCCAGACATATGATATGTGCTAATTCTTTCGTTACCGACAGTATCATCAACTTCTAAAACGTGACCACTTTCGGTTTCAATAACTTTATTAAGTGGATATGTTGGAAGTTTGTCACCAAAAGGTGTTGGCATATCCCATGTTGTACGTTCGTAATATGAATCAGCCTCATCTTGAGCAACAGAAGTAACTTTTTCTGGAACAGCAGTTTCAATTTTTTCTTTTCTTAAATTAACCTTATCAATATTAGGCGCATGGTCTGCATATTCATCTGGAAGAGCAGAATAAGGAGTATCTGGACCGTCTTCTCTTCTTGGATTTACACCGGATGGATCTGCAAATCCTGCTTCTGGACGGCCGGTTTGGCCAGCTTCACCGGGCACAGTTCCCATTATTAACGGTTGTTGTTTTGATGGACCATCTAAATAAAATCCAACAACCCATGAACCTTCAACAATTCCAGTAGCAGATTGACCAATACCAGCACAAGAAGCTGATGTGACTGGCATAATTACTTGAGCCCAAGGAAGAGATTCTGTAGGAATTTTAGTTTTGTCTGCAATATGGTCGCCGAAAATACGAACACGCACACGACCCATACTTTTTGGATCAGCACGATCTTCAACAATACCCATAAAATAGTTCATATTATTCGACACCGTATTCTTCTCCTATTCCATCAGTGCATATTTCTAAAGTTAGTGTGTATTTGTCTGACTTGAAATTATGGTTACAAGCTGTGACTAAATATCTTCCACTCTTTTTATTATCTATTAGTGATTCAGGACTTGATTTATCTTGCAATTTATGAGTTGGAAAGTTTAGCCAAATAACAGAACCACATTCAATATCCCATCTTCCAGCAATAGACATTTCATACATATACGTACTCAATATGCCTCTATAATTTCTTCTTGCTGATACTGTACTATTAAAGTCACTATTATAATTTAGAAACTCATCACCAAAAGATGGACCAGTGTGATAAGACATAATATTCCTAGTCTTAAAAGTTTTTGTCATAGGAGTTTCATTTTCACCATACTTAAAATTTGTATTGATAGCTAAATTTTTACTAAGTCTAGGTTTTTTATTAAATTCGTCTTCACCATCAAATTCTAAAATTGAAGAGGTTTTATTAACTGAATCAATATTCACAAATGTGGCGCCATGAGTGCCATACATCATTTGATTGTATGCATTACTGTGTTGTTTCATATGAAACGTCTGTGGCTTCTGAAATATATTTCTTATTTCGTATGCTGTACCCTGCTCACTACCTTTTTCAGTAGGATTCATGTTTATAAAAAATTCTTCCATAGAATTTCTTTGAAACATGGTATCAAAAGACTCTAGACTTGTGCCATTGTTGAGAGTGTTAACAACTCTTATAGGTACACCATTAGAGTCTATTGCTCTTTTTTCTAGCCATGAGATTGCATCCATTGGATTCATATTTGGAACTACGCATCGATAATTACCAGAGCACTCATCTTTATATCTTAATTCTACACCCAAATAATCTTCATAAATTTTTTCAATTATTTTATCAATTGTTCCTTCAAAGGCTTGAGACACTAACATTCCTGCGTTAATAAAAGCAGTTCTTGAAACAATTGTAAAAGTATAAGTGGCAACAAGACCTGGAGGCTCATAATCTAAACTATCTAATTTTGTAATAAAAAACTGAAAAGTTTTTGTAATATCTAATCCATATTTTACAGTAAAAGAAAATAGCTCTTGGCCGGTTAGACTAAAACGACCCAAAACATTTTCAGCATCTACTAATTGAACTCTACCGTATAAAGCAATTTGACCAATTGCTTCAAAAATACTGATATCAAACACCATATCAGTAACATCAAGAGCTTCACCACTTCCACCAACAATAATGACATCAGAAAGCTCAATGTCACCAGGCATTCTAAATTGATCAGGCACTCACAACTCTCCTAAACTGATCAGCTACTTTAGTAATAATTTCTGGTCTAATTACTTTAATTTTTTTATTTGCGTCATTTTTTTCTTTTTCATTCTGAATAATAGTAACTTCTGAAGCACCACTTGTTCCACGTGGAACTGTAAGTCCGTCTTTTTCATAGTGATGAGCAGCATTTAATTCAGTTATAGCTGATCCAATAACAGCAATATCACCAGATGTTTGCCCTTGAATTGTTTCACCATTTGTAAAAGTCCCAGTAACATCTAAAACTCTTAAATATCCTAAATCACTACTTTTTGAAACGTATCTTGCTGTTGCGCCGGAAATCAATCCACGAACTGTTTCTCCAACTGTGAATTTATTAAAAAAGTCAAAAGTGTTAATTGTAAGAACAATATGAGGATATACGTGTTTCATTCTATCTTCTAAATCGTTAGAAGGAACAGGCCAGTCAGTGTTTAAACTTTTTAGGTTTGGATTACAAAGAAAAAAAGTCCAATAATAATCTGGTGTTGAATATAGTTTTTGAGATACGTGATCGGGTCTTTCACCCTCTTGAATATCATAAAATCTATAAAACGTAATATCGTCTTTATATTCAGTTATAATTTTTGCAAAACGAAATGTGTCAACAATAGTTCTTGTTTGCCCATTGCCATCTAGATCGTATTCTATTTTTGGAAAGTACTTAAAATATTTCATTAGAATCCTCCATTCAGAATACTTTCTCTAGTCTGAATCTCTGTCTCTTGGAATGTAACTGTAAGATCAATCTCTACTGGTTCACCACCATTATCACTAAAAAAGGCTGGACCAGATGCGCCATAACTAGTATTTACTGAGGTACAATAAGCTTTTGCAAATTTAATCATTTGAGAATCATTACCTCTTCTGGTAACAAAATCAACTTGAAACACATTTGGAAAAGTAAAAGCTGCTGATTGACCAGTAGAACCAATTGAAGGATATGCATTTGCTCTTATAGTTTTAATCAATTCATAAATTGTATTTGATTCTTGTCTATTAGTTGGCATCAATTTCCAAGTAAGAGATAATTGTCTAAGAGCTGGAGACTTAAATAGCATTTCTGTTCTTGGGTTTCTAGCAACACCAGATCTTAATCTTACCTGTTGGCCAGCACCAGTTCTTTGGGCCAGTTCGCCAGCGCTGGCAGCAATAAACCCAGCTCCCATATTTTTCAATCCTTCCCCATATCCACCACCTTGCTGATTAGCCTGAGCGGCCGCTTCTGCTGCTCCAAAAAGTGCGCCAGCAAATAAACCTAGATCTTGATTATCGTATTGCAATCCATCTGAATATTGAATTGATGATGGTGCATACAAATATATTTGAGCTATACTATCTTCAATACTACCAGCAATTTCTCTATTAGCTATTTTTTCACCGAGTTCAGTAAGAGTACCATCTTCATTTTGAATTAGTTTTTTGTAACTCATTGCTGTGTCTGGATTAGCCCCAGATTGAACTACAGCTCCTAACACATTATATCTTTCTAATATAGATATACGTGTAATTACCGGATGTTTTTGTTTCAAATCACCCGGATAAATAAATTTTTGCGCTGCTGGTTTAGAATCTTTTTTTCCAATTCCTGGTTCTGGCATAGTGCTACACTCAACTGTTAAAATTATCTGCTGTTATTTATATGACTTACAAAGGCCGTTACAAGGTAAAGAACATCGCAAAATACAAAGGTAACCATAAAGAAGTGGTCTATAGATCGTCATGGGAGCGTGCAGTTTTTCGATTCCTTGATAATAATGATGGCGTAAAAGAGTGGAGCTCAGAAGAATATGTTATACCATATCGTTGTGCTACCGATAAACGCATTCATCGTTATTTCGTAGATATTTATTTCAAAGACTCAGCAGGGCAGCAATGGTTAGTAGAAATCAAACCTAAGAAACAGACTGTCCCTCCAGCTACACCAAAACGAAAAACTAAAAGGTATCTCAATGAGGTGATGACTTATATTAAAAACGAGTCTAAATGGAAAGCAGCAAATGCTTGGTGCGAAAATAGAGGATATAAATTTGCAATATGGCATGAAGATACTTTGAAGCAACTTGGCATTAAAATCCTCAAAGGATAGAGTATAAATAACAGTATGGCTGAAAGTTTTTTTGACAAATTACAAATACAAGCTTACAGAGCTGGACTCCAGCCACGGACAAAAGAGTCTCAAGACTGGTTCCGTGATAAGCTTAAAAATATGAGGAACATCAATAGGCAAAGACTATTGAAAGATCCTACGGTTACTCGTACTCAAAGACCGCGTATGGGTGACATGTATATGTTTTTCTATGACCCAAAGCATAAAGACACTCTTCCATACTATGATACGTTTCCCCTTATCATCATGGTTGAAAGAGCACCAGGCGGATTTTACGGTTTGAATTTGCATTATCTTCCACCTGTTCTTCGTGCAAAGTTATTTGATGCATTGTCTCTTACTAACGATAAGTATGATGAGTCGACTCGTTTTAAAGCAAGATATAGAATGCTTAAAAGCGTAAGAAAGCTTCGTTATTTCAAGCCATGTTTTAAGCATTATCTAACAGAACATATTGAATCGAGAATAGCAAAGGTTGAACCTACAGAGTGGGAAGTTGCGATGTTTATGCAAACGCAAAGATTTAAGAAATCAACAGCCTCGAACATTTATCGTGATTCTAGACAGAAATTGAGGGCATAATATGGTATTACCAGCTAGTATTGATACATTAAGAAGTACACTTGGTAAACGACAAGGCGTTGCAAGACCAAATAGATTCTCAATCTATATGCCTTTGCCTTTGATTTCTATCAATCCTGGTTCAATTTTAACTAATATTGCATCTGGTGGCGGATTTAATCCTATGTCACTTTTGAACGATCCAAGAGATATATCTCTTTTGTGCGAAAGTTGTACACTACCAGGACGACAAATTGCAACCACAGAACACATGACAAGATTAAAAGCAATTAAGAAACCGTATGGTTATATCAATGATGATGTAACCTTTTCGTTTTTGCTTACTAACGATTATTATATAAAACAAGTCTTTGATGATTGGACTAATAAAGTTATTGATTTCGACGGAGGCACTGTAAACTATAAAGATGAATGTGTTTCTGACGTAACAATTCAACAACTAGGACCAGACAATATTCCAATTTATACCTGTACGTTAAGGAATGCGTTTCCGGTTACTGTTTCTTCTGTTGAATTATCGAATACTTCTGAAAACGCTATAGCAAGAATAAGTGTTACTATGGCGTATGATGAGTGGGGCGACGGTGCTAGTTTGGCTGGAACCATACTTGGTATTGTTGCAAATAAATTATTATCTTAATGAGGAGTGAATGATGGCGCTGCCACAACTTAATACTGTAAAATACGATATGGTGATTCCTTCAACGGGTCAACAAATTAAATATCGACCTTTTGTTGTAAAAGAAGAAAAGGTACTATTAACAAGTTTAGAGTCTGGTGATTCTAAACAAATTACAAACGCAATGAGAGATCTTGTGCAAGTATGTACGTTTGAATCAGTAGACGTAAAAAATCTTGCAATGTTTGATCTTGAATATATTTTTCTAAAATTGAGAGCAAAATCAGTTGGTGAATCTGCTGATATTACTCTTCAATGTACAGCTGAAGATTGTGAGCATATGACACCAGTCAATATCAATCTTGATCAAGTAGAGCTCCAAGGAAATCCACAAGGAAAAACTACTATTGAGCTTACTGATGAAGTTGGTGTTACTTTGATTTATCCTACAGTCGAAAAAACAGAAAGAATTTTGGCTGGTGCACAACTTAATGGTACTATGGACGTTGCTGTCGGCATGATTGCAGCTGCGATTGAATCGATTTATGATAAAGAAAATGTTTATCCAGCAATCGATTCAACACCACAAGAATTAGTAGACTTTATTGATTCATTGAATAAACAACAATTTGACAAAATTCAAACATTTTTTGAGAATTTTCCGAAACTAAAACAAGAGGTAGATTTTACTTGTGAAAAATGTAATAAACAAAACCATATTGTCCTGGAGGGCCTAAACGATTTTTTCGTATAGCTCTTTCTCATAACACATTGGAATCAATGTTTAGGACCAACTTCGCTATGATGCAACATCATAATTATTCTTTGGCTGAGATTGAGAACATGGTCCCGTGGGAAAGAGATATTTACGTGGCTCTGTTAATGCAATATGTTGAAGAACAAAATGATCACTTACAAAGACAACAAAACGTGCGGAGAAGGTAATGGGAGAAGATATTAAAGAAGCAGGTTTCCATCCAGCAGACACTAATGGCGATGGAATGGTAACAAGCGATGAGCAAAAAATGTATCTTGAGTTCAAACGTAAAGAACTTGAAGATGCAGACGCGAGAAGAGATGCAATGAGATATATGACATGGTTCGCTTTGTTGGGTATATTCAACTATCCAGGGGCGATTTTGATTACAGCAATGCTAGGTTATGATACAGCGGCGAATATTATCGGAGATATTGCTCCAACTTACTTCGTTGCCACTTCAGCAATTGTTGCCGCATACTTTGGTGCTAACGCATACACAGATAAGAAAAAATAAGAGATAAAAAATGGCAGAGCTTCAAGATCTCATAAATCAACTTAAAGAAAGTAGTGGCGAACAAAAATCGCAATTACACGAAGTTGAGCGTCATACTCGAAATTCAAGACGTCATTTGCTTGAAATGAAAAAAGAGATTTTTAGGCTCTCTGAAAATATTGCTATAATGTCGGCAATTGAACCTCCAGAACTTCCAGAACCTGAAACTGAAGGCGAAAAAACAGAACAACGCCGTGAAGATCGTAAGTTTGAAGAAAAACAATTAGCAGTTCTTACTAAAATAGCAGATGGTATTACAGGGCTAAGTAAAGGTGGTGGCTCTGGCAGTGGTGGTGGAGGATTCCTAAAAGGTCTAAAAGGTTTAGGCCTTGGTGGAGCACTAGCTGGCGCTGGTATTGGATTAGGAGCTGCTGGAGCAGGCATTGGTGCATTCTTTATGGGTCTTGCTGGTGCTGAAGCTATTATGGCTAAATTTGGTAGTGGCGATAATCTTAAAAAACTTTTAATAAATTTAGGCGAAGGCCTTGATAGTCTATCAGACAGAAGTTTAACTGCTCTTGCTGTAGCATTGGGCGCAGGTGCCGCAATTGGTGCTATTCCTGGATTATCAGGTGCCGGTGCTGGTATGGGCATTGCTTGGATTGGTGTTGGTATTGGAGCTTTCTTTGCTGGTCTTGCTTTAGCAGATAAAGGTATGTCATATCTTAAGACAGATATGGGTGCTTTAAAACGAGCTGCTAAAGGTCTGAATGATACTATTGGAGTACTAGATGAAAAATCATTTAAGGTGGTTGCAACTTTAATTGGTGTTGGTGCAGCCGGTGGCGCGCTCTTTGGTCCAACTAAAATGGCCGGAGTTGCGGCTGGTATTGGCCTTGTAGGTCTTGGAATTGGATCATTCTTTGCTGGCCTATCAGTTGCTGACGCTGCTGCAAATTGGATGTCAGTTGATGGATCAAAATTAGCAACTCAAGCAAAATATCTAGCCGAAGGTATCACTGCACTTGCGGCTGATCCAAAAGTATTTAATACCATTGGTGGTCTTATAGGTGGTGGCGCAGCGGCAGCTGCACTTTTTGGGCCAAGTACCGTAGCTAAAGGAGCAGTTGGAATGACTGCTATTGGTATGGGTATTGGTGGTTTCTTTGCTGGTTTGGCTCTTGGAGATAAAGCTGCTTCATGGCTTGGCGTTGATGGCTCAACAATGAAGAAACAAATGCAAAACTTAGCCGAAGGTCTTGGATCATTTAGTAATGGAAGTTTAATTGGTCTTGGAGCATTGTTAGGAGCTGGTGCTCTCTTTGGAGCAGTTGGTGGTCCTATGGTTGCTGGTATGGCTGCAGTTGGTATGACTATGATTGGTGCCGGCCTTGCAGGATTCCTAATGGCATTTGACGGATTATCTGCAATCGGCGGATTTATTGGATTAGATGGTAGTAACGGCAAAATACTACTAAAAAATATTGCTGAAGGCTTAGTACCTATTTCAAAACTTGATGGAGCAAATTTGAAAAACGCAGTAGCTGCAATTGCTTTAGCAGGACCTGCGATGGTATCATTCCTAGGCTCAGAAGGTTTAGCAAAACTTGGTACAGCAATATCCGAAGGATTTAAGAAAGCTTGGCGTTGGATTACTGGAGCCGATGAACCAGATCCGAGCAAGAAAGTAAGTAGATTTCAGGCAATTGTGGACGAGTTAGAGCCACTTAAAAATTTAGATCCAAATATACTTAGTAGTTTTGGCAAAGTTCTAGGTGATCTTGAAAAACTTTCTAATCTTGGTAACTTTGCTAATGGTGGCAGAGATATTAAGCAATTTGCAAACAATCTAAAATCTGCTATGCCAGAAATTGAAACAGCACTCTATGGCTCAGAAGCTACTGGCATAAATGGATATAGAGGCTATAAAATTCGTGGATTAGCAAATGGTGGTGATGAATTAGCTATGGCAGTTGATAATCTTAATCAACTCAATATGGCTAGTCAAACTATTCCAGATCCTTCAGTTATCGTTAATAATATAGACCAATCTTCTGGAACTCAAAATAAAATACTACCAACATCAGGACATAATGCTAGATCCCAAAATGGAGCTCCATCAGGGTTTGGTAATAGTTGGATGGATGAAAGCAGTGCACAGTAACTTAAAGTTACGGTGGCTGAGAATAAAAAAAGGGAGGGCCGAAACCCTCCCTTTTCCTTAGGCCTGTTGGGCCAATTTAGCGAAGTAGCTCATGGTGTCGTCTTCTTCACCATTGTTATCTGAGCTAGCTCGCTCCTGAATCGATGGTTGATCCCGCTCTGGAAAGGAAGGAATTGGAGCAGTTTCATCCAAGGATACAGATTCTGCGGTACTCATTGGAGTACCATCCTCACCGAGAACTCTTGCAAGCTTTGCTTTAAGCTCGGCATAGGACTTGTAGTTTTTAGGATCGAGGAATTCCTGCAAACTATAGAGGGTATTATAAACACCTTCTAGTTTAGTATCATCACCATCATGCAGTGCAGCTGGTGACGCAAACTCCGATTTATCATAATTGCGATAACCTTCAACTTGACGAATCTTGAGTTTGAAGTCCGCACCCTCCCAGAAGTCAAATGGATTTACTGGGTTCTCATCTTGAAACTGAGGCTGCATCAAATCCATAATCTTATCAAAGATCTTCTTACCAAACTTATAAAGGAATACCTTACCTTCATTTGCTGGATTAGACGGATCAGAAACCACCATAACGTTAGTGACATAATGAAGACGACGCTTACGATCTCTCGCAATAGCCTTATCTTCGTCACGGCCAGAGTTCCATAACACAGAGTTCATTTCACCTACCGGATCAGGCTGACCAATAGAGGTCAAGCTATTCTCGATATACCAAAGTCCAGTTGGACCTTTGAACCCATGATCCCAATAACGAACCCACGGCAGATCCTCGCCCGCGGGTGCTGGAAGAAAGCGGAGTACTGCATAACCATTACCGGCTTTATCAACCGTTGGTTTCCAGAACCGCTCGTCGGCATACGATTTCTTTTCTTGGTTTCCACCACCACCGATAGACTCAGCAGCTGAAACTAGATTGGCGATATCGTTTGCACGATTTTGTTTAAGAGCGCTAAATGACATATGTATATTCTCCTTGTATTTGCGTATTAGCTGAATTATCCACTTTATTCATTATATAAGTCCTTATATTATAACACATTTTTCTCACTTTGTAAATACCTTAGTTACAATATTTGCAAATTTTTTTCTGTCAAAATTAACAAATGTGCTATACTTTCGTATTTTTCGAGATATATCCGGCCATAGGATAGTCTCAGTAATTTGTTTGTTTGCCTTTCTCATAAAGCCAGTAAGCTTATCGAGTATGACCACAGTCTCCAAACAAATGTTTCCACTCACATATTCTTTGACAATAAATGGATGAGTGTCTATACTAAACAGATCTTCAAATGACTCTATCTGCTCAGCGAGTTTATTTATATCCTGTTCAAAGGTGTATGACAGAGACTGATTTCTTTTTTGCCATTCAATGTAGTTATCATCTTCAATCATCATATCACCAACCCATTTTTGGTCCATAATAAACTGAGAGACATAGTAGTTAATTAACTCCGGTGGCTTCTCATATTTACGACCAAGTCGAGCAAAATGAAATTTGTCTTTCCTTTTCCAGAATGATTGTGGTTTAGCCGAGGTCTTAAAGTTATATTTTATCGCATCATAAGACTCACTCTCAAAGTGGAGCTTGATTGCTAGATAATAACTATAAGCCTCAAATGGTTCCATAAGCATCTCATATTCCTTGATCTGATTGAGCTCGTTCAAAGTGGTAAAGTATTCCCACCATTATTAACAATCAGATTTAATTCAATAGCCTCAGCCTCTATCTTTTCCTTGAGGACTGGACCAATAAGGTTACCAATATCAATAGGGTCAAGGTCACGTTCTTCACAGATTCTAAGTACTGCATCCATATATGGCATCTTAGTTTCAGTTACTTTATCCTCAACTAATTTTGAGAATCGCTTTTTTGTTAGAATAATTTGTTCAATCATTGTATTTCCCACCTATAAAAGATGTGGTCACCAATAGTGACTGTTTGTGTTTTAGTTGATGCCCATTCAGGCGAAACATAATAAGCATGGTAATGCGTTGCACCATCTGTAATATCATTGCCTTCATCTGCATAGAATATTTTGAAGGCCATTGCGGTAATAAGTGAATATAGATCTTCATCAGCTGATGGTATTTCATCTGATTTACCATCGCAATACCATGAGAACTGACAACGATTTTTTACTGGGTAGTATGTTCCTTTAGTTTTCCAGCTTTCTCTTACTGGTCCTTGTTCAACTACCTCGCAGACTGAATAAGGAAATCTGTCATCAGATACTCTATTCATAGTAACATATCCAACGGCCAACATTCCTTTTACTGACTGATTTCTAGCTTCCCAATACATATTGTCAGCTAAACAAGTGATTTGATTTTTATCGTGTTCAAGATCTAGATTAGGTGGAGTCTCCAACATAGGAGACTCACCAAACATTAAACTAAAGGCGGTAACAGCTTCTTTAATCATTTTAGGCCTACCTTAATAAGAATAGTGTCCTTATTGATTCGAGCATTAGTCGTTCCGGTCTTAGTGGTAAGTGATTCCCAAGCCTTATCAACTTGTTTCACTGTACCACTAAGAACCTTTGGAAGGAACTCATCAGGCTTACGCAATTTGATTTTACGTGAACTCTCAAGGTCTACATTTTTGACTGTAGATCCACTCACCTCAAATCCATTTGGAGAACTAGAGAGAAGTTCAGTAAAATCTTTATTCTTGACGTTGAAGGTGTATAACCTAATAGCGCCAGGAATAGTAAGAGGATCGATTGAGGTGATCTTATAGTTCTTATCCTCTTTTAGGTATTGCAATTTAGAGACTTGCTTATCTGCAGTCTTTACCTTTGGTGCACGTGTTTTACGTGTAGCTTTGGCTGAAGCTTTGATCTTATCAAGATCCATAAGCATTTCTTCACACGTCTTCATAACTTTACGAAGCTGTGGTCTTGTCATGTGTGAAAAGCCTTCAACAGCCTGATCACAACGTTTATGGTAAGCATCAGAATAATCAAGATGCCAACCTTCAACAGTTTTACGAACCATATCGACGGCAGAACCACTTAGTCCATGAGCTTTAAATCGATTATAAAGATCTATTGAAGCACCATAATCGCCTTCAATCCATTTATCTTCTACTTCATCTAGCTCAGTCATAATAGTGCTGTTGATTTTGCGAATAAGTCTTTGTTGTGGTGTAAGTATAATCACATTAGACTTTTGTTTTTCAGCCTGAGTTTTCTCTTTTAGAATTTGTTTGCCAGAATTGATAAGGTCATCAAATTTCTTTTTAGCGCATGTAGCGTATCCAGAATATTTTTGATCTAGGTCATCCCAGTTTTTACCAGCATCAGTCCATGCAATCGCAGCAGCGACATGAGAGTGAGCAGTAAAGTTCCATTCAGGGTTAGCCAATATTGCTTTAGCATCAGCTTTCGAATAATTCTTTTTGACCCAATTTTTACAAATAGCTGAGTACTCTTTTTTATCTACTTCGATATGAAAGTAAGAAGAGAACGCAAGCCAACTTGTCATTGGAGCTGCTGCAACGCCTGTTCTGGCGCGAGCGCGAATAGTCTTTTTACGTGTTCTTTTAGGTATTGCCATAGTGTTTTCCTTCCTTTTCCATTTGATAGATATATTCTATCACACTTTTGACCAATTGTAAAGGATTATTTTCAAATACTTTCCCAAATTTCATGATCAAGGTAGAGAACAGAGTTAACGCAAATGAAAGCGCTTTTATCATAGCCACCAACTGACCACTGCTTATTCTCTTTGGCTGGAACGCCAGTGCAATAGTCATATATAGTGGCTTTGACTTTTTTCTCGAAGAAATATTCATCTTCAACATCAAATGTCAACTGCCATTCTACAGAAACTTTACCACTATCTACATGATTAGTAATAGTTGGCTCGCCAAAAGAATGAACTAGGTCATCATAGCTATAATTTACTACACCTTGATTGCAAGAACCAGTAGAGTCAAAAGCTTTATTGTCCATCATTTTAATCATTATACAATCTCCGCTTTTTTTAAGACTTGATAAGCTTCAGTAACTTTTTGATTTTCGTTAGCATAACCAGCTTCACGAAAACTTTTTTCTATTTCATCGGCTAACCAAGCTACAGTCTGACCGTAGAAATTTTCAGCGCGGTCTTTAAAGACCTTTTTTGCAGTTTCGAGTTTCATTATCTAGCTCCTGATTTATCAGCAATTGACCAAACGCCTAGTACTATACCAAGGATAGCGAACGTAAAGGCTAAACCAAAGTTGTCATTTTCGTAACCAGTTGGACCATCAATAGCTCCAACAGATAAGATCATACAGACCATAGCTAAAGTAAGTCTAATCATTATTTTACACTCCATCCAAAATTTTCAACTAAGAAGTCGTTGCCTTTATCTTCAGCAATCGCCATGCAAACAGCTTCACGAACGATTGTATCAAGGTTGTTAAGATACTTAGCAGCAGTTGGGATATTAACACCATTGCCATCAACGATGAAGTTATATACAACTTCTACGTCGTTAGCATCTTGCTTGTACATATCAGCCATATCTTCTTGGATTGCCCAATCGCTTTTGGCTTCGTTCTTGTAGCTTTTGATGAGGTTCTTAAGAGTTTTCATTTTGGACTTCCTTTCCTTTTCCATTTTATAGATATATTATATCACAATTTTTTCACTTTGTAAAGGAAAAAGTGAAAAAAAGTTTCCAATGATTACAATCACTTGTAATTTTTTTTGAAAAAAGTTTAAGCTGTGTGGCTAAACTTAGTCACGCTATCAATCAAAAATGATCGCCATTCGTTCTTATCAATATCAACTACACGCAATGCATTGATAGTTTGATCTACGCCATTCCATTCTTCTGAACCAGTCTTTGGCATAATACTTTCAGGGATTAGTTCCTGCTTAAGAGTGGCTTGCATAATACGCTCTTCGCCATTCTTTTTAATAAATTTGACTTGGCATACTCCATTACGAAGCATATCAAGCATTTCAGATCTACTATAACTAGTCATTACAAATACTCCACGAATGTTGATTTAGATGGGTTGTGTCTCGTCTCTGACGATCTAGGAAAATAAGTTAAGATTTCTTTTACTACTCTTACGCAGCGATTTCCTGCAGTGTCATACTCAGCATAATACTTAGTATTGACTTCTTTAACGAGCTCTCGACGGACTCCATCTTCAAACATATCCAGTTGTGATGTTACTCCATTAGGCATTAGTTCCTCCTCATTTTTGCGTAGTCCTCAGCTGAGGACCCTCGTCCAACTGGGACGATGTTTGATTTATGCATTGTTGCGAGTCCGACGATGTAGTCTCCGGAATAGACGTTTGTTGTTTTTTTCGTTGCGATTGGAACGATACGGTCCGACGTCGGGATTGACTTATAATCTGGTGTAGACCTGCGATATGACTCTTTGGGCGCATATTCTTTAAACTCCCGTTTTTTTGTTTTAAGTTGAGATGGATGACAACCCATCTTCATCAGCCAAGCGTCATGCTCAGCTTGAGCTTTTTCCCAACCAGGCTGTCTTCGAGTCTTACGCTTTTTAATATTGAGGGATGACATCCCTCTTACAAGATGCATAGTCATATTAGTTCCAATCACTATCATAGTCACGTTGATCAGCTACACGCTCACCATAGTGCTCTTGAAGATATTGTGGGCCATCAGTCCAATGGTTATGATTTTCATCCATACGAGCAATTTCAGCATCAAACTTTTTAGATGCCTTGCGTGTACGTTCAGTGGTATTTGACCACTTACGAGCTTCAACGGCACGCTTATTAGCATGCTTTTGAGCTATTTTTTTGATGAGTTGAGCGCGCTTGGTATATTGAAGATCAGTCATACCAGCAACTTTTGATTTGAGAATTTTCATAATATAGTCCTTCCTTTAATTATCTAATGTAAACATTATATCACACTTTTGCGCGATTGTAAAGGACTTTTTTCACTTTTTTTGAATTTTTTTTAGTTCATCCAGCTCTTTCTGAGCTGCAACATATTTGTCCATATAGTAATGCTTTTCTTTTTCGAGATCAGCAATCATTTGTTTGTATGTCTGTTCCATAGTCATAATATCTGGTGTTTGGTCATTTGGCGATTTATATGTTGATGATGGTAACTGCATATATCCTCCATTTAGAGAGCCTTTTTGCCTCGTGCTCAGGAGGGGTCCCTTTCTAGTAGTTATGGTAGGATCTTAGCAAGTCTTACTACATCTATTCGTGTGGCTCCTACCAGCGCACGAATTTGAAACCGGCCGGGGCTAACCGTGGCCCCGGATGCACTTATTTCGGAGTGACCCGCCTTGAATAAACATTCAAGGTTTTTTTATTAAGCAGAGCCAGCAAATAACCGGGCTGGTTGCAGTTTGCGTTCCTCAATTTTTATCCTGGACGAACGGACCATTTCCAGTTGAGCCTTTCTTATGAGGGCGCTCTATACGTCTCCCACCAGTGTCTTAATTTTAGAGTCGTTTACTGGCTTAACCGCGTTATGTCGCTCGACTTTAGTTGGGTACGTTCGGCGTGATTGCCAGGCTTTCCCCGTTTGCCTTTTCCATTTTATGATATTATTATATCACAAAACTTTGTCCTTGTAAAGGACTTTTTTAGGCTTTTTTCGAAATATATTCGTAAAACTCAGTAGCCTTTTCGATCACTTTATTTGGATTGTACATATCAGGAGTGTACGTTTCAAGTGCCTCCTTTACGTTTTGACCATGTTCTTTTGCTTGATCGACCATCTGATACATCATATTCATTTGCATATCATATTGTTGGTCCATCATTTCTTTGGCCATTTTGAGAGTTTCGAGTCTGATCTCGAAGGGATTTTTGTTAGCCATAGTAGCCTCCTTTTTGTGTGTTTGTGTGTTTGCTACTTTTCTGTTCCAAGGTAAGTAGCCAACCCGTCAGTTTATGCCGCTAGGGCGTAACCTGAAGGTGCAAAGTTATCGTTTGCATTTGCTTTTGTGCGACTATTACGCGTTCGCCTCCGGTGACCTCCACTTACCTATTAACTACCTGTCGATCCTATTTCGCCCCCATCATAAACACACTGCCCGCTTTATCAGTGCGTTCCAGAATTAACTGGAGCAGTGTGTTTATGGTGGAGGCGGCGGGTACTGCCCCCGCGTCCAGTATAGCTTTCGACTTGTTTCATCGATCACAAATTATATATACATCAATCAATCTTAACTTGATCAACTGACTTAAAAACTCTTACTTTTTTAGTTTCATCATTTTGACAATATTGTTCTTCATATGTCTTAATGATAAATTTTTCTACGAGAGGCTCCGAATATTTTGGTCTAGATCCATAGTCTGGAATAAGTGGACCAATATAAATTACTATCCATATCCACGATAAAAAAAGTAAGAGCCAACCAACCATTAGTTGCGTCTTTTCTCATTATACATGAGAAGCAATGTAAGACTAATAGTCAAAACTAGTAATACAACTGATTGGGCAGCAGCTGCCCAAGCAGCTCCTAAAGCTGTAAGTACATAGTATTTCATCATTAGAAATTCTCCAACGCTTTATTTGCTTCACTATCGTCAGTATTGTTAAAAGCGTTATCCACAACTTGACGATTTGTTGGATCTACACTCATCTGAATAAACGTCCGATAGTAAATCCCATCCATAATAACCATACGATGTTCGACCGTATAGTTTGAAATATCGACATTCGTAAAACCAGACTTTGCTAGTTTGGTTGACTTACGACTTGATATTCCTTGTCCACCTTTACCACTATCAGTAATAAAAGTTTTGACTTCAGCTGAAGTCCTAGCAGCAATTTTATCTCCAAGGCCAACTTTTGCTTCATGCATTGCCTTGTCTATTGAGAATTGCATGTCGTCTGAATGTCCAGTTCCAACTGCGTAGATGACAGACTCTTTATCTTCTGGCACAGCGAGAAACCAACTTGGAACATCCATACCTCCTACTTTAATAGGAGGCTGTTCTTTTTGTCCAATTGAACTACAAGCACTTAAAGAAAGAGCAGCAACAATTGGTAATACATAGGCTTTCATAACAGACCTCTTAAAAATTGTAGTCGTAAAACTTAACTGGCTTATCACTAAGCGAGTAACGACCACCATATTTGTCTTGCCAACCTTTTTTATTAAGGCGAACACGAAAGACAGGGTTATTAACATTAGAAGTAATTTCCCACTTCTGATCTTCTTGATTCGATGTGTGACCAAAGAACCCACCAGGATGAAAATCGCGCTTCCAAGGAAGAGCCTCGGTATCCATAGCGCGAATTTCAATGGTTTTTTCAGAAATTACCTTAACAACTTCATAAGGACTTACATCTGAATAACCAAGCTGATTAGCATATTTCATATTTTTATTCCTTCCTTTTTCCATTTTGTACATATATTATAACACATAAATTTGCGATTGTAAACACTTTTTTTCACTTTTTTTATATTTTTTTTCTTATAAATAATAGCAGATATGAGAGGGTAATGCTAAAAAAGAAGTTAAAGCGTAAATTTACAACTTCACCACCAAATAGAAGGTGGAAAGAAAAAACATATAAATGCCCAATCAAAATGCACGGACCAACTAGGTGGGAAACTACCAAAGTAGAAAGGAACGGAAAAGTATACGAGATATGTAATCTCGTGCGATGTTAATGAACTTCTTTACTATGAGTTTTAAGATGGTTACATAACCACTAACGCCAGAGGAAGTTTATGATCGATCCAATAACAGCATTAGCAACTGCAACCAGTGCATTTAATCTTATCAAAAAAGGTTTTGAAGTCGGCCGAGATGTTGAATCTATGGGCTCAGACCTTGGACGCTGGATGGGCGCTATGTCTGACCTCAAGAAGGCAGACGAATACGCCAAGAAGCCACCCCTATTCAAAAAAATATTTAACGCTGGTTCAGTCGAAGAAGAAGCCATGGCTGCCTTCATGGCGAAGAAGAAGGCAGAGGATATGCGTGATGAACTCAAGAAATTGATTTCTTGGACACGAGGGCCTTCTGCATGGGATGAACTTCTACGCATGGAAGCAGAGATTCGTAAGAAGAGACAACAAGCAATATACGATCAACAAGAAAGACAGAGAAAAGTTTTTGAAACTATTGCTATCGTGTTGTTGATTGGACTTTGTGCTGGAATTCTTGTTGGTGGTGCTTGGTGGTTAATAGAGTATAAAGCAAACAGAGGTTACTAATGTTAATCGCATTGATTGTTATCACAACATATTTAATTGGTATGTTATTTTATGTAGCGTGGATGGATGACAAAATACATAATCCACCATATATCCCAGAAACGGAAGCAGAAAAACTTGTTCGTAGTATAAAACTACGAATTGCAGATGCACAATGGAAGTTTAGAAAAGAACTAGGCGAGTTATGATACACGCATTCATGCTGGTTGTTGTTATGGGAACAGGTGAGTTTCGACAGATACAACCTAATGCAATGATATTCAGAAGTATTGATGTATGTCAGTATTACGCTAAGCGTATACCTAGACAGTACGGCAATTATTCATATAGTAGTAGAGTAGACCCTAAAGACAGGGTTACTGCATATTGTAAACCTGTCTATGTTAAAGACGGGCCTAACATCTACGATCACTAAAAGTTATTATTCTGATACTGAAGCTAATCTTGCTGCAGAACTAGAATTATCTTTAGTTGCCATTGGCAAAACAGTTTGTCCACCACCACCAGAATTAGTAACAGAATTATTAGGTGCATTAACAACTGTTGTATTCCCACCATTTTGCATATATTCTCTAGATATCTGTGCAGCAGCAGAGTTTGATCTTTCAAGTATAGTAGCCTGTTGAGCAGAAGATGGTGATACACTGATTGATGCAGATTCATATATTCTTTTTGCTTCCTCTTGATTTGGAGCAACCTCAATCTGTCCTTCACCCTTATTATATACATAGTAAAATTTACCATCACTCAATCGTGAATATTGAATGGGGTAATCATATGGTGTTGATGGTTCTTTTGCTTGTTGTAGTTTGGCAATTTCACGATCTATTTTATCATCTTCTTTTATTAACTCATCAAATCGTGCCTGATCTTTTTCATATTGTTTTCTTTGTGAACGACTTTTTGGCCCACCACGACTTTCCATTTTATCCATACGATTAGAGATTTGTTCCATCTCCATATCATTGAGCATTTTCTGATCGTTGAGTTTTTCTAATTTTTCTTTATTTGGTTCTACTTTTTCTTCATCACCACCACCAAGTCCAACCATAGACTTAGCGCTTTTCCACCAACTACCAGCAGTATCTTTAACAGATTCCCACCCCTTTGAAATGTTCTCTTTCATGTTGTTTGCAAATTCAGATACCTTTGTCCGTAAGTCATCAAATGTGGGAACTTCAATACCAGTAAGACTAGTGAAACTTGCACCAATAGAATCGAATGTACCTTTGAGTCCATCTTTGAGCTCAGTTAGATTAGTTGGAACATTGAGTCCAGTAAGGTTATTGAATCCTTCTGCAACACTAGTTAAAGTGCCGCCAACCATATCCTTTATTTCAGTTAGATTAGTTGGTATATTCAACCCTGTAAGGTTGTTGAACCCCTCTGCGGCACTGGTTAAAGTTCCACCAACAGTATCAACAATACTTGATGCAGTTGCTTTTACACTATCAGTTACAGAACCAATTATGCCACTTGCATTTTGATTCTCATCTTTGATGCCTTCTTCTTCATCACTCCACCAACTAGAGAACCAACCACCTACACTAGAACCAATGTTGGACAATCCTTCCATTGCACCACTAGCAAGATTAGTAAATCCATCCCAACCTTTTTTAGCAAAGTCACCAATTGCAGACATACCATTAGAGATAGTTTCTTGAGATACAAGTCCAAAAGTAATACCAGACAAAGCACCAGCAGTTCCTTCTTTTAATGCACCAACAAAACTACCAGATTCACTATACTCTTTGAAACCAGCAGTCAAACCATCAAATAACGCCATACCAGCTGTTACTGCAAGTCCAGCGCCAGGAATAAACTTTGCCGCTTTACCAATTCCTTTTAGTGCAGTGCCTGCCATTCCACCTGCCGTTTTTACACCCGCCCCAGCAGCAGAAGCGCCGGTACTTAACAGTCCAGCACCAGCAGTTCCAAGTTTTGCAACACCACCAAGTGACTTTTTGAAGATGTTACCCAAAGCACGACCGCCTGGCAATTTCCTTAGAAGTTTACCAACACCACCAAGTCCACCTTTGAGTGCAAGAACAATTTTTGTTCCTAAAGCAACTAGTCCGCCCAAAACAGTTGTTCCAAGTGAAACTAAAGCAGCACCTATTGCTGGAATAAATCCTTTAATTCCATCTAAAATTCCACCAAGAAATCCTTTAGATTCACCATCTTCTTCAAGTTCAAGATTGTTAATACCATCACCAACACCCTCAACAGCAGATACTAGTCTTTCGTTTGCCCGTCTATCTTCTCTTGATTTCTCAACCTCAGCAGCGCTAAGCTCCTGCGTTTCGTTAGCACCAGTAAGTTTTTCAAACTGCTCTGGAGTATATCCAAGCAATTCTGCAGCATTAAGAAGAGTCTCATTCGCCTCCTTTTGACTTCTTAGAAACTCCTGTTCCTTACGCCTCATTACAACTTCTTGTTTAGTAATACCTAGTCTTTTTGCAAGATTAGCATCCTCTTTTCTTTGTCGCAATGCAGAAAACATTTTCCCGCCAAGGGTTTTGCCGATTTTTGATATTGCGCCAAATACTGGCATTTGTTCTAGTTGGTCAATAAAAGAACTAAATCCTGATGCTGAAGATATAAGATTTTCTTTAATAGCTCCACCAACACCTTTCAATGCACCAGATGTTATAGATTGTGCCGCAAGCGCAGAGCGATATTGTTCTGTTGCTTTACTGTATTGAAGATTGGTTGATTTTAGTTCGTCTGAAACTTTAGAAAGACTAACACTAATAGTATCTGCCATTTATTTGTATCCTACTTCTTTTTATCTGCGTAAGCATTGCCAGCAAAGAATGCAGCGACAATTGCAGCAACAGAAACAAAATATGTTGCGGCCATATCACCTAGTATCTTTGCAGCATTTTCAAGTCCAATCCAATTTGCAATCACCACTGCAAATGGATATAACAACATACCAAATAACGCAAACCATGCCATCTGACGCATAGCATCTCTACGAGCATCTGCATCTTCAAGCGCTTTTCTTTTGAATTCCAAATCCATCTCCAATTCTTCTAAAGAAATGTGTCCATCACCGTTAGTATCTTTTTTCGCAACCTCTTCATCTACGGTTACTGTTTTTTTCTCTGTCATAGTTCTCTCCGTATGCTATATTTATTAACCTTTTTGCATGGCATGACGAGCTTTCATATTTTCATCTTCAATATGTTGTACCAGAAGAGATACATATATCTCCCTCTCCCATGGCAACATATTTTCAATCTCAGTCAAAGAGTATTTGTGATGTTGCATCAACCCAAAGTTTAACCTAAAATAGTTTTCTAGGTTGTTATGAGAGAGGGCTATTAGAAAAAAGAGGATAGTCCTTCTAATACAACTTCACTTTCAACTTCAGTATTAGGGTTTTTAACCTTAACACTATGTTTCACTTTAGGCATAGTATCAAAAAAGTTCTGCATCAATAAAAACTGATCGTGTGACATAGAATCTAAGAACTCATCCAACTCTTTGTCATCCATGTCAGTTTTTTCGTATACATTTTCTTGGTCATAAATTTGTTTTACACAGTCTTTAATCACATTAAACGCTGTTTGTGAATCGTCTTCTACGATTATTTTTAAGCTAGTTACTCTAGGATATTGTAGGATAACTCCAATATTTTCGGTAAGTTTTATATTGTTGTTATGTCCAACTTCTGTAACACACTTAATATCTTCTAAGTTAATTTTTACTGGAACTTTAGTTTTTCCATCGTCTGGACAAGTTATATTTACCTCTACTTGTGCCCCAACCGACTTTGATCTCAATTGAATAAAAATATATTCTAAATCAAACATTGGAAGAGATTTAACATCTAATTTGTTAAAAGTACAATCGTCAATAATTGTTTCTACTGCCATAAGAATTTCTTCTTGACCACCAGTAGATTGTGCTATCATTAATACCTTTTCTTCCTTTACAAGAAAAGGTCTATATTGAATCTTTTCTCCAGTTGAAGGAAGTGTAAACTCATACTTGGCTGTCGCCAGTTTTGGTAATGCCATAATATTTTCTCCTATTGTGCATTATTAAAAATCATAATCCAAAGCACCAAATGGTGATAATGGAGTTCTTCTTCTAGAATTAACTCTATCTAAATTGTTTACTTGGGGAATATCTGCACGACTAAGTTCATTGCCTTGTGCATCCAATAGGTAGTGTTCTTTAAATGCAAACTCAACAGAAAGAGTTGCAACTTCACCGGCGTCTTGTGCATATTCAATAGGCCCTATCGTTTTAGGATAACAATTCAAAAGTTTCATTCCAGATATTCTTTTGTCACTTTTATTTAATTGATATAATTCAATTGATCTATTATAGTTATCGTAATATTCTAAATTATATGTATCTGGTTTGTAAATAAAATCTATCCAATTCAAAAAATATTGACGTTCTCTATGTTCTGCTGACAAATGAAAAGTCATAGATACGGACTCTGCATAAGTCAACCCCTGTGCGAGCTCGTAGGTTGGGCCGTATACAGTTTCATTTGTAACAGTTCTAATATTTTTGCCTGGAAATGTTAGTGAAACAACTCTATAAGAAACAAATCTATCTATACTAAAATCAGGGTTTGCTTCAAAGGGTGAAATTATTAAACAATCAAATCTATTAAGAAATGCAGGCCCACTGTATCTGTTAAAATTTGCTTGAAATTCATCTAAGGTTGGCATTATAGTCTCCTAGGCTCTTTTGACATTCTTCTTGAATCTGCATAAACTCTATTTTCAATGCCTTTCGGAACAAATCTTTGCACTGGTAATAGTACTGCCGCCATCATCTCTTCTGCTGTAATCGCACGAAATCTAGATTGTACATGACTTGCAAGATACCTTTTTACGGTTGGTTTAACAAGTGGATTGCGTTTGATGCGATTCCACGTTAGTCTAATTCTTGTATTTTCGTCCATTCTGCTATCTGTTGAATATTCAGCAACAATATTTAATAGTTTTAATCTCATAGGTATTGATAGATAATGAAAATTCAATCCAACAAATCCAGTTGATTCTGACTCACCAATAGGCAATACTAATGGAAATCTATCATAATATGGTAGTTCGTTTTTACCTTTTGGATCATAAAGGAAAAAATTCATACGTCCAAATTGTGGGCGCTGACTAATCAATCCCTCTCTAATAAGTTGCTGAGATGGGGGTACGCCTATTTCCCTGATTTGTTTTCTAAACCAAGCAACCGAGCGTTCATTACCGCCTGTTTTTTCTAATAAGTCATCAAAGTACGTCATACTTCTATTTATACGACTAACCTACATGATCCTCAGTGAGAATTTTGAATTCCATGTTTCTATCTTTACACCACTCTATTGCAGCTTCCCATTTTGCTTTGTTCACACCCCATGTACGAACTTCATTGAGAAACCTTTTAGTCTTGCGTTGGGGTATGGTTGGCGGGCCACATTGTGATTTTGGTTTGACTTCAATCAGCATCTTTTTGATTGCGCCGTCTGACTGTTTTACTTTGATGTAGAAATCTGGAAAATATCTATGCACTTTACCATCTAGTGGAGAACGATATGGTATGATTACCTCTTCACTACCCCACTCAATAATAGCATCACTTCTGTCGCAATACAACATAAACCTACGCTCCCAAGAACTACGATATACAATGTTGTTGTAGTCGCCTCTATATTTCTGTGGTTTATTGGGAACATATCTTCCCTTATGTGGTTTGAATGCCATTACAATCCGTATAAATACTTTCATAAGGTTATAGGATTATTTATATGGCATTACGAACAACAATTAATAGAAAGAATAGTGGAAAGGTCGGGGCCAACTTTTTAAGTTATCCAGATTCTTTAGGAACTCTGAAACGGCATGACCATTATGTTATGTTCTTTATCAATATGCAAGCTAATTCAACTGCAAAAGTTAATTTTGGACAACGGTATGAAAGCACATATAGACCTGATGGTTCAACATTACCAGGCAGTACAAATAAAGAAGCAACAACTCTATCTATTAAAAGAGCACCAACCAAAAGACTTTCACAAGCAATTGCATTGTATATGCCAGCTCAGTTATCTTTAAACCACACGGCAAATTATGGAGAACCAGAGATTGGTGCATTGACAGCCTTTGCTATGAGTTCTATAGGAACTATGTCATCGGATGCATCTGTTGGAGAGATGGTTAAAAAAATAGGTGCTGAGGCAGTGAGTGAAGCAGGCACGGCATTCGGACAAGCGCTGTTGGCGCTGGGTGATGCTACCGTTACTCCAGGCGCTAAAGCGGCAGCAGAGATTGCAATGGGGAAAGTTGTAAACAATAGAACAGAGATGTCTTTTGAGGGGATTGGTAGAAGAAGCTTTTCTTTTTCGTTTAAAATGCTACCAAACAATGCAAAAGAAGCAGAAACTATTGAAGAAATTGTTACAGCATTTAGATTTCATGCAATGCCAGAAATCGAAGGGGATAATTTGGCGGGGAGAACTATGATCCCACCATCAACATTTGATATCGAATATTTTCCAAACACGCATCTTCACAGAATATCAACATCAGTTTTGGAATCGGTTGATATAAAATATGGTGGAGAACGAACACAATTTTTCACTGATGATCAGCCAGTAGAAACAGAACTTACACTACAATTTAAAGAACTAGAGATTATCACTAAAGAACGTGTATTGGCAGGATTTTAAGTATGGCATATTTTAGACAATTTCCAAAAGTAAATTATGATGTTCTTGGTAATAGAACTACTACCAGAATGACAAATTTAACCAGAAGAACTAGGTTTAGAGATTTTGTCAAACTAAACAATGTTTCTTTTGATTTTTATGATATTAAGGCTGGTGAAACCCCAGAGTATATTGCAAATGAGTTCTATGGTGATTCAGAATTACATTGGTTAATATTGATGGCAAATGACATTGTAGATTATTATACTGAATGGCCCATGAATGTTCAAATGTTTGAACAGTACATAAAAGAAAAATATGAAGATGTGAATGGAGTTCATCACTATGAAATATTTCAAACATCTGGCGACACAACAAAAACTATAGAAATTCCTAATGACTCTGCAAACACCATTCCAGTAGATGCGGTTACAATAACAAACTATGAATATGAAGATAGATTGCAAAATAGCAGAAGAAGAATACGTTTGATTCGTCCAGAATTTATCTCACAGATTAAAAAAGAATTCAGAAGCAAAATGAACGGATAATATAATGGCTGAACTAAAATATGCCGGTGAATTTATTATTGAAGAGTGTACTTTATGTACAGTTAGTGGTCATCAAATAGACTTAAAAGAACAGTTTACTACCCTTACTATATTTGAAGACATTAATTCAAATTCCATTACTGGCAATATTACCTTTGTAGATACCAATAATCTTACTGCAAACCTTTCTATTGTAGGACAAGAAAAACTAAAATTATTGGTTGCAACTCCAAACGCAGATGATATTTATGAAAGAGATATTTCAGTAAACTTTACTGATAGCCCTTTGTATGTGTATCAAGTTGCAAATAGTTTGAACATGAATGACAGAACCAAACTATTTACTTTAAGATTTACAACAGGCGAGTTTGTTAGAAACCAGCACGTTAGAGTTCAACAGTCCTTTACTGGAGAACCATCAGATATTATTAAAAAAGTTTTACGAGGCGAAGAATATTTAAATTCCAAAAAAGAATTCTTTTACGAAAAAACAACAAATCTATTTAAACTGGTGCCGGCGACAAGAAGACCATTTGATTTTATTAATCAACTATCCAAAAGATGTTTGTCAAAAGAATATAATTTTTCTTCATCATTTCGTTTCTATGAAACTTGTGAGGGGTATTTCCTAAGAACAATTGATAGCATGATGGATAGAAAAAATCCAAAAATGATATATAGAGAACTGACTCCATCAGCCTCTGATCAGTCAGACAGTGCATTGAATCTTAATAATATCACAAGTTATAATGTTATGGATTCAAGAGATACCGTTCTACAAACAGGTGCCGGTATGTTAGGTTCTAATTATCTAGAAGTAGATACTTTCAATAAAACATATACACCATTCCCATACAATTACTCAGAGGACTATGATAATCAAGTTCATGTTGATGAACATAATGGTTATGGTTCACAAAAAGCTATACCATTTTCTTTGGCAAAAGATGACTACGGAAATATAATATCAGAGTACCCCAATTCTGTTCAGTATCTTCAATACACCCAAAGAAATAAACCATCAGCTGATGGTGGATTATTGAACCCAGCATATGATACTGAGGTAGATTATAATGGACACGATATCTGGTTGCAAAGAAGAAGAGCGAGGCAAACGTCTTTAGACACTGCTGTTACCTTACAACTAAGAGTTCCTGGCAATACTACAATTCATGCTGGAGATTTGATTGGTGTAGTATTAAAAAATCAAACAGATTCCGAATCAGAACTTGATCCATATCTGTCTGGAAAATATCTGATAACAAACATAAGACACGAATTTAAAAATGGTTCTGGTAGAAATATGCACGATTTACATATTGATTGTGTTCGTGATTCTTCCCAAATCCAGTATCCTAATGTTGGAGTTTCAATATCAGATAGTGGAAAAAAACTAGAAGCTATTATTCCAAAAGGAGATAGCGATTCAAACGAAATAATTTTTTAAGGAGGGCCCTAGACAACAACTCGTTTTGTTATGACAACCATTAACCAAACATAGAGGTAACAGATGACCACAAAACTCAAAAATCGTATCAAGAAGATGACATTTCAAAAATCACAGAATAGAGATATTAATATTGAGAATACTGAGGAAACTAAATACTATGAGGAAATGTATAAACAAAAGTCGATGGAGTTGTTAGGAATAAAACATGAAAACATTTACAGAGTTGCAAGAGGGAGTTTATGATCCCAATATTTTTAAAGCAATCTTCCTAGCAGGTGGGCCTGGCAGCGGTAAATCATACGTTGTCAGGCGTACCACTGGTGGATTAGGTATGAAGATTGTCAATAGTGATGATATCTATGAAAAGATGTTAAATGACGCTGGGTTGGAAACTACACCAGAAGATATCTTTTCAGACAAAGGACAAGAGATTCGTGTGCGAGCGAAAGGCAGTTACATCCAATATGCAAAAAAACTTCTTGGATGGTAGACTTGGACTTATTATTGATGGTACTGGTAAAGACTATGACAAGATTGCAAAACAAGTTGCTGGATTAAAAAGTATTGGTTATGAATGTTACATGATATTTGTAAACACATCACTTGACACTGCACAAGAAAGAAACAGAATGAGAAAACGCACCTTGCCAGAAAAACAGGTTGAGGAAATGTGGAAAGGCGTTCAACAGAATATCGGCAAGTTCCAAAGACTTTTTGGTACATCAAGTATGATTATCGTTGATAATAATGATGCTGGTGAGGATGTATTTGAAAAGGTATGGAAGCGAATCGCAATGTTGGTTAAGAAAAAAGTAGCGAATCACGTTGCAAAAAGATGGATTTCACAGGAACTTGCAAAAAAAGCACGATAAAAACGTAAATAATTACAAAAAAAGTAACTAAGGCCCTGTTTTTACAGGGTCTTTTTTTGTGATTTTCTCTTGACATTGTTATTAAAACATGATAGCATGACTATAGAAAGTGAGAAAAGGAGAGAATATGTTCTATAGTTCTACAGACGCCTACAAAGCTGCCCTTGCTACTAACAAGATGGGTAACGATCTTGCAAACAAGTATGCGAACTATGTTGGTAAGAAGTTGAAACAACAGAAAACTGGCCGGCTTCAGAACTCTTGTGTAGACAGTGGTAAAAACAAAGTCTACAAATCAGAGTGGGCAACTGAACGTAAGTTCCCAGAGTGTAAACAGTCAATGACTGAAAAAGAAGTGACTAAGTTTTTCAATCGTGTTATCAAGTCTAAGACTTATCAGACACTATCAGAAAAGGGGTATTCTAACCCTACACTTGAGTTTATGAAAACGGTGAACTACAATGCTCGAATTGCTGGACAAGCAACCAGTGGTGGACGTATTCGACTGCAACCAAGTTGTGGAATGAACAAATGGGTTGTGCTCCATGAACTTGCACACACTGCTGGACATATGCACCACGACTTACCGTTCCGACAGGCATTAGTCAAACTGATTTCACGGTTCTTAGGAACTGAGGTGGCAAAGGAACTCAAACGACAGTTTCGTGTTCACAAGGTAAAGATGAGTGTTTCTCAGACAATCAAATCGCCTGAGAGATGGTTACAAGATTATTATAAAATGGCCGCAATGCGGCAGAAAGTGAAGGGATAAAATATGACTTTATACTTAGATATGGACGGAGTGATTGCAGACTTCTTTACTGCGTTTGCAAATGCAAACAACGTAACACATTGGAAGTCGATTAAGGATAAGGAACGTGCCTTGGTAGAGGCTAGAAACACCGACTTCTTCAATCAGATTGATGTTTTCCCAACAACACAAAAACTGATAGACTTTGTTCGTTCTACTGGTGATTGGGGAATCTGTTCTTCACCGCTTCGTGGAGATACGATGAACTCTGCATACTGGAAAAGAGTATGGCTAGAACGTCATGGGTTTATGCCTGATGTAGAGAAATGTATCTTTACTGGTAATAAACACAAGTATGCTATCAATCGTCTAACTGGTAAACCAAACATCCTAGTAGACGATAAACCAGATAACATCAAACGCTGGATTGACGCTGGTGGTATCGGTATTCGTTATCAGGCAG